>JAABUQ010000143.1_pt1 | contig 151319 bp, 137 predicted proteins | sample 5560001 | NCBI WGS metagenome assembly JAABUQ01 (sample SAMN10711888, study PRJNA513371) | rock metagenome | isolation source: Antarctica rocks | place: Antarctica: Victoria Land, Finger Mt nord | collected 2015-12-18
CAGTCGTAATGACAAAAGGGCTGACGCTCGTCACATGCGGCAACGTAGAGATTTTCTGGGCATCGACTGTGGTGATTGTACTCAAGGAGCCGATACCTGAGGAGACACCACCTTTGTTTGAGGTGCCCGGATAGATGATGACGGAATTGCCCAGGCTAGAGAGCTGGTTTGTCACATATTGGTTTACGCCCTGCGTCAGAGTGAGCGCAGCAACCACCGCGCCTACGCCGATGAAGATGCCCAGCGCGGTCAAGAAAGAGCGGGTGCGATTGGCCCATAGAGCTTCTAGTGCGCTCTCAAAGTTCGCTCCCATCATCTGAATCGGACTGGGACGTGGTCCGCGCACGCGTAGTTCGCGCAACATGCTCTGCAAAGGAGAAACCTGCGCGGGCTGCTCTAAAGCTACCTGTGCAGGTGAAGGTGAAGGGATTGTGAGATTTCTGCTATCTGACCGTGTCCGTATCGGACTCGTTTTCACGACGTTCCCCCCTTCACCGTAGCACTGCTATCAACAGAAGGCGCATTCACCATTGCCGCCCACTCTTCTTGCGCCGAACGTGGATTGAGCACAGGCTCATCACGCACAACACTTCCGTCTAGAAAGGTCACCTGGCGCGAGGCATATTGTGCGACCTTGAGATCGTGTGTCACCAGCACAATCGTTAGGCCCTGCTCATTCAAAGCCTGCAAGACTCCCATGATCTCCACACCTGTTCTACTATCCAATGCGCCTGTTGGCTCGTCTGCTAGCAGAAGCGCGGGACCATTGACCAGCGCACGTGCAATTGCTACACGCTGCTGCTGACCACCGGAGAGTTCGGGTGGCTTATGCGTCATACGCGCACCCAGTCCAACCAGCGTAAGCACCTTGCGCGCACGACGTTCTTGTTCGCGCTTGGAAATCCCCGCGTAGATCATTGGCAGCATGACATTTCGCAGCGCCGTCGCGCGACCAAGCAGGTTGAAGCCCTGGAAAACAAAGCCCAGCAACTGATTGCGCATGTTCGCCAGCTCATCCGTGGACATGCGGCTGACCAGCCTCCCAGCCAGCCAGTATTCACCCGCTGTGGGACGGTCCAGGCAGCCAAGCATGTTCATGAACGTTGACTTACCTGAGCCGGAAGGGCCCATAATCGCTACGAACTCACCGGAGTAGACATCCAGTGTAATTCCGCGCAGAGCTTGCACCGTCGTTTTTCCTCCCGCCGCGTAGACTTTTGACAGGTTACGCACCGAGATTACCGGCTGTTGCGATCTGCCAGCGCCCACCTTCTCGTCTTCTGCCGCTGCGACAACAGGTTGCCGACCTGTCTGCTGGTTTTCGATGGGTGTCTCTTCTTGTTTCGCTATCGCCTGCTGCTCAGGCAATGTGGGGCGCTCGTCCTGGACCCCTACCGCTTGCTGCTCAGGCAGCGTAGGACGGCCCTCGACTCCTTCGGGATTATCAGCACCTGGCAGGCCCTTTTCTATCGCACCAACTGGACCCGTCGGCTGCTCTTCAACAGCCGACGAGGAGTGGAGATTCGTCTCAAGCCCCGGACGCTGCCCATCATCCCTTCTCGACGCTACCGGGTCGTTGTTTGCCATATCAAGATCTCTCAATCTAAGGTCGCTTCGTGCTACTCACAACGCTCATCCTCTTTGAGGAGAACATTCAAAGGAAAGCGCGAGGAGACCTAACCACCATTCTGGTTACCACTATTACCGCCCGTAGCTCCTGCCGCAGGCCGTGTACTGTTACCACTACCGACAATATAGGTTTCACCTGGAGAGAGACCTTCCAGTACCTCATAGTTTGTTCCGTCTGTCAGGCCCAGAACAATAGGCTTGGCCGTGAAGACATCTCCGCCACCCGGACGCTCAATCACATAGGCCGGAATCGGGCTGTCCAGGGCGACCTTTGGATTCTGATTCTCTAGAGTGCCAAGCATCTGGCGTGCTTGATTCAGTGCAGTGTTTGCTTGTTGGCGCGTGACCAACTGAGGAGCGTTTGTACCAGTACTGCCGCTACTCGCCAGGCGGGCAAAGTTGATCGCGTTGACCGAAATCTGAGGGACATTATTACGTTGGACTACAGTAATGGTAGCATTTGCCGTCATATTTGGCAAAAGGTTGGCACCGTTGGCGCTCTTCAGGTCAACATCTATGTTCACTGGATAGGTTACAACATTTGAAACTGTAACGCCATTCGGCGAGATGCCGCTGACGGTTCCATTGAATTGACGATTGCCATACGCATTCACGGTAAAGACAGCGTGCTGGCCAACTCTTAGATTCGCCGTATCGGACTCATTGACGTTGGCCTGCACTTGCAGCGAGTTAAGATCGACGATCTGCACAAACGTGCCGGAACCCGCCGATGTTGCGCCACTGGTCGAGGTCCCATTGGTCGGCACGCCAGGCGTTCCACCCACAGTACCATTCACTGTTGTAACGGTGCCATCATGAGGAGCGGTGAGCGTCGCGTTCTCAAGATTGTGCTGCGCCGTCGCCAGGTTCGCGACTGCAACTCCTAGCTGACCCTGCGCGGTAGAAACCTGACCCTGCGCCGTTACCGCCGCCGGATTAGCCGCCGCAGTATTTACATTGCTCTGCGATGTAGTAACCTGACCTGCCGCCGTCGTATTCGTCTGATTCCCCGTCGCCTGCGACTGAGTTACACCTATCTGAGCAGTATTGACCCCATTCTGAGCGGTAGTAATGCTCGCATCAGCAGTCGCTACCGTCGTCCTATATTGATCTTGCGCTAACTGCTTACACCTTGCAACGGCTGCTGGGTCTGGTGTTGGTGTGGGCTGGGGTGCTGCCATTGTTGGCTGAGCCGCCGGTGCCGTTGGTTGAGCCGCCGGTGCCGTTGCTACTGGCGTCATTGCTACTGGCACTGTTGCTACTGGCACTGTTGCTACTGGCGTCGTAGCTACCGGCACTGTTGGCATAGGAGTTGCATCATCTGCAAGATTTAAAAATGGTGCAAGAATGTCTCCTGATGTCCGAGCTGAAGTGCTGCCTGAACCGCTTGATGCGCCGCCGCCTGTTGCCGCACCACTACCGCCACCCGCAGCAGACGGATTCGTATTACAACTATTAAGAGTTTGCGTTCTTGTTACCGCAGCCTGTCTCTTCTGATCATTTGCTGTGCGTATTGTAGCGTCCAGGTTGTTCTGGGAGTTTGTAAGGCTGGTCTGAGCGGAGGCTACGCTGGCATTGCTGACACCGCCAGCCGCGCCCTGATTATTCTGTGAGACGCCAACGGCAGTCTGCGCCGCGCCGATGTTTACGTTGACCTGGTTCGCTTCGGCACCGGCGTTGGCGAGGGCACTATTTAAGCCGAGCCTGGCAGAATCCAGGTTCGCCTGAGAGGATTTGATTGCGTCCTGCAATGCGACTGGGTCCAGTTTGGCGAGTGTCTGGCCCTTAGTTACCTTTTGTCCTTGCTTTACGTCGAGTTCTGTAATTCGGCCACCTGTGCCTTGAAATACTAAATTATAGACTGAGCTTTGTATTGGGCCTGTGGCATTAATGGTTAAAGATAAGTCACCCTGTGTAACCTGCTGAGTTTGGTACGTTGCTGGTGGCTTGCGGTTGACAATTGAAAGGAGAAGACCACCGATAATAAGAACTAATAGAGCAATAGCAATACCTATTATAACTCGGGGCCGCCTCCACCAGGGAAGGGGTGTGGCAGATACAGCATTGGCGTCACCGCTAAGGCCTGGGAGAGTTAGCAGTTGATTTGGCGGCTGTTGTGACATACAAAGACGCTCTCCTATTCTTCGATAGAATACTCAATAGGCATTCAGAAATGCAACTCTCGTCGCCCGCGTAGCCTATGCATGCATTATAAACTGCACGCACAAACGCTCGTCCGAATGCTAGGGATTATAGGCTCATAATAGTTGAACATATAAATACATTCAAAAAATCTTTACGCATCGTTACACAGTACCTATACGTACTGGCCTCTGCCGGGTCACCATGATTTTGTAAAGAAAATGGAAGATTTCTTTTAAGATAAAGCATGGCGATTAGTCAACACTACACAGAGGAAAGTATAGCATAGAAATAGGAAATAAAACATGTACTTACCAATATAGATAGTACACTTTTTATCAAGAAGTATTCAATTTATTTCACTGTGTATCCCTCTATTTCACATGGTGGGTCAACACATGACTGGTGAGGCTAAAATGTATGGTACTCTTAGGTAAGAGGGATAGGAAACATTTCTGTTAACGGGAGAGCAAGGATATGGCACATCAAGAATCACTTTTTGGACCGGAGCAGACTTCTCAAAAAAAGAAGACGGTGGACGATTCAGCAGTTGAGACGGGGAAGGAGCCGCTGGCGGCGCGCATGCGCCCGCGCACGCTGGATGAGATCATTGGGCAAGACCAGATCTTAGGGTCGGGCAAGATTCTGCGCCGCAGCATCGAGGGCGATAAGGTCTCTTCTCTGATCTTGTGGGGACCACCGGGAAGTGGTAAAACGACGCTAGCAGAGGTCATCGCCCTGCACACGCATGCCCACTTCGTCAGGCTCAACGCCACCTCTGCAGGTGTTGCCGATCTGCGCAAAGTTGTGGAAGAGGCCAGACGCGGTCGCACCACCGGACTTCGCACAATCCTGTTCATCGACGAGATCCATCGCTTCAACAAAGCCCAGCAGGACGCTATCCTCCCTCACGTCGAGGGCGGCGTCGTCACACTGATCGGCGCAACCACTGAGAATCCCAGCTTCGAGGTCAACTCCGCCCTGCTCTCACGTTCACGCGTCTTTGTCCTCAAAGCCCTGACCGAAGAAGAGATCCAGATCATCCTGCAGCGCGCGCTGCAAGATAAAGAGCGTGGGCTGGGCAAATACAATAGTAATATAGACGAGAATGCTCTGCAGCAGATCGCCCTCTTCGCCAGTGGTGATGCGCGCACCGCCCTCAACGTGCTCGAATTAGCCGTAGAGGGCAATAGCGATCCATCCGGACACGAGCTGGTTCACATTACTCTAGAGATGGTCGAGGACGCTATGCAGCATCGTGCACTACAGTATGATAAGGCGGGCGAGCAGCACTATGATATGATCTCGGCCCTGCACAAATCGGTGCGCGGCTCAGATCCCGACGGCAGCCTCTACTGGCTCGTACGTATGCTTGAGGGCGGCGAAGATCCGCTCTACCTCGCGCGTCGCATGGTCCGCATGGCCTCCGAAGACATAGGCATGGCTGATCCGCAAGCCCTGGTCATCTGCACTGCGGCGCAGCAGGCGGCCCATTTCGTCGGCATGCCCGAAGCCGGCGTTATTCTGGCCCAGGCCGCCGTCTACCTGGCGACCGCCCCCAAAAGCGCCTCAGTCTACGCCGCATACAACCGCATCCAGGCCGAACTACGCAATGGCCCCAACGACCCCGTCCCTCTGTGGATTCGCAACGCGCCCACAAAGCTGATGAAGGGGATGGGCTACGGAGAAGACTATAAATACTCCCACGACTACTATAAAGACATGGAGAGCGAAGATCCCGAACGGCCACCCGCTGCGAAATTGCAGGAGTACCTGCCAGAGCGCATGGTCGAGCAGCGCTTCTACGAACCGAGCAATCAGGGCAAAGAGAAGAGCATCCAGCGCTGGCTAGAAAAGAGGCACGCTGACACCGAACCCGATAAAGCTCTTTGACAAATACACCGTCTGCTAGAGCCCGCCGCTTCGAGCGGTCGAATCCACGCTTCAGCACTGCATGCCCGTCCCGATGCTGAACGTGATGGCAAGCCTCTCTTTTTCTGGTCGCATCGAAAAGGCACTATGATGTCTGATGTTAGACCAAACCAGAAGGGATGCAGTGCTGAAGCGTGGATTCGACCGCTCGAAGCGGCGGGCTCTAGGGTTGAGTGTCAGCTTTGAGGGGGAAAGGTGGACAAGGGAGAAGGGATGCAGTGCTGAAGTGTGGATTCGACCGCTCGAAGCGGCGGGCTCTAGGGGAGATGAGGGGCAATGATGAGTGGCCGGATCAAATATTGACGAGGGCAATGCCAACAAAGATAACGCCGATACCGAACCATTGGCTGCGCCGCAGCCGCTCGCGCAGAAAGATCCAGGCCAGCAGCACCGTCACTGCACTATAGAGCGAAGAGAGAATTGTGATGAGCGAGACCTGCCCCTGCGCCAATCCTAATGTATAAGTAATATAAGCAATCGTATCAAAGATGCTCACGCCCACGATAAACCACCACACAGACCCGCGAGGCAGCGTCAACCTCTGGCGCGCAAAGGGCGCACAGACCACCAGCACGCACGGCGTCAGCGTGCGAATCAGCCAGACCGGAATAATACTTCCCAGCGTCGGAGTCACGTGAAAGCCTAGTATCCAGAAGGTCGCCCCATACCCCAGCGCCGCCACGATAGCCCAGCCGACGCCCTGCATCGCATCCTTTCTCAATACTGAAAGCAAACTATGAGCAATAGTTCTCGTTCTGGACAAAGGAGCATTTATCTCTATCTCTTTCGAAGATCCAGAAGGATCAGAAACTCTAGCAGGACCAAATGTCGTGGAAGCGATAATAATACCTAGCAGCACCAATCCAATACCGCCATCGTGCAGCGGCGTCAGCGCCTCACCACTGAGAAACGAGAGAACGATCGTCACCGCCGCATAGCTCGCCGCGATCGGCGAGACCAGCGTCAAAGAGCCCACCTCAAATGCCCGGTAGAGTGCGAATGAGCTGCCTATATTTAGGAGCGAGGCCAGTCCAGCCCATACCCACGGCTGCCACGAGTTCGCCGCCGCCACCTGCTGCAACTCACCCGTCCCCAGCAGATAGATCCCCAGGCTCACCAACCCAATAAACTGAATAAAGAAGAGCGTCCGATAACTACCAAGAGCACGTGTCACGTAGCGCGCCAGAAAGTCGCCCGCGCCCCAGAGCAGGGCGGTTGTTAAGCCAAATAGAATACCCATAGATAGTATTCTATCACGTTCCGGCCGTATTTCTTGAAGAATCACCCTTTTAAGAATAGGTATATCTGTTATCTGAGCAGTAAGGGGTGATGGTCGAGATATCTCGCTTCCTCATTTCAAGCGGCTTGACAGTGGAACTGTGATACCTTATTCTGGGAAAGGGATCTCATGCATGGAATATTCTAAGTTTGAGTGCTCTATTCAAACTCGCTCTCGCACAATTCATCGTCCTGGTAACTTACCTCTATCCCCTGCCAGGATGCTTGATACCACAAGGAGAAACTGTGATGTCCCTTGAACAGAACAAAGAGATGGCACGTCAATACTTTGAAGAAATTTTCAACCGGCACAATTTCGAGATAATTGAAAGCATCATAGCTCAAGACTACGTCGAACATGGAGTTCCGGCATTCCAAACTACTGAGCCGCGAGAGGTAGACCGTTCTGCCAATGGACCAGAGCATATGCGGGGGATCGCCCAGTGGGTTCTGCAAGCGTTCCCTGACATACAGTTCCACCTGGAACACCTGATCGCCGAAGGAGACCTGGTTGCTGTGCGTAGTACATGGGAGGGAACTCAACTCGGCACGTTTCAAGGCAATCCTCCCACTGGCAAGTGGTTCAACACGACCCGCACTGATGTCTTGCATATTGTGGATGGCAAGGTGGTCGAGCACTGGGCCAACCGAGATAACTTAGCACAGTTACTTCAGTTGGGAATCTTGCAAGCACCGCAAAGACCACAGGGATAAGCAGCTAACGAGCTGATCGCTCAACTGATGACGCTGAGATCCAAGACATACCCAACCCGCTTATACTTATATAGCAAACATGCTTATGCGAGATTAATAAAGAGAGGAAGCGTATGACTCCTCAAGAAAAAGTGCTTTAGTATGCTAGGAACTCTCGTTACTCACATAGGAGCGTGGTTTCACAGACCTTTTCTTATTCCTCTCGGCCTCGGACTGGTCCTGGTCGGCTGGTTACGAGGTCTTTTATTTATGGCCAAAGGAAACGGACATAGCATACTAACTAGAGTGCATGTATAGCAACTGCCAACATCCATAGCAGCAGCAGTCCCTGAGCAGTCCATACAATAGTACGCAGCCAGTTAGTCGCGATGAGGCGCTGGATAATAATTGCGGAATAGCCGTCGCCCAGCGAGCGGTGCAGGGGGACGGAGATGAGGGCGGTGAGGACCCAGACGGAGCAGGCTAGCAGCAGGTTGAGGACGATGGACCAGAGGGGGGCGGAGATGGGATGGAACCAGAAAAGCAGGAGGGCGCTGGCAAAACCCAGCAGGAAGGGCAGGCCCAGGGCGAAGACGATGCGCTGCGAATGCTGGGCATGATAGGCCAGGAAGCTCTCCTGACCTACTGCTGCAAACAGGGGATATTGTACTAACTGGATGGTCCAGATCAGGCCAACAAAGTAGCATGTTGAGACCAGGCAGATTAAGAGCGGCCAATATGACATTGTTGCTTAATACTTCTCCTGCTTCTCTTGCTTTTTACCCTTGCTCTTATGCAGCTCCTCTGGCTTGTGGGCCGCCTCTTTGCCACTCTTATCGCTCTTCACCAGATATTCCGGATTATCGGGCGAGGCGGCGACATGGTGCTTCTTGATATCGGTAGGCTTCGTCAGCTTCTTTTCTACCTCGCCCTCCGTCTTCCCTTGCGAGGTATCCCACTCCACATGATCGCCCGGTTTGAGATTATCAGCCATAAGAAATGTTTCCTTTCTATTCCTTTCAAAGAAGAGGTCACCGAAACATCTTCTAGTCACTCACTTATCACGATTGACCGTAGGAACATAAATACAAGATGCAGCTATGGAGAGAAGTTTGATTCCCATCAGATTCATCTTCCTGCACCCCGCCAATTCGCAGCTTCGCTGCTCTCTACAAGTCTTCATTAATTTTTGCACGTTCTCCATTTTTACAAACTTTTGCGCGCAAAAGTTTGTAAAAATGGAGAACGTGCAAAAATTAATGAAGAGATGCAACCTTTTCTAGCCTAGTTGGTATTGTAGTGTATAGGCATACATACATAATTTGTAGCATAGATGCGGGTTCTCTAAACAAGGGGGAGCGGCCGATGAAAGGCAAAAACCTGTTGATTGCTGGAACGGTTGTGGTTGCAAGCGTTCTAGGCTGCGCTACCTCTTATACGATCTGGCGGCGGAGGGCGTTGGCGAGATTACAGGAAGAGAGCAGCATAGGCGAGACCCAGTTTGGTTCCATCGAATATTCTGTCACGGGTTCGGGGCCGGCCGTGCTCATTCTGCACGGCTCGCCGGGCGGTTACGATATGGGCGTCGCCTTTTCCCAATTGATCGATAGTCCACACTTCACCTATATCGCCGTCTCGCGCCCCGGCTATCTGCGCACGCCATTGACATCCGGTGAGACACCGGAAGAGCAGGCCGATCTCTATACGGCGCTCCTCGACAAGCTGAACATTCGAGAGGCGGTGGTCATCGGTGTCTCCGGGGGTGGTCCATCGGCCTTGCAGTTCGCCTTGCGCTATCCCGAACGCTGCACAAAGCTGGTAATGATTAGTGGCGTAACTCAGTGCTACGATGAGTATGCAATCAAGCAGTCTCTGCCGCCCGTCCAGCGTATCACCCGGCGCATCTACGACCGAATTGTGAGCTTTGAGCCACTCTTATACCTTGCCCTCCCCCTGGCACGCCTACAACCAACTCGTCCCGGCACCGATGGGTTGTTGCGGTCGGTTGCCATGTACGATCTCCGCAAAATCGGCTATGCCAACGACATGGAACAGTTTGCCCGCATCTCCACATATCCATTGGAGAGGATAGCAGCCCCCACCTTCGCCGTCCACGGCATAGCCGACGGCGAAGTCCCCTTCGCCAACGCAGAACTTCTGGCCGAGAAAGTGTCAACCATTCAGCTCCTGGCCGTTCCAGGCGGCGGCCACATGGTCTTTTATACTCACTCCTCGCTCGTCATGACCAGCCTGCGCGATTTTCTACATGCTCAACCTGCGTGATGACAATCCATACTCCATTTTTACACATTCTACACTTTGCAAACTTTTGTGCTAAGAGTGTGTCCGAGGCTCATCGCATCCACATTCTTAGTAGACGAGATAATGCAGCTTCGCTGCCTGAATGGATTGTGCTGTATAATTTTACTTTTTCTACATTTTAAGCTTCGCTTAAAATGTAGAAAAAGTAAAATTATACACTAATGCAACGAGCGCCGAAGGCGCAAGAACGTGGTAATGATGGGCTTCGGACACACTTTTGTGCTAAAAGTGTGTAGAAAAAGAAAATATATACATAATAAAAATATGAGAGACTGATGTTTAGTAAATCATATTGTACTGACGGGGTCGATATCGATCTCCCAGCCGGGGGCGTCTATTACCCTTAGCAAGCGATGGAGGTCGGGGCCGCGGACGATCATTTGCCAGTGGTATTTGTCGCGGACGCGCTCTATCAAGCTTGGAGCTGGTCCGACGATATCTGTATCCTCTAAATTCAGGCGCTCGATCCAGGTATTAAGCAGCTCGAAGAGGAGCAGGGCTTCGTTCTGACAGCGATAGCGGTTCTCGTGGCTATAGGTGAATTTGACGAAGCGGCGAAATGGCGGATAATTATAACCGCGCCGCGTGGCGATCTCAGTGTTGTAGAAGGTGTGATAGTCGTGGTGCGAGGCCGTTTCGATGCAGAAGTGCTGAGGATTGAAGGTCTGGACAATAACACGGCCCGCCTCCTCGCCACGACCCGCCCGCCCGGCAACCTGGGTCAGCAGTGTAAAAGCTCGCTCGGCAGTAGAGTAATCGGGCAGGCTGAGGGCGATATCAGCCGAGACGACGCCGACGAGGGTAACGCCGGGCAGGTCCAGGCCCTTCGCGATCATTTGCGTTCCAATCAAAATGTCTGCTTGCCTGCTGGCGAAATGATCGAGCAGTTGTTCGTGTGCGCGGCGGTTGCGAGCGGTATCGCGATCCCAGCGCAGCAGACGGGCCTGCGGAAAGATGCGCTGGATTGTCTCCTGCACCTTCTCTGTGCCCAATCCGAAGTAGCCAATGCCCGAACTTTTGCACTGAGGACAGAACTGGACGATCTGGCTCTGGCGGCCGCAGTAGTGACAGAGCAGGATGCGCTCAGTCGAGTGATAGGTGAGCGGAATATCGCAGCGATCGCACATGGTGATGTAGCCACAGTCGCGACACAGCACACAGCTTGCCGCGCCACGCCGGTTCAGAAACAGAATTGCTTGCTGCTTCCGCTCCAGCACCAGCTCAAGCTCTTGCTGCAAACGCCGACTGATAATGCTGGTATTGCCCGCGTGCAGTTCGTTGCGCAGATCCACCACCTCAACAGGTGGCAGCGTGGCATTGATACGGCCAGGCAGCTCGATCAGCCGGTAGTCGCCCTGCTGCGCCTGATAGAAGGTGGTCAGCGAGGGTGTGGCGCTGCCCATCACGACCGGAATAGATAGAATCTCGCCTAGCACCAGAGCGGTCTCGCGCGCGTGATAAGTTGGTCGACGCTCGGCCTGCTTGTAGGCTGGCTCGTGCTCCTCGTCGATAATGATGATGCCCAGGTTGGGGACGGGGGCGAAGAGGGCGGAGCGCGAACCGATTACGACATCCACCTGGCCGGAACGAATGCGCCGCCACTCGTCGTAGCGCTCACCCATGCTCAGCTCGCTGTGAATGATTGCCACACGATCGGGAAAACGACCAGCCACACGCAAGACGGCCTGAGTCGTTAGAGCGATCTCCGGTACCAGGACGATGCCTTGCTTGCCCTCCTCGATTACGGCGGCGAGAGCTTGCAGATAGACCTCGGTCTTCCCGCTGCCCGTGACGCCGTGCAGCAGAATCGGGCGCGGCTCATACTCATCGCCCACGATGCAGTTTAGCGCGTGCTGCTGATCGGGAGTGAGCTTGAGGGGAGTCGTCGAGAGCGTGTTGCGCCCGGCGCTGGGATTGCGCCGCACCTCTCTCTCTTCAATCGTCACCAGGTGCTCGCGCTCCAATTGCTTTAGCTGCGCAGCCGTCATGCCGCTGGCCTTGCAGAGCGCGTTGGGAGTCCAGTAAGCCTGCGCATTTGTGTTTTGTGCCAGGAGATCTAGAGCCGCGAGCTGATGCTGGGCGCGCAGGCTGTCTTTGTCCTGTGAGGTCAGGACGAGCGTGGTGGTGGCAGCGGGCGCTTCAGGAAGAGCCCAGGGATTGGGCTCTTCCTTGCGGCCCTTCTTGCCCGACCGGGGCCGCTGCATCTGATCTGGTAGGATCTCAATCTCGGAGGCGGCAGACTGGTTGCTCTGAGCTATTGCGGCTGTTCGCGCGCGCCACTCTTGCAGAGCAGTCTTATCGGCTGTCAAGGACACAACGCGCTTGATGCGGGCGTGGGCGCGGGGAGAGTGAAGTTCCGCATCTTGTTGAAAGAGATCGTTGGCCCGCGCTTCTTTCAATACCTCCTTCGCCCGCTTTGGACCGAGCATCTCTTTGAGGCGCTCGACATCTATCTCGCCCTCGGCCAGCAATAGGCCGACGAGGGCGCGCAGCCGGAGTGATATGCCCTGCATTGAATTGTCTAGAGACTGCTCGTCGCCCTCGACCAGACGTAGCACGGCGCGCGAACGCTGCATAAGCCCAGGAGGAAGCATCATCTGCGCCACCTGCGCCAGTGAAGTCACATAGTAGTCCGCCATCCACTGCGCCAGAGCCATCTGGTGCGGCAGCAGGGCTGGTTCGGGGTCCAGAATGGTCTGCACCGGGCGTAGTATCTCGTCCGGCTCGGCCGCACGCCACTCGGCCAGCGTGACGTTGGCGATAATATTCCAGACGATGCCCTCGACAAGACGGTCGGCGTAGGGAACCGCTACGAGTTGGCCGCAGCGCAGTTTGTCCATCAGTTCATCGGGCACAAAATAAGTGAGCAATGGATGCTCACTATTCCAACTTGCAGCCGGAGTCAGCACATCGGCGAGCATGATCTATCGCCTTTCAAATGCGGATGCGAGCGCCGTCAAACCGAAGTGAACCATTGTCGGGCGACCGTGACAACAACTATAGGGTGCCTGCGTTTGCTCTAGCTGCTCCAGCATCTCGCGCATCTCGCTAACCGTCAGGAAGTAGTTTGCCTTGATGGCGGCTTTACATGCCACGTTGGCAAGCGCACGCTCCTCCCAGGTCTCGGTATCGCCCAGGCTCTCGGCCGAGGTTACATCCAGCAAGAGCTCGTGGAGTGAGCGCGAGTTCATCTGTTTGACCAGGACGCCGGGTATCGCGCGGATGGCGAGCATTCCATCATCAGACGGATCGAAGGCAAAGCCGATATGCTCTAGCTGCGGCTGATACTCTTCAATGGCTTCTAGCTCACTCGGAGCCAGTTCAAGTTTGATAGGAGTCAGAAGCAGTTGTGAGATGGGCGCGCGGGCCTTGAGCGAGGTTACCATACGCTCCAGCAGAATCCGCTCGTGTGCGGCATGCTGATCGATCAAGAACATGCCATCCTCACCTTCCGTTACGATATAGCTCTGCGCTACCTGCCCAACGACGCGTAGACGCGGCAGGCGACGCGCCTGCTGCGGATCGACGCTGCTCAGAGCTAACTCGCTCTGCGCGAGCGGCATAAGCGGAGCCTGCGAGGGCTGCTCTCTCTCTGTCTGAGAAACTACGAACTGATCTTTTTCACTCTCGCGTTTCTCCGCCTGCTCAATAGAGGGAAAAGAGGAGGCTTGTGCCGTTCTCGCTTCCAGAAACGTGCTGGGATGCGTAGAAAAGCGCTCAGGATGGAACTCTGGCCCTTGCGATTCTTGAGTATCTCTCGCTACTTCTCGTCGATCGGAAGGCTCTCCAGAGGGTGAGGACGAGTTTTTCTTCCTAGTCTGACCATTTTCTCTGGGGTCGTGCTCAGTTCCGCGCACATGGCTCTGCCAGAGACGGCCCATAAGAGGCGGCTTTGTACCCGTCTCCTCTTCAGTGACTGTCATCCACGGATTATCGCCTGGAAATACTTGCCTGACCTCGTTCTGGATAGACGAGGAGGCCGCAGAAGCTTCCGAGACCTCATCGTCATTGGAACTCTCTTCAAGTGATTCGAGTTCAGCGAGTGGATCATCCTGAGCACTTGCAGCCGAGTTCTTCGAATCGGGAGAACCACTAGCAGCCTTGTTTTTGGGCTGCCACTCCGGCATCTCTGGTTCTACTAGCAAAGCGGCGCGAACGGCGCGCAAGATAGCAGCAAAGACACGCCGCTCTTTCAAAAAGCGAATCTCCGTCTTGGCTGGATGGACATTTACATCCAGCAGGACCGGATCAAGCTCAATATTGATTACAGCGAGAGGATGCCGACCAGTCAGCAAAAGAGAGTGATAGGCTCCTTCGACCGCGGCCGTCAGCATACGGCTCAGGACCCAGCGGCGGTTGACGAAGAAAGAGATATGCTGCCGCGTACTTTTATAGCAGGTAGGCCGGCTGGTGTAACCCGTCACAACCGGATACTCAGAATCGTTCTGACGCTCGCTAGAGGGTATCGGGACCATCTGCTCAGCAGTCTGCAAGCCATACACCTCGACCAGGACGCTCGCCAACTGACCGTCGCCGGGCGTGGCAAAGATCTGCCGCCCCTCACTATAGACATGAAAGCGGATTTCAGGATAGGCTAGCGCGTATTGCTCTAAGAGATGATGACAGTGGCTCACCTCGGTATTGCGGCTCTTCAGAAACTTCAAGCGTGCAGGCACCGCACTAAACAGGTTGCGGACCGTGATCGTCGTCCCCACCGTTGCCGCCGCCGTCGTTACCTCAGAGAGTTCTCCGTTCTGCGCGCTCACCTGAGCTCCCTGCTCCGCCGAGCGCTGGCGGCTCACCAGCGTCACCTCAGCCACAGCCGCAATACTTGCTAGCGCCTCTCCACGGAAGCCGAGGGAGCGGATATGTTCAAGGTCATCAATTTTCGCTACCTTGCTTGTCGCGTGGCGTGCCAGTGCTAGAGGAAGTTCATCAACGGCGATACCAGAACCATTATCGGTCACCCGAATGAGCTGGAGTCCGCCGTGTATCAAATCAACGCGGATCTGCGTCGCGCCTGCATCGATACTATTTTCAATCAGCTCTTTTACAACGGAGGCAGGCCGCTCCACCACCTCTCCCGCCGCAATTTTCGCCGCCACATCAGGGGCCAGTTGTCGTATGGGCATATCTATCTATTACTCCACTTTGGCAGCCAGTCAGCCTCATCTCTACTCGAACAGTTATCAACACTCTCTAAAATAAGAACGAGTGTTCAGAGAGCATTATAACACAGGTGGTACAGCACTCCCAATACTTGACTATCCCGCCTTTTGAACGAGGGTAGCACGCAGGCGTATACGCGCACGATGAAAATGACTTTTGACTGTATTCTCCGGCATATTGAGGCGCTGCGCAATTTCGCCAAAGCTAAGCTCTTCGGCAAAGCGGAGGACGACGACGGAGCGTGAGCGGTCAGGCAACTCTTGAATAGCTGCGTAGAGAGCATGTTGTAGCTCGTGTTGTTCGGCGAGCTCTTCGGGTAAGGGTTTGGGGTCTACTATGCTTTGTGCAACTGACACCTCGCCTTCGTTTGGAAGCGTCTCCAGATCGGAAAAGTGGAGGGGCTGATTTTTGCGCTTTTCTTGTCGGCAACGATTCAGTGCAACCTGAAAGAGCCAGGATTTGAGTGGTGCCTTGCTGCGATCTGAGTAGAGATTGCCTCGCAGCCTGGGGAGAAACCTGTACAACTGGAGGAAGACAAACTGTACTACATCCCATGCCTGCTCGTAGTCTTTTAGATAATGCTTCACAAAGTTGTAGAGTGTCATTTCATAGCGACTTACCAGAGCTTCGAAGGCAGATTGGTCACCCAGAAGCGCCTGCTCGATCAAGACGTTATCCGTAGTATGCTCATCCGTATATGCTGTCGTGCTTACGTACATAGGAATCGTCCTTTGCTATATATTAGATCTTATCCGGAAACCAACGCCGCTTGCTCGCGGCTAGTGCTTCGCACTTAGGTTTCCGCATAAGGAGTTATTTATTATGAATCTCATGAGTGTTAGAAAGAAATAAACTAAAAGGGGAGAAATATAGGCAGAAATACTCCACTTTCTCCCCTTCTGCACTTACTTATGACTTACTACATACGTGTTGTGACACACACTATCTCCGTTTTCTTCCACTTTCTGCTCATAAGTATAAAGAATTTGGATTTCCCTCGTAGCTTCTAAAGAGCCATCTGTACCGATGAACAGAAGTTAGCGATAGGGATCAAGTATGCGCGAGGGCGTGGGTCGCAGATCTGTCTCTGTGTTGATCTCCCTCTCGCTCCTTCTCATCCGCTCGATCTCATTCTCTTCGTGACCGTCTTGCACTCGCTCAAACCGCGTGGCCATTTCATTGAGCAAGCTCAATCTACGCTCGATTTCGTTGGACTTCTGATGCACCTCGCGTAGTTCTCGTGCTAACGATTCATACTGGCTCGCCAGCTCCGCCGCTAACTGTCCCTCACCCGCTACTGGGGGCGAGACGTGATCCACCTGCTCCGGCTGCTCTCGATGATTGGTCTCGACTGTTGGAGTAGTGCCCAACGTCTCCTGTGGCACCTCCACTAACGTCGGGACCCCGGTGTCGGCCGTCGCCATTGCCATCTGCGCCTCTGACTGCTGTTCTTGAATCAGGGCCACTCCTTGCTCTTCCTGAGTCGAAATCTCCGGTACTCGCTCGCTCTGCTGAGGAACTGTGTTCACCACCCGGTTTTCTCCCCGTGCCAGCAACACGACTGCGATCGCAGCAACCACTCCGAGGGCGATGAGTCCTCCCACTATTACTATCATTTCTGCTCCTCTTCTTGTTACTCAAGACAAATCGCATGCTTACTGAAGGTGAATCACCACCTCGATACGCATTCTGGGAACGTTTTCCAGCTTGACATTCCCGTCCAGCATGATGCTCACTGGAATCGAGATCCCGCTCGGTAGCTTCTCTCTGGCCTCCTCATCGTTGGGAACCAGCAAATAGTGCGCCTGGACTTCTGCCGTCTCAGATTCCAGTACAGGCTGCCTTGCTACTACGCTCCTCTCGGGACGCATAGACGGGATGGCATTGTCAATCTGCTGATGCATTCGTGGAGTCGCCCGATAGGGGTCGTCCTCTTCCTCCAACGAAACCATCGGGGGGTGCTGCTCCTGTTGCATCCTAATCAGCTCTTGTAGTTTCTGCTCATAGATATCCTGTAGATCCTCTTGCTGCTCTTGTGCCCGTGCCCGCTCTCGTACGGGCGTTCCCGAATGAAGATCCTGCTGGTCGTTGCCACGTGAATATACTGGAACTGTCATCTGCTCCTGCGGTCGTGGCCGTGCTCCATTGACTCGCGTCAACTCTCGGCTCTCCACTGACTCCGGCACCAGAGGCTCCCGATTCGCTGTTGCCCGCCTTCCGCTGCTTAAGAGCCCGGCGGCCATCAGCAACGCGATGACACCGACTGCCATGAGCACTCCAAACACGAGTGATGTCGACATACGCTTCTCTTCCTTTCGCGCTCTTCTCCGCACCGTCATCCTTGACACCTCTGCCCGCTCTCTTCTGAGCCTCTAATGGGCTCAGAAGAGACCTAGCTGCGGCGGAGACTAGTGCTGGTGGATGGTCACCTCGGCACTCAGTCCGGGGACCAGGTCATTGCCCCCATTGTCGTCTAGAGTGATGTAGACCGGGACGCGCTGAGCGACCTTCGTGAAGTTGCCACTCGCGTTATCCTGGGTGGGCAGTAGCGAGAACTGTGAGGCAGCCGCCTGCACAATGCGATCCACATGGCCGGTGTAACTTGTGCCACCGAAGGCATCGACATGGATATCGACCGTCTGATTGGTCTTAATATTGTTGAGTGCACTCTCATCGACGTAGGCCACCACGTTCACATTGCTGGTATTCGTGACCTGGGCAACGGACAAACCGGGAGAGACGTTCTGTCCCTGCACTGAGAGCACCTGCACCACGCGTCCAGCGATAGGACTGGTTAGATTGACGGTAGCGGGTGCCGCGCCGTTGACGGCGACAGGAGTAATGGTCCCGATGGTCTGTCCAGCGTTCACCGTATCGCCCTGTTTGACGGTGAGCGTTGTGAGCTGCCCACTGACGGCGGAGTTCACGTTGACGAGTTGAGCATTAATCTGGGCGTCATCGGTCGTATAGTAGTAGTAATTATTGTAAATGAAGTAACCGATTCCTCCCACGATGGCCAGGAGGGCAACGGTAATCAACACGGGTATTAAAATGGCTCGGCGCATCTTCTTTCGATTCCTTTCTCGAAATCTCGCATTAACAAGATGATTCAAATGAAACAATTTTCGGGTAAACAATTTGCGTCAAAATGGAACAAGATGAACTACGCTCCCAGGAGCGCCTCAGCTCGTGCCTCTTCAGCATTATCAGCAAGCGGCTCATCAGCGACGCGCCTCTCTACAGGAGGTGCTGCGCGGCGGCGCGAACGCACAAAGAACGTCGCGACAAGGGCGACACCAGTAAAGGCAAGCGTTAGCCAGAAGGCGTCCTGAATTGCCAGCATATAGCCCTGTTGACGCACAAACTGAATGATGTACTGAATCGCCGCGTTATGGGCTAGATTGCTATCGGTGCCCCGCAGTACGAAAGCTGCCTGCAGGCGAGCGACCAGTTGACCGAGTGGAGAGGCCGGTGTGACCGTCTCCGCCAGATGGCTATAATGGATCTTCGTCTGCGTCTGAACAAGCGTTGCCAGCAAGGCCACGCCAAGCGAGCTGGCGATGAAGCGCAGCACTGAATTGGATGTTGAGGCCTGCGTCAGCATACGTGGCCGAATCGTTGAGAGTGCTGAGACGGTTAAAGGCTGAATACAAGCGCCCAGACCGAGGCCGCGAACGATGAGCCAGAACTGTAGATTCGCGTATGGCGTGTACAGTGTTGTGTAAGCAAGCTGCCAGTTGGCAACGGCAAGTAGAATCAGGCCAGGGATGACCACAGCCCGCACTCCAACTCGATCAACCAGACGACCACCAACCACCGAGCCAACCATCGAGGCCAGCGCCTGTGGCAACAGAAGCAAGCCCGCTTGATAGGCAGCGAGGCGGCGCAGATTCTCTAGATAGACTGGCATCAGAAACAGGCCACCGTAGAGCGCAAAGGTCACGAACACGCTTGCGATATTACTTGTCAAAAACGATAGATCGCCGAAAACACGCATATCGAGCAACGGCTGACCACCACGGTTAGCAATCGTCACCTCAACCGTCACAAAGACGGCGAGTAGGAGGAGGCCGGTGAACAAGAAGCCAAGCACCTTGCCCGATCCCCAACCATCAGTACTCGCATCCGACAGTGCATAGAGCAGCGAAGCGAGACCAGCGGATGAGAGGATGAAGCCTGCCAGGTCAAAGCGAACGCGCGGCTGACGCTCAGGAGTTCGCAGCAGCAGTGTCGCCAGGATGATGCCGACAATGCCAATCGGCAGGTTAATATAGAAAATGAGCTGCCAGCTCGCATAGGTAACAATATAGCCACCAAGCGTTGGGCCAAGCGCAGGAGCGAGCAGGATAGGAATACCCAGCACTCCCAGCGCCGTTCCACGCTCCTCCGGTGGAAACTCTGCGTAAAGCAGCGAGATCGAAAGAGGCAACAGACACGCGCCTCCCAGCCCCTGTAGTACGCGGAAGAAGATGAGCACCGGTAAGCTCCAGGCGAAGCCACACAATGCCGAACCGATAATAAAAGCAGTCAGCGCGCTTAGATAGAAGCGCTTGGTTCCGAGCAAGCCAGACAGGAATGGCGTGAGTGGAGTTCCTACGCCTTGCGCCAGGATATACCCGGTGAGTACCCACTGGATACTATTCAAATCGGCTCCGAAAGCACTTTGCAAACGAGGAATGGCGATATTGACAATTGTGGAATCCAGGATGCTCATAAAGATCCCGAAGATGATCACAATGGCAACAATCCACTTATACGCCAAACCTCCCTGCCGCTCTCGTCGCTGTGCAGGAATCTGCATACAATAAAACTCCTTTTCTATCCCAATACAAGATCCGCGTAGCGACAATCCCTTGTGGTTGTCGTCGTTAGCCCCCTTCTCAGGTGCCCTCATTGCAGCAAATCACGACGACAACCACAAGGGATTGTCACTACCTGGCCGGACATTAGTATGTATGTATGACATATCACTATAGCACTCAATTACAACCAGATTGTGTATCGGCAGCAATCGATTTGAAATACATACATTTTGTATACTTAACCAGGTCATCAAGAGAAGTCTGTCGCTCCCCGATCAGGCGCTCATAGGCCATCGGCGGCATCATGCTGAAGAAGCAGCCTAGCATAACTTCTGCCGGTAGCACGTCGTCGAACTCTCCACTCTTTTGACCCTCTTCCAACAGTGCAAGCAGCCGATCGTGAATGTTCTTTACAAGCTGGCGTATTCGTCCTTCCACTTTTGTAATAAAAGGCCGCAGATCGCTACTGTTATAGAGATTAATCAATAGCGGCAGAGCTACACCTTTCGACAGAGCTACACGCTGTAAGTACAGGCGCTGGAAGATCACCTCAAGCTTCTCGCGCGCGGACATCTCCTGCTTCATCGTCTCAACCACGAGATCCAGAAACTGAGTCATTTTCTGCTCGATGAGCGCGATCACCAGATCTTCCTTCTTTGGAAAGTGAAGGTAGACTGTGCTTTTGGCAATACCAACCTCCACTGCAATCTCATCCATCGACATCTCGTGATAGCCTCTCTCCATCAGCACCTTCTCAGCCGCCTGCAGAATCAGCCCTTCACGTTCCTGTCTCTGCCTCTCTTTCAGCGATTGCCGCACACCTTCACTGTTCATTAGATCCTCTTTGCTCCAATATCTTTTAGAAAGCCTGCGCTACTCTCAAGAAGTCCTTTTGACTCCCAAGAAAGTTATGTGACTTATTTGACCTATCAATGACTCTATAGTCATATTTATACTCTTTAGTCGTGGATCTGTCAAGAGGAAAAGGCATGAGAATTGTCGTATCTTTTGGATCTATAAAAAAACTGATCTGAGGGCTGTCCTCTCTCACATGTCGCACGCTTTCAGGGTGCCTAATTCTTTTCGTATTTTTGCTTTTTCTGCATAATTCGGGCAGAGCCCGAATTATGCAGAAAAAGCAAAAATACGAAAAGAATTAGTAAAGAGCAGCGAAGCTGCAAAAACGCTGAGTGCCAGAAGGCAGAGACGATGCGGATCAAACGCTCTTCCAGGGAGAGAGGAGGGCTTTGCCCCCTGGACAATCATGGGTGAGCCTGCTAGGATAGCTTGCAATAGTGATGCGATACTGAACAGAGAAGCGAAAGGAGAACAATCATGGCCGAAACAAGTGCGGCAATGGAAACATACATCAATGAACATGCAGATCGCTTTCTGGAGGATCTAAAAGGCTGGCTGCGCATACCTAGCATCAGCACGCTGCCAGAGTCAGCACCAGATGTGCGTCGCGCGGCCGCGTACGCCGTCGATCAACTGAAGGGCGTCGGGATTGAGCATGCAGAGTTAATCGAGACGTCGGGACATCCTCTGGTCTATGGTGAGTGGCTAGGAGCCAGCGGCAAGCCCACGCTACTCATCTATGGACACTACGATGTGCAGCCCGTCGATCCCATCGACCTGTGGCAGACGCCGCCATTTGAGCCCACCGTCCGCGATGGCAAACTCTACAGTCGTGGCGCGGCCGACGACAAGGGGCAGGTCATGCTCATATTTAAGGCGCTTGAGACGCTTAAGAGCGTCACAGGATCTTTGCCCATCAACATCAAAGTGCTTATCGAGGGTGAAGAGGAGGCAGGCGGCGAGTCAATCGAGCATTATATAAAGACAACACCACAGCGCCTGGGCTGCGATGCCGTCTTCATCTGCGATACACACATGCCCAATAAGCAGACGCCCGCGCTCATCTATGGGCTACGCGGCATCACCTACACCGAAGTGGAGGTACGCGGGGCCAAACAAGACCTGCATTCGGGCTCATACGGCGGCGTAGCTCCCAATCCACTGCATGCGCTGGCAATTCTCATCAGCCGCCTGAAGGACGCCGATGGACATATTCACATTCCCGGTTTATACGACAAAGTGCGCAAGCCAACACATGAGGAAAAAGAGTTCTGGCAGAAGGACCCGCTCCATGTGAACGAGGCGTATCTGGAAGAGATGGGCGTCTCTCAGCTATCGGGCGAGCTGGAATATCCTCCATTGGAGCGAACTGGCGCGCGACCGACGTTGGAAGTGCATGGTATCTCAGGCGGCTTCACTGGTGAAGGAGCAAAGACAGTTATTCCAGCGGTAGCCACAGCTAAGATCAGCCTGCGCCTGCCGCCCGATCTGCAATCGGGTGAAGTGTTCGCCCTGTTTGAGAAGATGGTGAAAGAGGTCGCTCCAGTCGATGTAACTGTGCAAGTGAGAAATATTCACGGCGGCGAAGGCACATTAGTTGAGCAGGATAGCAAGGCAGTGCAAGCGGCGTCGGCGGCGCTGGAAGAGGTCTACGGCACAACGCCGGTCTTCTTGCGCGAGGGTGGTTCAATTCCTATCGCGGCCCTCTTCAACCAGATTCTACAGGTCCCCATTGTGCTCATGGGCTTCGGCCTCCCTGATGACAATCTGCATGCGCCAAATGAGAAATACGACCTGGACCAGTTCTACAATGGCATTCGTACCGTAGTGAGCTTCCTACAAAAAATGGCATAACGTAAAGAGAGCCATTGAGAAAAAGTTCTGAAAGAGATTTAGATCTACGCTAGACCCTTGCTTCTATTGTTGAGCAAGGGTCTAGCGTAGATTTACTTTATTTCCTTATCAGCTTTATCAGCGATTGATAAAAGACATCTCTATCAAGGTGATCTGGCAAACCAGCAACTTGTCCATCACCCAGCTCAACAATCTGCCAGGACCCCTGTAATTGCTTTGCTACGTCCATTGTAAAGAAGCGGCTCTGTACCTGCCGCGCTACTTCAGTAAAAAGTGCAATTGGTAGGGTTTCATCTGTATAGTTTTCTTGCTCCCAATATGGAGAGGAGAGGAGCAACTGGCCATCGATAAAGAACAAGCGAAACTCTTTTGTGAGCGGCATGCCGCTCTTCGAATGTAGTGCCAGCGGCTCAAACTGGACAAACTCTCGGAAGACCAGCCCCTCATTTAAATCTTCACCCTGCAACTGTAAGAAACGCGTCACCACTCGTTCAACTTCGGAGCGATTTGCAGCGGATGGTATATAGCAGGCTTCGTACCACTCGTGTTTACGCGACTTTACAAAGTCCTTGACGATCATGGCCTTGTCTCCGAAGGGTTGCAAAGCTTGCATGATATCGTCCATCTCAAATGCCGGTTCTGGACGCAACCAGATTGATACGGGCGTGTAAGCACGTACTACCGAGTAAGATTCTGGGAAGTAATGACAATGCTTGTACGCTTCAGGAGTATTAATGAGAAAGACATTTTTCTCTGCTAGTGCTGCATAGAGAAGCGCGTACAGATCGGGTTTGAGCATCCAACCGCGATAGATTGCAAGCTCTTTTTGAGAGGTGGCTGGCTCTACCCGGCGTATCGCGCGCTGGAGATTCCGCTGTTCTATCAACGACTCAAAGTCAATCAGAGAGTAGTCCATTCCAAGCTTTTTTCCAGCAGCAAGCTCCGCTTCATAAGCAGGATCAGGCAAGCGGGGATTCCAGGGATCAGAGCAAAAGAGAAACCGCACAATTATACTCCTTTCGACACTTCTCATGAGAAGATGTACATATTAAAACCCAGTTACTTGAAAAGGTCAACGATGACAAAGATGAGTAGCAGCAGAATCGAGATCACAACAGGATGGTATACTACAAGAGCCTGACGTAACAACGTATTATTTCTTCTTATCACAAAGGAGTAACAGAGAGTACTATGGCAGAGTATAATGATATTCTCGTTGAGCGCAATGAGCGCGTTGGTATTGTAACCCTGAACCGTCCCAAAGAGTTGAATGCTTTGAGGACGCAACTGGTGGGCGAGCTGGCCGACGCTCTGGAAGAGTTCGACCGCGACGATACGATTGGCAGCATCATCCTTACAGGTGCCGGTGAGAAGGCTTTTGCGGCCGGCGCTGACATCAAAGAGATGTCTGATAAGTCGCCGATTGAGATGCTGACGAGCGATTTCTCGCACTGGCAGCGCATCAGCCGGATTCACAAACCTCTGATTGCTGCTATTAATGGCTATGCGCTTGGCGGCGGCTGTGAGCTGGCGCTGCGCTGCGACATGATCGTCGCCTCCGAAAATGCGCGCTTTGGGCAGCCAGAGATCAATATCGGTGTGATTCCGGGCGCGGGCGGCACGCAGCGTTTAGCGCGCGTCCTGGGCAAATATCGCACGATGGAGATGGTGCTGACTGGCGCTATGGTCAGCGCGCGCGAGATGGCGGATCACGGCGTGGTCAATCGCGTCGTTCCAGCGGCCGATCTTCTCAACGAGGCGCTTAAGCTCGCCAAAGCGGTTGCCGCCCAGGCTCCCGTCGCGGTACGTCTGGGCAAAGAGGCGGTTCTGGCGGCGTTTGAAACCTCGCTCACAGAGGGCGAGGAGATCGAGCGCAAGAACTTCTTCCTGCTCTTCGCCAGCGAAGATAAGCGCGAGGGGATGCAAGCCTTTATTGAGAAGCGCAAAGCCAACTTCCAGGGCAAATAAGAGTTTTAGAAGGCTTTTTGCATTTTTACAATCTTTTGTGCGTTGCACAAAAGATTGTAAAAATGCAAAAAGCCTTCTAAAACTCTTATTGTGGCAGCACTTCCTCGCCGTGAATGGCTGAGTCATACACCTCTTGCAGTTTGGGAACCGTCTCGTACTTGCTCAGCTCGGCGGGGTCGATCCACTGCATATCAACGGCCTCCCAGTCGGTCTTGATCTGCTCTGGATGAAAGACCTCGAAGAGGAAGGGGTGGATATAGAAGTGCCTATTCAGTTCGACGTCGCTATACTCGACGACGGTGCCGCGTCTGAGCATACGTATTTGATCTCGCTGTAGCGTCGTCTCCTCACAAATCTCAGTGTACGCCTGCTCATCTGGCGAGACTCCCGGTTCCACAAAACCGCTTATCCCCGCCCACTTGCCATTATAGCTGCCCACACGCTCGCTCCTCTTCACCACAAGGATGCGCGGCTCTTTCTGATTCTCTTGGAAAAGAAAACTGGTCACAACATGGGTCGGTCGCAGAGTATTCTCTGTACTCATTTATCGTTTGCTCCTTCCTTTGCCTGCACGTCAATTACCGTTATTTTTAAACAGACCACAAGAACTATTATCGCTTATACTATATCTGAGCAAATTACAGAACTTTTCAAAATATCTCTATGTTCTATAGAAGATACTGAAATTCAGAATTCTGAATTTTTTTCCACAAGTTTCGCTTGCCTTGCTTCAAGCCTCTTATTGACCATCAAATTAATACCTGTGACATTTGCCAGACTCAAACTGCGCTCGTATATTCTCGACATTGCTATAAGTAATTTATTAACGGTATCACGGCGTGTTTTCGCACCGTCTCGCATCCTCGCTAGAGTGACCTCGTTGATCCCGCTCTCTCTTGCCAGTTGAGTAATAGGAATGGGCAAGTATTCAAAAAGCTCTTGTAACGTATATATATCTTTTTGCTGCATTTTTCGCCTCCACTCTAAATACTAATCGCTGATCTAATCTTCTAGAGAAATTGGAGGCTAAATTTATGACAACCACGACGCTTAACACTTTTACTACCATTGTTCACGAAGACAGCCTCATGGCGCGTATCAAAAATATACTACTCTTTTGGTTACATCATCTTTTTTGTCCTTTGAAGGTGACGTTCATCCAACTGATCAGTGTAGCTGTGCTTCCACTAACCATTTACATGTTGCAACTTCTCGGCAAATTCTCTAGTACTGCTGCTATTGCGGCTGGCATTCTTGTCATTCTCAAAGTCCTCATTGACCTACTCACCTCGTCAATTCATGCTCATAAGACAGACCAAGCCCTAAACTATACTCCTCCACAGTGTCACTATTGCAACACAATACATTGTCCTTTTATACAGCATCCGAATCTCAGCCTTAGCCTTCTGTCGGACACTATCGCTTGCAAACATTGTTTTCTAAACCATTTGTCGACGCCTTAATGCATGAGCTTCTATTACGAGCCGAGCTGTTGTAAATAGTGAATAAAAAGCTAGAAACACTTTTTATTGTTAAATGTGTTTCTAGCAAAGCATTCTGAGAAGCAGCATTTCCCCATGTCCAATTGCGGTCAAATCGTTCTTGTGTCAAACCGTGACACTGTGCCCGTTCCATTTTATTGCCCTCGAACAACGCTGCTTGCTTGTTCTGAGTGACCTATTCAATTTTTCCAAAAACTTCATAAAATGGTTCATCTTCCGTGTCGATATAAATAGCTATAAAACACTGTCTTTTTAAACGCTAGTTTCGTATACTCATATCTGTAACTATTATGATTAGCACATCTTACTGACACAGAGGTAGTTTTTTATGCAAGCGCAAGAACCATCGCGTCCAACCAATGACCCATCTGAGCCTCTCACCAATAGTGTACCTGGGCCACCCACGAACAGCACGCCTGAGCTTCCAACTAATGACGAGCCTGGGCTTTCAACCAATGACCCATCTGAGCCTCTCACCAATAGTGTACCCGGGCCACCAACGAACAGCACACCTGAGCTTCCAATCAATAGCACGCCTGAGCCACCAGCAGATACACGGCAGGAGTGGGGCGCGCTCTTCGCCTCGTGGTGGCAGGCGTGTCGAGCCGTTCTGCCGACGTTCCTGCTCACGCGCCTGCTGCTCCTCGTCCTGACGTACTTTGGAGGCATCCTCTTTAACGTTCCTAATAATTCATCATTTGCCTTGACTGCACGAACGGTTCTGTATAGCTGGTATCACTGGGATGCGCCGCGCTATCTGACGATCGCCTCTCAGGGCTACATTGATCAGAGCTATATGGGCTTCTTCCCACTCTATCCCGTCCTCGTCCATACTATCAGTCTGCTCGTGCATCGCGATATTCTGCTGATCGGTATGATCGTCAGCAATCTCAGCTTTTTCGCGGCATTGGTCGTTTTCTATCGGCTGGTCGCGTACGAGTTTGAAGCAGAGACGGCGGCGCGTAGCGTTCTTTTTATCTCAATCTTTCCAACGGCGCTACTCTTCTTTACCGCATACAACACCTCCACGCTGTTCTTCCTGCTCATCTCCTGCTTTTACCTGCTGCGCCGCTCTCGCTGGTGGCTGGCTGGCTTTGTTGGTCTACTGGCAGCGCTCACAGACTTCATCGGTATACTTTTATTCATCATTTTTATTTATGAGTTCACGCGCCAGTATATCGTGGCACAGTCTCAAAAGACACAATCTCTGCTCAGCTTGCTGCCGCTGCTCGCATCTCTGCTCATTCCACTGGGAACAGGGATCTATAGTAGCGCACTTGCGCGTAAAGGGCTCGACCGCTTTGCCTTTCTCCATCCTCAGTCAACACCCAGCATCTTTGCACCCTGGACAATGCTTGCCTCTTTGTTTAAAAGCATCACGAGTAATTCCGTCTATTCTTTCGGAGGCGCGCATGGCATCTTCGAATTGCTTGTAATCGTTCTCTTTATAGCAGCGCTCGTTCTGTGCTTCGTGGGTCCGGTCCGTCTTACCAGCAACCAGTGGAGCTTTGGAGTTTTTGGTATACTTCTCCTGCTCTTTATACTAATTTTTCCAACCCTACCAGGCGGCATGCAGAGCCAGTATGACCCTATTCCGGCATTACTGCCGGCTAGCCTTCTGTTCTTTATTGGGGTTATTATAATAGGACGGCTTGGAAAACGCACGGAGTTTTCCACGATGTATCTTCTGTTTTCGTTACCGATGCTCGCCTTTTTTCTCTTTCAGCTCTTCACGGCATACTGGACGATCTGAACGCCTGACGAGATAATTATACAGAGAGTAACAAAGGGGAAGAAAGCCGCCAGCATGTCCTATTGTTGACGAATTGTTAACACTCTTATATAGTATGCTTGGCGCAGAGTACACTCCTGCGCTATGTCCGTAGATACTACATACATATATTACATTATATTGTCATACTAAGCCTTTATAGGCCTGTTTTGCCTTATTATCGGAGGTAGGCCGACGTGTCAACAATAATCGCCGTAGCCCTCATTTTTGCCGTTCCACTGGGAGCTTTGGGTGCTCTCTGGGCCGGTATCTACATAGGGTCAACGCGCAACAAAGCCCAACTTGAGGAAAAATTGCGTGCGCTCAAAGAAGTGCATGAGCAGCGTCTGCTCTCTGTTCAAGATCAGCAGCGCGAGGCGCTGCATGAAGCACGAGATGAGACGGCACGCTTTCGTGACACTATCGAGCGTGAAAACGCTGAACGTCGCATCGAATTACAGCGCCAGGAACGCCGAATTCAACAGAAGGAAGAGAATCTGGAGCGTAAGATGGATGCCCTGGAGCAGCGCGATCGCAAGTTACATACAAAAGAACGTCAGTTAGATACGATACGTGAAGAGTTGGAAGGCATCAAAGGGCAACAGCTCGGCGAGCTAGAGCATATCGCACAGCTCACCGAGGAGCAGGCGAAGGATCTCTTACTCGCGCGGATTGAAGATCAGGTGCGGATGGAGGCGGCGATGCGGATCAGGAGGATCGAGGAGCAGGCACGCGAAGAGGCTGATAGCAGGGCGCGCGAAATTATCACGCTGGCAATTCAGCGCTGCGCCTCCGACCAGGTGGCCGAGTCCGTTGTCTCGGTCGTTCCGTTACCCAATGACGAGATGAAGGGGCGTATCATTGGACGTGAGGGGCGCAATATTCGTGCCCTTGAGGCGGCGACGGGAGTTGATTTGATTATTGACGATACACCCGAGGCCGTTATCCTTTCAGGCTTTGATCCGGTGCGTCGAGAGATCGCGCGCGTTGCATTGACAAAGTTAATCCTGGATGGGCGTATTCATCCAGCACGTATCGAGGATGTAGTCGCTAAGGCTCGTCAAGAGGTTGACATTATCATCCGCGAGGCGGGCGAGAACGCGGCATTAGAGGCGAATGTTCATGGCCTGCAACCTGAGCTGCTCAAGATTCTGGGACGGCTCCATTTTCGCACCAGCTATGGACAGAACGTGCTGGCCCACTCGGTGGAAGTATCTATTCTGGCGGCGACTATGGCTCACGAGCTGGGTGCGGATGTAAATGTGAGTAAGACGGCTGCACTACTCCATGATATGGGCAAGGCAATCGACCAGGAGGTCGAGGGGCCGCACGCGATTATTGGCGGTGAGGTTGCGCGCCGCTTTGGCAAGTCGCCAAAGATTATTCATGCGATCGTCGCCCACCACGCAACCGAGACTGAACCTCAGACGTTGGAGGCAGCGATTGTTCAGGCGGCGGATGCAATCTCTGCCGCACGCCCTGGAGCGCGGCGCGAGACCATCGATCTCTACATCAAGCGTCTAGAGGCACTCGAACATATCGCGAACTCGTTCACCGGCGTTGAGAAATCCTTCGCTATTCAAGCGGGCCGCGAGGTGCGCATTATCGTTAAACCTGAAGAGGTAGACGAGTTCGCAGCGCTCCGGCTGGCAAGCGATATTGCTCATAGAATTGAGGAAGAGCTGGATTATCCAGGACAGATTAAGATCTGCGTGGTACGCGAGACGCGTTCCGTGGACTACGCACGATAAATAGGCTCCAGAGGATTTTTCTATTCAACTTCCTCTTTCTCCACCTGGGCTAAGCCCAGGTGGAGAAAGAGGAAGTTGAATAGAAAAATCCTCTTTGTGTAAAGATGGAAAAGAAGAAAACTATGGCGAACTATATTGACCTACACACACACTCCACCGCTTCAGATGGCCTCTATCCACCCACCGAACTTCTACAACGCGCTCATGAAGCGGGCGTGCACATCCTGGCCCTGACCGATCACGATAGTACAGAGGGATTGGCGGAGGCAAAAGAGGCAGCTGAACATCTACACGTGGATCTTATTCCTGGTATCGAGCTCAACTCGGATGTCGGCGAGAGAGAGATCCATGTCCTGGGCTATTTTCTTGAGTATCAACGGCCAGAGTTCCAGGCTATGCTGAAAGTGTTGCGTGACGCCCGCGTCCGGCGTGGAGAGCGCATGGTGGAGCTGCTCAACGAGCAAGGCATACATATTCGCTGGGAGCGGGTACGTGAACTCGCTCAGGGATCTGTGGGCCGCCCACATGTTGCCAAAGCGCTCATGGAGGCAGGTTATGTCAGCTCTATCGGTGAGGCATTTGATAAATATATTGGGAAGCACTCTCCCGCCTACGTGCCGCGCTATAAACTCACGCCAGAGGACGCCGTTCACCTGATCAATAGCGCCAACGGATTGGCAGCAATGGCCCATCCAATCACACTACCAGGGCTGGATGAACTGCGTGGATGGCTACCAGGTCTGCGCGCCGCCGGCATGGTCGGATTGGAGACCTATTATGGACAATACACAGAGCAGGAAGTGGAAGAACTGCACGCCCTGGCCGACGAGTACGGCCTCATTCCCACCGGTGGAACTGACTATCATGGACCGGGTATCCATCCAACACCCCTAGGCGGTCGCTATGTACCAGCCGAATCCATAGAACGCCTGCGAACCGAAGCAGCTAAACGGCGAGGGACAAATCCACCTCAGTTCAAATTGCCCGCGCCAGTCGAAGAATCCTAACCCTACGCGTAGCGACAATCCCTTGTGGTTGTCGTGAATAGATGATGACATCCGATGTTTTTGCAGCTTCACTACCTGAAATAGCTCTTAGAGATGGTTTTACATTTTTTCATTTTTATACTTTTTGTGCAGAGCACAAAAAGTATAAAAATGAAAAAATGTAAAACCATCTCTAAGAATAAGGGCACGCCTTCGGCGTGCATGTAGGTCGGAAAGAGAAGACAACCGCAAGGATTTATTGCTACGTGAGGAAAGCAGCAATAGAAACAGACATGTAACCGTAAACAGTGCTACAATGCTTTCATGCTATTTCTTTTTATCTCTGCCAGTGTACAATAGAAAATGGATACTATTCTTTTCCGGTAAGCGCAGGAGCATTATGTGAGCCAGAAGGTCAATATAGCCAGAAGTGTTAGCACCTCACCGCGCCGTCTTCGTGGACTACGTAGGGTTGTTGATGCACTACTCCTCGTCACGCTGCTGATCTTTTTTATGCGCCTGCCCCTGCAAAATTTTCATATCCTGGGTCATAGCATGGAGCCTACTTTTCACGATCAAGAATACGTCGCCGTCAATAAAGCCGCCTACCTCTTTCAGCAGCCGGCACGTGGCGACGTGGTGGTTTTTCACTATCCGCTCGATCCCCAGGAGGATTATATTAAACGCATCATCGCTATCCCCGGCGATGTGATCAGCGTCCTCAATCAAACAGTTATCGTCGATGGAGTACCGCTCAGCGAAACGTATGTAAGCAGAGAGAATCAGGGAAATCCCTACCCTTCGTTTACCAAGCGAATCGTGGGGCCGAACGAGTATTTTGTGATGGGCGATAATCGAGGAGGCAGCTCAGATTCGCGCCAGTGGGGCTTTGTGCCACGCCAGAATATTGTCGGACGAGTCGCGGTTGTCTACTGGCCGCTCGGAGTAGACAACCTCGGCCTTATTCCGAGTATGAACAATGTCTTCGCACAGGTACATTAGACATACTTGCCTTTTACATCTTGAAGCATCTTTATCTTACAATAATTTTTCTATACATTTTGCCTTTTCTACACAACAAAAAGCAGAGCTTTTTGTTGTGTAGAAAAGGCAAAATGTATAGAAAAATTATTGTAAGAGTGGAGCTGTAATACATCTAGAGGCGGCGTAGGGCATCCTTCCGGCTTAGATCGCGCCAGCGACTTCCATTTTGATGATCTGAAGAAGACGCCGGATGGCGGCGCGCCTGCTCTTGCTCGACAGCATCTTGCAGAAGAAGGCTGGCCGCTATTGCCGCGATGCTCTCCGGCGCTAGCTCTCCATTCTGAGATTGTGCTGCCTGCTCCTCCTCATGAACTACCTCTTGCTTGCTGCCCCGCCACTCCTCAGCAATGAAATCGGTGGAAAAGTCGGCGGCAAGGAAACGAGGCTGAGTCATTAACCAGCGGGCGAAGGGTAGGGTGGTGCGCACACCGATGACCTGATATTCATGTAGGGCGAGGCGCATCCGGGCAATGGCATGCGCGCGATCACTTCCCCAGACGATGAGCTTGGACAGCAATGGATCGTAGAAGAGGGGAACCTGCAAGCCGGGATAGAGGCCGCTATCCACGCGCACACCAGGGCCAGAAGGCTCTTGCAGCGCCAGAACGGTTCCAGTGGCGGGCAGGAAGCGGTTCTCAGGGTCTTCGGCCGAGATACGGCACTCGATAGCAGCGCCACGCAGCGTGATCATCTCCTGCGTAAAAGAAAGGGGCAGGCCAGCAGCGACCCGAAACTGCTCTTGCACCAGATCAACACCAGTGCACCACTCAGTGACAGGATGCTCAACCTGGATACGCGCATTCACCTCTAGAAAATAAAAATTGCCATCAGATCCCAACAAAAACTCAGCCGTGCCCGCATTTACGTACTGAATAAAGCGAACCAGATTAATCGTCGCACTGGTCATCCGGGCACGGAGTTGCTCATCAACCACCGGCGAGGGCGCTTCCTCTATAAGCTTCTGGTGGCGGCGCTGAATGCTGCACTCACGCTCACCCAGGTGCACAACGTGTCCATGCGTATCGGCGATGAACTGAACCTCGATGTGGCGCGCGGGCAAGATCGCCTTTTCTAAATAGACGCGTCCATCGCCAAAGGCACTTGTCGCCTCACTGCGTGCTGTGCGCAACGAAGACAAAAGATCGCGCGCCTCGCTCACAAAACGAATGCCCTTGCCGCCACCGCCCGCCGCAGCTTTTAGCAAGATCGGATAGCCCAGGCGCTCGGCGATCTCGTGCGCCTCTTCATCGTTCTGCACATCGCTCATCGCACCTGGAACAATCGGCACATCAGCGGCCTGCGCGGCCCGGCGGGCGGCTGTCTTCTCGCCTACTGCCCGCTGCGCCTGAGCCGAGGGACCGACAAAAATAAGACCCTGCGCCTGACAAGCCTCTACAAAGGCCGCATTTTCGGCCAGGAAACCATAGCCCGGATGGACTGCCTGCGCGCCCGAACGCCGTGCAACATCTAATAAAGCAGAAATGTTCAAATAGCTCTGCGCAGCCACCGCCGGACCTATATGATACGCTTCATCAGCCATACGCACATGCAACGCATCGCGATCAACATCGCTATAGACCGCCACACTTTGTAGGCCCAGCTCCCGACACGCCCGGATAATGCGCAGCGCAATCTCACCGCGATTGACGATCAAAACCTTTTGAAAAGGCCATTGAGCAATAGAAACAGTCTCCACGAGAAGGCTCCTTCGGCTTATATACATACACCATTGTCTTTATCTATCTCACCATAGTATAGCATGCAAACAATTGATGTTTACTTTTCCCTTCCTCCCTATTTTTGCACGATGCGCAAAAATAGGGAGGAAGGGAAAAGTAAACATCAATTCAAGATGATCTTTGATTTAGTATTTTTAAACGTATCAATGCATTAGTATAGAATATAGGATAATCGGGCTAGAGTCAAGGTGAAATTTGGTTTTATGGAAAGGAGGAGTAGACTATCTTTTGGCTAGTTCATATGATTAAAGGCAAGAATCAAGGGGGACAGATATTACAGGGCGAGCTAGCAAAGCTTTTTATTTAAGGTTGTCATTGTAAATGCGTCGATTAACTCAACCAGCATGCCAGCAGCTCGTTTCTATTTTCTTTCTGGCATGACATTAGCGAAAGTTGCTTCGTGCAGATACGTTGCGGTGATTTTTCAAGGCGTCAGAGGAGGAGCCGAAGTACCAATGCTCAAATTTATAACGAATATTCAGATCTCACGCCGACTCTTGCTGGCATTCTTATTGGCAGCAATGATACCTGGTATCATTACATCATTACTAGGCTTTACCTTTGTGGGAGAGCAAAATGCTCGTAGTCGGGCATTTCAGACAAATATAAATGCATCCAGGTCTGCCAGCACAATAAACTTATACCTGCTCAAAATGAATACGCTACTCAATGCGCTCTATCAGAAACAGTATGAGAACAGCCAGAATACGACTCCTGCGCAGATACAGGAGAGCATCAGCCAGCTTCAGGACCGGGAAAATAATGTTGACTCAGCGATCCAGCACTTTGAACAAGAGTATCAGCTAACCACTGCCCCTAACATGCGAATCGTCTATAGCACGCTCATAAGCAACAATAGTAAGACTTTGCTGCCAGATCAGCAGCAGGACGCACTCAATCAGATGAACGCCTTCTGGTCAATTTACAGAGACGAGCAGATTCATGTACGGGAAGCAATCGCAAAAAAAGCGCCTGGGGGGCGGGTCAGTACACTCTTGCTTAAAGCCAACAACGATTATGTACAACTTGAAATGGCGTGGAATCGGGTCAACACGATCGGCGAAGAGATCAACGAGGGAGTAGCCCACGTTGGTCCAGGCTGGACCAACCCCTTTGTTCTTGCCACCCTTATAGCCTTTCTCAGCACCATTCTCGTCGTCACCATCATTGGCTACATTGTCTATCGAACAATCACCCAGCCTCTGCATCAGTTAGCGACGCTTACCAAACGGATTGCGAAGGGAGAGATCCATGCACGCGCCAACGTTGTAGGCAACGACGAAATCTATCAGGTCGCTGCTTCGATGAACGCGATGCTAGATAGTATTCTTAGCTTGATTCGGGAGACTCAGTTCCAGCGCGATTTTCTAAAAAATCAGGTCGAGAAGCTTCTGTGCGAAGTCAGCGGCGTCGGCGAAGGGGACTTGCGCGTGCAGGCAGAGGTCACAGGTGACGCATTGGGTGTTTTGGCTGACTCATTCAATTATGTGATTGAGGAACTGGGAGGACTGGTCATACGCGTCAAAAGCCTGGCAGGAGAGGTAGAGGGGTCCGCAAGCGTCGTCTGGAAGCGTATGACGCAAGTGGTGGAGACGAGCAACAAACAGATTGAACAGATAGGAACGGCCAGGACCGAGGTCGAGCATGGAACAGCCTCAAGTCGCCAGGTCTCAGAGCGTGCAAAGAATCTCTACGAGGTTGCAAGGTTAGCACGCCAGGATGTTACCACCGGACAAAACTCTATCCGGCAGGCAAGCACCGGCATGAGCCGCATCGGTGAAAACGTCCATGCCACGTTGCTTAAAGCACGCGTACTGGGAGAGCGTTCACGCGAGATCAATGAAATCATCGAGACTATCTCGAATATTGCCCATCAGACAAATCGCCTGGCACTTGACGCAGCCATTCAAGCAACAATGGTTGGTGAGCAGGGCAAAGGCTTTGCAGCGTTGGCCGCCGACATTCGCCGTCTGGCAGAACGAGCCAAAGATCAGGCGGGCATGGTCAGTCATATTATACATGAAGCGCAGGAAGACATTACTGAAGTCGTCTCCTCTATGAAGGAGACTGAACAGGAAACGACAACGGGCTTGCGACTCACACGGGCGACAGGAGTAGCCCTGGAAGCAATTTTTACGGCCATTGACCATCAGTCCCGCGAGACCGAGAATATCAACCAGATCGCTATGCAGCAGCTTAAATCTTGCAACTCGATTGCACAAACCATGAAGGAGGTTACCGAATCGGCGCAGCGCAACAGCCAGAGCACTCAGGAGGTCGCACAGCATATGGAGCATCTGGGGCAGCTCGTTGAGCAGCTCCGGGCCTCGGTCGCCATCTTTAAACTGCGTGACGACTTGAGCTACTATATGCAAAAGCCCATTTTATCATCTATCGAAATGGAGCCGATCTACGAGAACTTTCAGACTGTGAGCGGAATATTCCGCAAGATAAATGTAACCGTACCGGCGATCAAAACGGCAGATGGCTGGCGTCATCCCTACAATTTTCTCACACCCATGCCGGGAGGTTCTATGTTCACGCTTACACCCATACCAGGCATAGCTCACGTGCGACCGGAACACCGTAAGGCTCTGGGTCAGTCTCAGGAGCAGCCTCAGGGTCAGTCTCAGGAGAAATGGAGCAACGTTCCAGAATCGGAGCAGCAATGGTCATCAAACAAGCAATAGTATTCCATCAATCGCATTCTAGAACACCTTGACTGCTCCATCAGGCAAAAGAAGCAGAGATACAGGAGGTTTGCCCTCTGCCTCATCTCTGCTTCTTTTGCCTGACAGCTTCATACAGGATGATTCCCGCAGCCATAGCTGCATTCAGCGACTCGACGTTATTCGCAAGAGGAATGCTCAAGCGTTGAGTAGCCAGCGCATGTGCCGCCTGTGAAGGCCCATGCGCCTCATTCCCGATGATGAGGGCAAACGGTAGCGTGAGATCCTGCTCGTAATAGATCGCTGTGCTTCCAGCCTCGGCGAGCAGGACACGCAGCGAACTAGCGCAATGCGTCTCCACGCGTGCCGCGATGGCCTCCCAGGAGAGATGTGTCTCTACGGGTAGCAAGATATGTGCTCCAGCCGCCGCACGCACCACTTTAGGACTATAGTAATCCACACAGTTGGGCGTGAGTAGGACAGCCGCAACATCTGCCGCCAGAGCTGTGCGCAGAATAGTTCCCATATTGCCGGGATCAGCCAGATCGTCCAGAATGAGCAGGCAGGGACGATGAGCTGAATGGCGGCGCTGCCGTATCTGTTGTGGATCAAGGGCATCAAGTGACAGAACGCTGACGATCCCCTGCGATGTTTGGACCTCACCAATAGCCTCTATAACGCGCTCACTCACCTCGATCAGTTGTTGCGGTGCGAGTGGAGAGTGCTGTACTCGTTCGAGAAGGACAATCCCCTCGCGAGTACGCTGTAGAAGATCAGGTTGGTAGTAGACTTCTGTGGGTAAGAGATCGGCGTCGAGCAGCGCCTCTAACAGATGAGGACCTTCCATTAGAAACAGGCTACTCTTCTTGCGCCCGCGTGTCGTGTGTAGAGTCTGTAGCTGTGTAATACGAGGATTTGTGGGACTGGTAATTACTGTCATGATTTTCTCAAAATTTGTATCTTTTGCTATTTTGCCTGTTTTCCAATTATTGTTTAGTACATAATAATTGGAAAACAGGCAAAATAGCAAAAAGCCTTTAGAGAGCGACGAAGCCGCCAGGTGCAAGAAGATGGAAACATCAGCCACGGGCACCTTTTCGAAAAGGCGCTCGTGTTACTCTGACTACGCTCTGCCGGCTTCCAGAGCCGAGCTTACGATGGTACCGAAGGCTTGAAGATCATTGACAGCAAGCTCGGCCAGAATCTTGCGATCAATATCGATACCAGCGACGTGGATGGCATGCATGAGCTGGCTATAGCTGACTCCGTACATACGTGCCGCGGCGTTGATACGAGTGATCCAGAGGCTGCGCATGTCGCGCTTGCGGCTGCGCCGGTCGCGATACATATACGCCATTGAGCGCATGACTGATTCGTGCGCGGGGCGGAACAATCGGCGGCGCGTACCGCGATGACCCTCCGCCATCTGTAACAGTTTTTTATGTTTCTTGTGCGCGGGAACTCCGCGTTTTACCCTTGGCATAGTTCTTTCTTAATCCTCCATCAAATTTGTTTTACTAGAAAGCGTAAGGGAGCAAGCGTTTCATACGCCGGAGATCGGCGGGCTTCAACTGAAACGACTTGTCCATTGAACGAACTGCCTCGGGTGACTTGTTACGGCGCAGATGGTTTATGGCTACTTTACGGCGCAAAAACTTGCCAGAAGCGGTCACTTTGACGCGCTTGGCCATTGCTTTGTGTGTTTTTAATTTCTGCTTTGGCATGACTCTTTCTTTCTTAAGCGGGGCAATATGTTATGATCTTCTCTGCTCACCAGTGTTTCTCAACTCGCGCCACGACAATCCCTTGAAGTTGTCGTGGTGGTCCCTCTATGGAAAAGGAGCAGTAGTAAGAGGTGATTGAACGCTTCAATCTCTGTTTCCTCAATCAAAGGCGAAGAGAGGCCTTTTTCAAGAGAGGTGTCCCCGCATGCGTCACCTACTATAACACACCTCGCTATCCAGCACAATACTTTTCATCCCTCGCATCAAGGTCTTTTTACTTTTTTCGCGTCTAATTTTAGTATTTATTATTTTTCCGCGCATAATTTGGCTTCGCCAAATTATGCGCGGAAAAATAATAAATACTAAAAAGTCTAAGAGAAATTCTCTAGAGACTGGGTCAGCGTATGCGACGGCGGGGGCGCGAGGACCAGGAGGGTCGAGAAAACCAGGGAGCGCGAATCAAGCGCATCGGTCCACTATCTTCATCAGCACCAGACCTGTTTCTTCCTCCCAACGTCATCTCAAGAGCCGAGCGAAGAAAGACTCCCCAGCCCCACAATAAAAACGGCACGCCTATAGTGACCATCCCCTGGCCCGGCCAGAGATAGGACTGCTGCCAGAGATAGTAAGCGAGAAGAGCGCCAAGCGTAAGTAGAATGGCAGATTGCGTAATATTTCGCCTCGCCGAGCAAAGAGCAAGAGCAAGAGGCAGCAGACTATACTCCGGCCAATACACCGGCTCTAACGCAACTAACAGCAAGAGCGTCCAGCTGTTGCACAGCAGAACCAGATCTAATGTGTCCGCCAGCCAGAGCGAGAGCAGCAGGAAACAACCAGCCAGTAGTAAGATAATCGCTGCCCAGTGATGCGGATAGAAGATCCAGAAGGCAGAAGGAGAGAGGCGGAGAGGAAGAGAGAGGATGGCTGCCAGGATCGAATTGATCGCGTGCGCCGGCCAGAAGAGTTCGCCTACGCTCAGAATAATTCCGCTCAAACCCCAACCTACCCAATAGGGAATATAGGCTAGCACAGCCACTAGCACCGTTACCAGCAGCAGACCCAGCAACCAGAAGAACCGGCCCGACCCGCTCATAAAACGCGTCTGCCTGATAAGTAAGCGCAAAAAGAGAGGCAGCAACATCAGGCAATACGCATTCACCAGCACCGCCAGCAGAGCGAAAATCCAACTCATAAACATTAATTGCCGCTGAAGACCTAGCACCGCCAGTAAGAGAAAGAGAACGCAGACGCCCTCTTGATGCACAAAAGAGATGCTCAACAAAAGCACTAGCGGATTCCAGGCATACGCCAGTGTAGCAATCACCCGCTGTGCAGGCTTCGCAGATGAGAAGATGTTCCATATCAACACTACGTTTATCAGATGGGCGACCAGCCCCAGCACACGAAAACTGAGCAGAATTTTAGGAAGATCGGCACGCGACAGAACCGCAATCAAAATGCTACAGTCCATCCAGAGCGGCCCAAATGGCGGTATTGGAATCGTTCCGCTATTCGAGAGTTGAGCCACAATGATCTGTAAATTGTCATGTATCGATGTAGATGACGCACTGACATATGGATTGAGATGATAATTTGCTACCAGGCGGCCGTAGAGACTGGACAGCAGCAGATCATGCGACATTACTGTCGAGCTAATCGGAGCAAAGACCATGATGAGCGCGAAGAGCAGAGTAAAGAGCAGGATCAGCCAGAGGGCAGGGCGTAGATAGGGAGCGGTAAGCCTGGCACGCACCATGCTCTGGCCGACCAGCATTGCGAGTAACATTAGAAGGGCGGCCAGGGCGAGCAGGAGGGCGAACAGGGCGGAGGGCGAGAGAGTATGTATGAAGGGCAATTGCGTCCACGTCGTGAGCTGATAGACTCTTGACAGCCAGGGAAAGAAGGCCACCCAGGCCAACTGTACGGGATCAGCGTTTGTTGTGCGCTCTAAAAAGAAAGGATACAGTCCGAGATAGAGCAACGCTAGAAGAATGCCCAGGCCCGATAAGAGAAAAACTGCCGTCCGACTTCCCAGTTGCATTTCTCTGGCGTCGGCAGTCGAATACCTATGGGTTGGTACGTTCATAACAAGAGCACACTCCTTCACGGCCCGCTTTACTGGAAGTAGTATGGGCCATGCGGTTACAACTGTCAATAAAGTGAGGGATGAGATTTGCGTCCAGGCTTCATCCAGGCTAAAACTGCTGGAAGATGGCAAGAGGCAGAGGTTCTTTTCCGCTTTTCTCTGTCAAAGAGAGAATAGAATACTGAACAGTCGAACTTTTTTAATAGAATCCAAACCCCGATTGCGACTCTATTGTCAGATATCATGAACAGTGTTATAATGCGTGGTGCCGATGCCTTTCAGATCCTTTCTTTCGTTCTTATAATGGAAAGAGAGGGGAAAGACATCAAGACCTGCGATTATCGTGGGCAATTTTTTACCGGGTCCACCCGACCAGCAATGAATCGAGTGGCAACGAAAGATAGCATCGATACCAGTTTGATGCTCCACCTGCTCTGGCAGCCCTGACGCTCTTTCTATAGAGCCAGGCTGACCGGTAGCATACCCAAAGGAAGGAGGGCTTCGTGAGCCGAGATTACGAACTTGGAGTAATTTTCAATCCCGAAGTCAGTGAAGAGGAGACACGATCCGTACTGGATCGTATCGAACAGATCGTCACCACGCATGACGGTCAAATTGTGAGAGTAAATCAGTGGGGTCGTCGCCACCTGGCATACCCTATCGAGCGCCACCGCGATGGACTCTATGTGTTTATTGATATGATTCTGACTCCTGAGACAGTGAGCGACCTTGAACGTACGCTAAAGGTCTCTGAGATAGTTCTGCGCTATATGACCAGGAAGCGCGATGCCAAGGCAGTTCAGAAGGAGCGTGAGGACCGTGAAGCTCGCGCCGCCGCGCTACCAGCCGCACCCGAAGGGGGAGCAGCCCAGAGCGAGGCAGTGCCAGTTGAACAACCAGTTGCTCAATCTGATGAGACTCCTGAGACTCCTGAGGCTCCTGAGATTCCTGATGAAGTGCCCGCAGCAACTTCCGAGGTACCCGTCTTATCTCCCGAGGAGATAGAGGACGTTCCTCCGGCCGTCGAGCCAGAGCCAGAAGAAGAGACGATCGAAGCTTGAAGTAAGTAAAGTATGTTTGGGAATGTTCATTCAATCTCTAAGGGTCGAGTTGGGGTGGGATAGCACGTCGAAAGGATTTGGATCGTGAATAAAATCATCTTGATTGGGAATCTCGGAAAAGACCCTGACATGAGCTATACGACTAGTGGCACTGCTGTCACAAAGTTTACCCTTGCCGTCACTCGTCGTTTTGGAAAATCAGCCAGTGGAGAGCGTGAAACTGACTGGTTTAATATAGTTGCTTGGAACCAACTAGCCGAGACGTGTAACAACTTTTTGAAGAAGGGCCAGAAAGTATACGTTGAGGGACGCCTGGAGCAACGCAAATACACTGACAAAAACAATGTGGAACGCACTGCAATAGACGTTATCATCAACGAAATGGAAATGCTTACTCCAAAAAGCCAGCAGCCGAGCAATAATGCTGGTGCTGATAGCTTTCTGGGCAGCCCTGATGACGGTCTTGGAGACCTGGATGACCATCCCTTCTAATATGTTGAAGGAGAAGGATTGTGCAAAGACAAAGTAGCGGGCCATCAGGTCCACGCCGCGAGAGGCGTGAAGGTGGGCGTGGCGAGCGTTCGTCTCGTCGGAAAATCTGTCAGTTTTGTCATGACCACGTACGCGAAATCGACTATAAAGATGCCAGCCGCTTTATGAAGCGCTACATCTCTGATCGTGGGAAGATTGAGCCTCGCCGTAAGACAGGCACCTGTGCAAAGCATCAGCGTGGCCTGGGCACTGCAATCAAGCAGGCTCGTTTCATGGCCTTGCTCCCCTATACTGCCGAACATATGCGTGGAATGTAATAGTTCGTTTGTTACGCCCTGGCTTGTAGCTAAAGGTGTGCAGAGAGAAGCCTCTCTGCACATCCGGGTCTGATCCACTCGATAGACATGCACATGCATATTTGATAGACATGTACATTTTACATAAAGCGTGCCGGAAGCCCTTCCCCCTCATGGCACAAGTCGGCGCTATCTCTGTTGGAGTTTTTGATGAAAAATCAAACGGCGCGTAGGCCTGACAATCAACAACCTGCGCGTTCCACTCAGTCCAGGCAAGTTCAAGCCAGGCGCTATACTCGGCAAACGGCGCGTGTTGAGGCGCGGCGCGATGGAACACCTCTTGTTTTTGGCTGGGGAGGCCACCTCTCTCGTACCGAAAAGGTTGCCATTCAACGTCGAGCAATCTGGACCGCCATCGCCCTAACCGTTGTCCTTATTATTGGAGTTCTTGTTGCGTACTGGGTAAATATTAATGTTCTTGTCCCCAATCAACCTATTACCTCTGTTAATGGTCAAGCTATTCCGCAGGCAGATTATCATAAGCTTGTCGGTTTGAAGGCCCTGCTAGAAGAGAATAAGATTAAGGGCATCCACGGCCTGTATGCTCAGCGCGACGATCTACAGTCGAAAGCTAACGCGCAGAAAACGATTTTCACAAATACGCAAAAGCAGATCAATACACTGAATCAGCAGATTAAAGCTCTTCCCACAGGTTCCAGTTCACAACGCACGAATCTTGAAAGTCAATTAAAGGTGGCACAGGCTAGCAATAGCGATGCACAAAAGCAGTACATATCGTATAATCAACAATATCAAGGGATGCTGCAAGCCAATATTCCGGGCGAAGAGGCACTGTACAACCAGTCGCAGATTGGCAACGATAGCGCCCAGTGGCTACAGGAAGATGTGCTGATTCGCAACTGGCTGACAAAGCAAACGAGTGACGTACAGAAGCAGATTCAGCCGAACGGTACAGCTATTGAGCACGCGGTGAGTGATCTGAAAGCGGACCTGCCAAAGGGCAAGACGTATGCAAGTGTCTTGAGCTCGTATAATATAAGCGATGACGATGTGCACACGATGATGGCTCTGAAGCTCCGTCGCGATACTATGCAGACCTATCAGGCAGCACAGATCAGTTCGCCAACGCGTCAGGTCAAGGCTGAGGCAATAACCCTGAGTACGACCAAAGATGCGAACGATATTCTGAGTCAGTTGAAGGGCGGCAGCGACTTTGCAAAACTGGCAAAGGCGAAGTCGGTTGATAACGCGACGAAGAGTCAGGGTGGTGAGCTCGGCTGGTTGGCAAAGGGGCAGTATATTAAAGACTTCGGTGCGAATGCTGGTGGCACGGTTGATAACTGGATCTCAGACCCGGCCCGCCAGGCCAACGATCTGAGCCCAGTTCTGACGGATACTGGCACTTATCACATTGTGAAGATTGAGCAGGTCGATCCGACCCGCGCAATCGCGAGTACTAAGCTTCCAGAGCTTAAAGACAATGCTCTGGTTGCCTGGCTCCAATCGCAGAAGGCTCTGCCTGGAGTGAAGATAGACCCGGTCGATCAGAATAAGCTGCTCGATCCGATGAATATGCCAGCAGCGATTCCGACTGCCGCACCCAACCAGCAGGGTGCTCCGGGTGGAATTCCTGGCCAGGGCGTACCCGGTGGCCTACCAGGTCAGCAGGGTGCCCCTGGAGGCTTGCCAGGTCAGCAGGGTGCCCCTGGGCAATCAGGAGTTCCCGCTGGCGGTTGATGCGCTCCCGCGCAACGACGACCCATGCGGTTGTCGTTGGTGGCTCGTCAGCCAGAAACCTCCCGCCGAATCAAGCTAGCACGACAACCGCATGGGTCGTCGCTACGCGGAAGGATTGGTTGGAGCGGGTCAAAATAGTAGCACAGCCCTAAGTCGGGTAAGAGGAGCATTCGGCAGTAAGACGTCGAAACGCTCCTCTCCTGGCTCATCAGTACGATAAGTACAAGGAACAACAAGAACTCATGACGGTTATCTCTCAAGGCACTCAGGGCGTATCTTCTCTACCTCAAGATCTTCTGCACCCGACCGAATCGATCCAGGATCTCCTGGAAACGGCCTCGCTCTATCTGCATATTCCTTTTTGCCATACACGCTGCTACTACTGTGATTTCAATACATACGCTGGCATCCTGCCTATGCGCGCAGCCTATGTACGCGCCCTTCTTACTGAAATCGAGCTCGCTGGTAAGATGGCTCAGCACGACGATGGCAGCCGGAGACGCTCACGGACGATCTTCTTCGGCGGTGGTACACCTAGCTTGCTAAGCGTAGAACAGATGCAGAGCCTGCTCGACGCCTGCTTCTCCGCCTTTGTAGTCGATCCAGACGCCGAGATCACAATGGAGGCAAACCCCGGAACACTGACAAGAGAGCAACTGATAGGGCTGCGGGCCGCGGGCGTCAATCGTCTTAGTATGGGAGCGCAGAGCTTCGATGCAGATCTGCTGAAAGCATTGGGCCGGATTCACACGCCAGAAGAGATTGTCCAGGCTGTACAGTATGCACGAGAGGCTGGATTCACGTCAATCAACATAGATTTTATGTTTGGGCTACCAGGACAGACTATGCAGCACTGGCACGAGACGCTGGATCAGGCACTAGAGCTGCGCCCAGAGCACCTCTCGCTCTACTCGTTAATCGTTGAAGAGGGAACTCTCTTTCATAGCTGGGCACAGGAGGGTCGGATCATTCCAGGAGACGAAGATCTGTGCGCCGACATGTACGAGTACGCGGATCAACGGCTGAGAGAGGCCGGCTATATCAATTATGAAATCTCCAATTGGGCGCTACCAGGCCATTCCAGCCGGCATAATCTGACCTACTGGCAGAATTTGCCGTATATCGGTATGGGAGCGGGGGCGTATTCGAGCTTCGCCGGGCGGCGCTTCTCAGACGAGCGCGAGCCCGCAGCCTATATCAAACAATTAAAGGCAAAGCGCATACCCGAGGCCGAGAGTGAAGTAGTCGAACGGGAACAGGCGATGTCCGAGACGGCATTTCTTGCGCTCCGCACAGCGATGGGTCTACATCTGCCGACATTTGAGCAACGCTTTGGAGAGCCGTTCGCGCAATTTGTGGGCGATCGCATGCGCGTTGTTGAGGACGCGGGGCTTTTAGAATATGAAGAGAACTGGCTACGCTTGAGTACACGTGGGCGTCTTCTTGGCAACGAGGTGTTTATGCGCCTGCTGCCAGATTAACACAGCAAGGGATACGCACTTGGAATCATCACCTACCCTACCGGACATGTGGGAAGTCTATCCGCAACTTCCACAGGAGTACTTTCAAACCAACAGAGACGCGGGCATCAATCGAATTCTCATCCAACTCCTGCACAATCGTGGCCTCAAAACAGTACCAGAGATGCTGACCTTTATAAACGCGTCCTATAAAGACACACGCGACCCACTTGCTCTTATCGATATGCCCCGCGCCGTTGCACGCATTCAACGCGCTCTATCCAACGGCGAACATATCACGGTCTACGGCGATTATGATGCCGATGGTGTCACCTCTTCCGCCCTGCTCTTCCGCGCACTGCGCACGCTCAAGCAGCAAGATCTCCCATCAGCTCCCCTCGACCATCATATACCACATCGGCTGCGCGATGGTTGCGGTTTAAATAACGCGGCACTCGACCTGCTCAAAGCGCGAGGCACACACCTGATTATTACCACCGATTGCGCCAGTTCTGATGTCGCGCAGGTAGAGTACGCCAGGTCGCTGGGCATGGATGTCATTATCACTGACCATCATCATCCGCCACTTGAGCTTCCTCATGCATATGCAATGGTCAATCCCTGGCGTCCAGACTGTACCTATAGCGAGCGGTATCTGTGCGGAGTAGGCATAGCCTTTAAGCTCACGCAGGCTCTCTATCGGGCCTATAATCGCAATTTAGAGGACGAAAAAGATCTGCTTGACCTGGTCGCGATAGGAACCATCGCTGATATTGCTCCCCTGCTGGGCGAGAATCATACGTTTGTGCGCATCGGCATGGAACGCTTGAACACCACGCGTAAGCCCGGTCTGCGAGCATTAATACGCAACGCCAATCTACAGCCTGGAAAAGTACGCGAACGAGATATCGCGTTCGGCCTCGCACCTCGACTCAATGCAGCCGGGCGTATGAAAGAAGCTAGCATTGCCTTCCAGCTTCTCGTCACCGACGATGAGGCTGAAGCGGAGAGCATAGCGGCAGAACTGGAGCAGCTCAACGTTCTCCGGCAGCAGCAGACCGAAGAGCTGATGCGCAACGTGCACGAGCAAGCCCAGGAACAGGTTGGCAAGAGCGTTGTGCTGGTAAGCGGCGACAACTGGCACGAGGGCATTATCGGACTGGTAGCGGGCAAACTAGCTGAAGAGATCAATAAACCCGTCCTAGTCCTGAGCAATGACCCAAAGACGAAGCTCAGTCGCGGCTCAGCTCGTAGTCAGAAGGACTTTAACATCATCGAAGCGATCAGCAGCTTCGCAAGCCAGATGGAACGCTATGGAGGTCATGCGCAGGCCGGTGGCTTCACCATCCGTAGCGAGCGCATCGAGGACCTGCGCGCACACCTCCTGCAGTGGAAAGAAAATGGCGGGCAGCCCGAAGCAGCACTCATAGAGGGAACTGATCTGCCAGATCAGACCGGCGTCATCACCGAACAAGAGATTCCTGAACCCGAACCCGTCCTCAAGAAGGCCGATCTGATCTTCACAAAGCTTGAACTTCTCAGTTATGCCACTTACAAGCAACTGAGAAAGATCAGCCCCTTCGGCGCGGGCAATCCCGAACCAGTTTTTAAAATGGAGCATCTGCGCCTGATCAACACCTGGACCAGCGGCCCCAATAAACAAAATCTGCGCCTGCGCCTGGAAGAATCTAGCAGTGGCAAACAGATCATAGGCACGTACACACGCGGTGCTCCCGAACAAAAACGCATAGCAACCGCTTCCCACATCAATATCATCTTCCGCCTCGACGCGCCTCAAGATGATGCCAAACAAGAAGTCTGGATCAAAGTCCTGCACGTCCAGCCTGACGAATAAAGGAAATCCGTCTCTCAAGAAGTTGCCAAAGACACTTCTTCTCGATGCTTTTTTACATGTCATACGTTTTACAGACTTTTGCGCGTGGCGCAAAAGTCTGTAAAACGTATGACATGTAAAAAAGAACATAGTTACGGGTAAATACCGCGCAACTCAGTCGATTCTGCCACTCGCGCCACCGCCAGCAGATACGCCCCCATACGCAGCGTTGTGCTCTGCTCACTGGCCTTTTTATAGACGGCTGTGAATGCACGCATCATGATTGCCTCCAGGCGCTGGTTGATCTCTTGCTCCGCCCAGAAGAAATCTTGCAAATCCTGCACCCATTCGAAGTAGCTAACCGTCACGCCACCAGCGTTCGCTAGAATATCAGGCACAATCAGAACGCCTTTATCGTTGAGGATCAGATCAGCTTCAGGAGTGGTCGGGCCGTTGGCCGCTTCAATAATCAGGCGCGCCTGTACGCGTGCAGCGTTCTCTTTGGTTAACTGATTCTCTAAGGCTGCGGGAATCAGGATATCGCAAGGCAGCGCCAGCAATTCTTGATTTGTGATGGCCTCCGCTCCCGCGAGACCGCGTAAGCCGCCGTGTTCCCGCGAATAGCGCATCGCCATTGGCACGTCAATCCCTTGCGCATTATAGACACCCCCACTGATATCACTCAGCGCCACTACCTTACAGCCCATTTCATGCAATAAACGAGCCGTGATACCACCAACATTGCCGAAGCCCTGGATGACGACCCTCGAACCCTCTGGCACCATATCCAGGTGTCGCATGGCCTCACGGGTGATGATCTGCACGCCACGCGCTGTAGCCTCTAGCCGCCCCTCACTCCCACCGATAGCCAGCGGCTTTCCGGTCACGACGGCGGGCACAGAGTAGCCCTGATGCATCGAGTAGGTGTCCATGATCCAGGCCATAACCTGCGGATTGGTGTTCATGTCGGGGGCGGGGATATCGCTGTTGGGGCCAAGAAGTATGGAGATTTCGGTTGCGTAGCGGCGGGTGAGGCGTTCAAGCTCATTGCGCGATAGCTTACGCGGTTCGCAGATGACACCTCCTTTGGCTCCTCCGAAGGGGATGCCTACGACGGCGCATTTCCAGGTCATCCACATCGCTAGAGCACGCACTTCGTCTAGCGAGACCTGCGAGCTAAAACGGATGCCACCCTTCGCCGGTCCTCGGGTGATGTTATGTTGGACGCGATAGCCGGTAAACGTCTGAACATCGCCATTATCCATACGCACAGGAAAATTAACAATAAGTTCACGCTTCGGCTTGCGGAGTACTGCACGCATCGACTGCGATAATCCAAGCCGGTCCGCCGCCTCATCAAACTGCGCCACCGCCACTTCGTATGCATTAATGCTTGTATCTACGACCATGATAAAAAAACCTCCTTGTAGTAGCTCTTCAGGCTGGGATGCTACGGTGCATAAAAAGCGACACTGCTTCTCGCGAAAATCTTCAAATAGATATAGTGGAGAAATAGTATCTACGCATAGATATAACGTATACACTAATAACAAAGCCCGCTTGTTTTAGAGCGGGTTGCGTATCGCTTTTAGTATAACACCATTCTTGCTATACTTACAAGCAAGCATTTGTATTTTTTCATCCCTCTAATGAGTAATACGATAGACAAAGTATGGATCTATGACTATAATGAAAGCAAAGCTCTTCTCATCCATATCCAGAGAGGATGCATACTACTATTTGGATTCAAATAATCTATTTTCTATTATAGAAGAAGGTTCTACACTTTATGCGCATACGTATTATTGGAGCACCCATAGATCTAGGCCAGGACCGGCGTGGCGTTGATATTGGTCCCAGGGCCATTCGCTATGCGGGTCTTAACGATCAGTTGCTTCATCTCGGCCATACCGTCAACGATGTCGGAAATCTCAACATTCCGTTTCCCGAAGTTGAACCTGTGGGCAATCCACGCCTCAAATATCTTGAACCAATCTTGCATGCGTCAGAAGAGCTGGCCCAGACGGTGACTGATGCGCTTGAGAAGCAGGAGTTTCCGCTCGTTCTGGGTGGAGATCACAGCCTGGCACTTGGTTCTGTGAGTGGTGTAGCGCGGGTCCACAAGGATGTGGGGATCATCTGGATCGATGCTCACTCGGACTTCAATATCGAGGATACGACGCCATCGGGCAATATTCATGGCATGATACTCTCCGCCCTGGCCGGACTGGGCGATGCCCGGCTCACACACCTGGGCGGCTGGGGACCCAAGGTCGATAAGACAAGAATCGTCATCATTGGTGCGCGAGCCCTCGATCCGGGCGAACAGGACCTGCTCCGCGCTCAAAATATTCACGTCTATACCATGTCGGATATCGACCGCCGTGGCATTGCCGAGGTGATGCAGCAAGGAATCGAGATCGCGGGTCGTGGAGGTGCGCCCATTCACCTGAGCCTTGATATGGATTCGTTGGACCCACGCGAGGCTCCTGGCGTAGGAACGCCTGTGCGCGGCGGGCTCAGCTACCGCGAGGCCCACTTTGCGATGGAAATGATCGCCGAGTCCCAGCGTATGATCTCGATGGATGCGGTTGAGGTCAACTCAATTCTCGACCGCGAAAACACGACCGCGCAGCTCGCTGTCGAGCTTATCTGTTCAGCTCTGGGCAAGAAGATTCTGTAGGCCTAGCATTTTCGTGGCTTCGCCACTCTCTAAATCCTTTTTCATTATTATACATTTTTTGCACTTTCACATACTTTTGCGATGCAAAAGTATGTGAAAGTGCAAAAAATGTATAATAATGAAAAAGGATTACGCAAGTCTAGCGTGTAGATACGCAAGAATCGAATTTGTCGTGGAGAGTGTTTCATAACTATGTTGTATGTTGTAGACTGATAGAAAACGAAAACACAAAGGAAGGGAGCGGTAAGTAGCGGCAACGCCTACTTATCTATGACACACGATGGATGCAAAAATGCTTTTTATGGATGGAGAGTTCATCCCGGCCGAGCGAGGCTTTATCTCAGTACGTACACACGCCTTTGCCTATGGGACGGGATGTTTCGAAGGCATTCGCGGCTATTGGAACGAAGAGGCACAACAGGTCTATCTCTTCCACCTTCGCGAGCACTACGAACGTTTGCAACGCTCCTGCAAGATTATGCGCATCAATTTGCCATTTACCGTCGAGCAATTGATAGAACAGAGCGTAGAGCTTGTGCGCCGGAACGATCAGAAGCAAGATGTCTATCTGCGTCCGGTTGCGTATAAAAACGAAGAAATCATCGGCGTTCGCCTGGAGGGTGTGAAAGACGGGTATATCTTGACTTCGGAGCCGATGGGCAACTATGTTGATATCGGCGGACTGCGCTGCGGAATCTCCTCCTGGAGACGTATCGATGACAATGCCCTACCAGCACGCGCGAAGGTCACTGGCAGCTACGTCAACGCGGCATTTGCGAAGACTGAGGCGCTTCAGAACGGCTTCGATGAGGCGATCATGCTCACTCACGACGGTCATGTCTCCGAGGGGAGCGCAGAGAATATTTTCCTGCTCATCAACGGCGAGCTCGTCACCCCAGCCCCGACCGAGAACATCCTGCTCGGCATCACCCGCGAGACGGTGATGAAGCTGGCACCGAAAGAATTCGGCCTGCGAGTCGTAGAGCGTCAGATTGATCGCACCGAGCTCTACATCGCCGACGAAATCTTCCTGTGTGGCACCGGCGCGCAAATCGCTCCCGTTGTTTCAGTGGACCACTCCCCCGTTGGCAGCGGCAACGTTGGTCCTCTCAGCCAAAAACTACAGGATCTCTACTTCGACATCGTCCGTGGTCGCAAGCCCGAATACCTCGACTGGTGCACTCCCGTCTACGCCGAGGTCGCCACAAAACGCTAGCATTTCGTTTGCTGTGCTCTTTAGCAAGCGAGAGATGAAGCTTTCTCGTTCGTCAAAGAGCACAATTGCTTTGTTGAGCAGTAAAGTTTACTACTACCGACATGCCATCCTGGACGGTTGCTACTCCGACGACAGCAGGTGCAGTCACCCCAAAATCTTTCATATGCATGAAGGCTTTGGCGGTACCAGTAACCGTGTCGTTCAGAAGTTTGCCCTGTACATCAAAGGTTGTCGGACGGGTTACTTTGTGTAGCGTCATGTCTCCATTTATCTTAAACGTCACGTCTTGACCATCTTGATATGGAGATGAGAGAACTTGCGTTTTCTTACTTGAGGTAAACGATGCAATGGGATATGCATTGGACTCCAACCATCGTTGGCGAATCTCTTCGTCTCGTCCTTTATCATCGGTTGCGAGGGTTCGCAAATCAACCTTCATTGTGAGAGAGGTAATCGTTGGATTGCCAACCCGTCTAAGCACGAATCCTCCCTGGACTATGTGAGTTGTGCCAATATGTGTATCTAATGAAGTGTGGCCAAACACAAGTTCTGAGACGTGATAAGATACTTGTGTCTTGTCTGGTATAATACGAAACGTGCTTAGTCCATTTGTGGGAACAATAGTTGCGCATGGTTGTGCGCTTAGTGTTGTTGGAGCAGGATTACCACAGGCTACGAGAACACTCAAAAATAACAGCACAAAGCCTACTTTCCAGAGATGCGAATGTATCATGTTATCTCCTTTAGAGGATAAAAATCATTTCGAAACTGATAACTTGGTTCATTTGAGAACGACGATTTCTAATTCCATGTAGGCATACAGAGGAAGTGATTCTACCACCTGCTGCAATCTGAGCTGAGACTCTTCCTGCATTACCAGCCACGTGTGAAATTGATCTGCCGCCACATACAATGCTTCAATCGTGCCTTGTGCCATCAGTGTTTTTACATAGGCTTGCTCATCAGCAAGACGAGCCGTGATTTCTGCCTGCTCTTGCGGATTCAATCTGATGGTGATCATCCACTTCATATTCCAATTTCCTTGTTCTTCTACGGGTAGAGCTTTGACCGAGCTCTACCCTTTCTACAAAAAGAGGTGAGTTATTTATCTCAAATAGTTTTTTTCATTCCACCATCAATAATAAAGTCTGAACCAGTAATCGTGGCGGCACGATCAGAAGCCAGGAAGAGGACAAGTGCTGCGACCTCATCAACCTCAATCAAACGTCCTAGCGTCATGCTGTTCATTTGTGGGAAACGCTCGACAATTGTTTCTCGATCACTTCCTGATGCTTGAGCAATGGTATTAGCAATACCGCCCACACCAGTAAGCAAAGGTGTACGCACGGGACCGGGCGAGACTGTATTGACCCGGATACCCTTAGAGCCGAACTCCTCAGCAAGAGCCTTCGAAAGATTGGTTACAGCAGCCTTCGCCGAGCTATAATCGGCAATGGGTGCTCCTGGCTGATGCGCATTTAGCGAAGATATATTAACAATCGCTCCTCCTCCATGCTCAATCATAATAGGCATCACGGCTCTTGATGCTCGTACAGTACTCATCACATTTAATGCTAAAGTGCGCTCCCAGTCATCATCACTAATAGAGAGAAATCCTTTTGGATGAAACTGCGCTCCTCCAACATTGTTGATCAGAATATCAACGAATCCGAACTGTGTGACGGCATGTTCAATAAGTTGCGCCGGTCCATCAACCGTACTCAAGTCAACGGCGAAAGGAACAACTGGAAAATCAGTAGCAAGATGCGAAAGCGCACTACCTGGATTTCGACTTCCCGCAACTACGCGTGCTCCGGCATCGGCAAGAGCAGTAGCAATAGATAGTCCGATACCTTTACTAGCACCGCTGACTACAGCTACTTTGTTTCGTAAATTAAGATCCATTTATTTTGTTCTCCTAACCTAATGATATGTTGTAAGTACCAACACCGCTCTTAGGCAACGTGAGCACTTATCAAGGGCTTTGTTTTGGAACGATCATTCCATAATCACCGTAAAAAAAACTACGCGAGAACGGAAAGTGTGACAGTGACAATATCTTGCAAAGCTTGATAGGAAGCACCAGCCTTCGAGGTAACACTAAGACCTTGTAGGCTATTCGTTAGAAAACGGGAAAGGGCGTACAAATCGCGGTTAGGGTCACGGAATGCCCCTTGCTCACGGGCAGATACAAGTGCATGATAAAAAGCATCCTCCATCTGCCCCAGATAAGCAGAAACAAGCCGTGCACTTTCTGGATCGTGAGGAGCAACTTCGGCACTGGAATTTGCCATTAAACATCCACGCCTTGGTTCATTGCTAAGTAGTTCCTTCACCACATTCTGGAACAAGTCCTGGATCGCTGCTTTTCCTGCACCAGGATGCTGAAGTTGCATAACCAGTTGGGCCACCTTCACCTCTTTATAACGGTTGAGTGAAGCAAGAAAAAGAGCATGTTTATCTCCAAAGGTGTCATATAAGCTCTGTCGATTAATTTCTAAATGATCAACCAGATCTTGAATAGAAGTAGCTTCATATCCATGACACCAAAAGAAGCACATAGCTTTTTCCAATACACGCTCACGATCAAAAGCTTTAGGTCTTGCCACCGTTTTGTTCCTTCCTCTTTCGAAGGATAACATATTCTGGAACGATCAGTCAAGCATTTTGACGATCTATCTGCGTCCGGTCGCTTAATTTCTCGTTTGCTAAAGAGCACAATTGCTTTTGGCACACCTCCGATTTCCTGGTCATTCGTCGCGCTTGATCAGACCACACCCGAGACAATATCCAGGCTAGCAAGATTGTCTGACCAATGACCAGTGAGGTCGATCCTAAACGCTGGGCAGTCTGGACGCTGGATGCTTTTGCCCACCATCGGAGGGAGTACTGCCTGGAAGTCTATGACCAGATGAAACGTGATGCTCTTTTTCAAAGCCCACGTGAAGCTTTATTCAGGCAATGCTCCGCACAGGAATGCGCGCACATACCTTGATACACCCTCTGCTTCAGGCCGACGAACACAGAAGAAATGATTAGCAAGCTATAACACTCTTTTTGATTTTAATAAATTTAAATATGATTGTATTCACTTGTAAAGTGCAAGTTAACAGGATATACTGTATGCAGAGCGAGACACCGTGCTACGTTCACTCGGTAAGCTTATGATCAGCACCTTACTTCGCTCATGAGAGCAAGATCCTTTCTACCAAGGATAAGATTACAAGTATCTATTTAAGAAGGAAATCGGTATGACGAACAAAGATTTGGTTGTCCAGGCGTTTACAGAGCTGATGCAGCAGAAAAACATTGCCGCCCTTGACTACTATTGGGGAAATCCATTCATCCAGCACAACCCTCAATTCCCTGATGGAACGGAAGTACTGAAGGCTGGGGTTAAGGGTAGCTTCAAAAACCCTCAGCTTTCCTACGAACTTATACGTGCTCTTAGCGAGGATGACCTCGTCGCTTTACACGGACGGTTTGTTGGATTTTGGTCACAACCAATGGTCGCTTTTGACATTTTCCGTGTACAGGATGGGAAGTTGGTTGAGCATTGGGATGGCGTGCAAGCAGACGTGACTCAGACGGTCAATGGGCATACGATGCTTGACGGGGCCGATAGAGTCAAGGACCGTGATAAGACTCAAGCCAACAAGCAGCTTATACAGGGCTTTGCCAACACCATATTGGTAGAAGGCAGGTATGATCAACTGGGCCAGTATTTTGCGAGTGACAACTATATTCAGCATAGTCCTAATCTTCCTAATGGGGTATCAGGACTAGGGATAGCCTTGCAGGAGATGGCTCAACAGGGGATAACTTTTATCTATCAAAAAGTGCATCGCATTAACATTGGATGCGAAATTCGCCTCAAGGTACTCGCGTGCTATTTGAACAGCATGAGATTCTTTGCCGATGGAACGCAAAGCTAGAGAGTGCTCGGCATAGTGAGTAAAGAGGTAAGAGTAGGTGTTCAGTAACTCCGACTCACGTTCCAGCAGGGAGCAGTTCTCTTCAAGGACACTATGCAATCGTCGCAGAAGGGTCGCAAGAGTTGGGTCAGTGAGAACTGGTGATGAAGAGAAATATACTTGAGAGGTTCGCTCTGTCATAGAGTCAGTAATGGATGCAAGTAGATCCACGCCTGGATAAAGAGCGCGATATGTCCAACCCTCTGCTCCATAGACACTACCAGTGTGGATTTCATCAGGATTCAGAACAACCAGACTGCCAGCAGGAGCAACGTGATTGGCTCCCCGATACCAGAGCGTGCCAACGCCTCGATCAATGACGCTGGTTACAAACGTGGCATGGCGATGAGGGGCAAACTCATGGGTCAGGTAGTTAGCGTGCATCACTTCCAGGTTCCTCAGGTCTGAGTCACGCCAGAATGTTGCTTGTTCTTGCATATGTATCTTTTCTCTCCCACATGTAAGTATATCAGAGATCTTCAGCTCAGAAACAACTTTTAACCAGCGTGCTCTCTCAAGAGAAGATAGCCAAAAATAAAACCTCTGGAGGAATGTACTCTACTAGAGGTTTTATTTTTGGCTATATGAAAGACAAAACAGGATAACAAAGTGTAAATTGAATTAGCGCTTTGTGTACTGTGGAGCCTTACGGGCACGTTTCAGGCCTGGCTTTTTTCTTTCTTTCATACGTGGGTCACGTGTCAGATAGCCGGCGCGGCGCAGGGCCAGCCTGAAGTCGGGGTTCAGGCGGATCAGGGCGCGGGAGAGGCCGTGGCGGATTGCGCCAGCCTGGCCGCTGCTGCCGCCGCCAAGGACGCGAACGGTGATTGTATAGGGTGTGTTCAGATCGAGTGCGCGGAAGGGTGCTGAGACAGCAGCCAGAAGCGCATCGCGTTGCCCAAAGTAGCTCTGGACCTCTTTGCCATTGATGGTGATGCTACCATCTCCGCTTGGGAAGAGGCGTACGCGGGCAACTGCCGTCTTACGCCTTCCCACGCCATAGTAGTAGTCCCCTCTTGCGATATCAGCCAAGGTAGGTTCTCCTCTTCTCTTTATTCTGCCTCAGTTTTTTCTGCCTCGGTCAGTTCTTTTAACAATGCTTCCGGGCCCGTCCAGATGACTGGCTTCTGAGCCTGGTGTGGATGAGTGGGGCCAGCGTAGATCTTCAGGCGACCCATAATGTCTGCACCCAGGCGGTTGTGCATGACCATGCCATGCACCGCATGCTCAAGGGCGCGCTCTGGATGCTTGCCTTCCAGTGTTTGACGGAGCGTGATTTTCTTCAAGCCGCCGGGATACTGAGAGTGGCGGTAGTAGATTTTCTGATCAAGGCGTTTGCCGGTGACGGCAATTTTATCCGCGTTGATCACAACTACAAAGTCCCCACTATTCAGGTGAGGTGTAAACATTGGTTTATGCTTGCCGCGCAAGATATTTGCGATCAGCGTCGCCACGCGGCCCAGAATCTGCCCCTCGGCGTCGATGACATACCATTTCGGTTGCAGATCAGCGGCCTTGGCGCTATATGTCTTCATCATCGTTCGTTACTCCAAACTTCTCCTGATAATCAACCCGTACCAGACATAGCCCATGTGGTGGAGCCGCTGTACCCGGGTGCGTCTTCTCTGCACGTTGCACAATTTCAATAAAATCGTCGAGACAGAGACGCTTCTGTCCTACTAAGAGCAGAGTGCCGACCGTCCTGCGAACCTGGCCTGTAAGAAAAGCGTCGGCAGTAAAATCGCAATAGACACGTTCTTTCGCCTCCGGGCGGCTGCAACGTGCTTCGAACATTGTACGAACACAAGAATGCGGACCCGGTCGCAAGGGATTTGAAGCGTTGGGACTATGCCCGAAGGCCCCAAAGTCCTTGCGCCCTAATAGAGTCTGGCAAGCCTCCTGCATCAGATCGACGTCCAGGGGGTGACGGTAATGATAACTATATCTCGCATACAAGGCCGTCGGTACCTGCTCATTCCATATAGTGTAACGATACGAGCGACGCACAGCACTGAAGCGGGCGTGGAAGCGTTCAGGAACGGCCCGCGTCCAGCGCACCGCTATAGCATCGGGTAGGACACCATTAAGCGCCTTGAGCCAGACTGCGGGCGTCAGATGCGACTGAGTGGAGAAATGAATCACCTGCCCACTCGCATGTACACCAGCGTCGGTACGGCCCGCGCCATACACTACACTCTTCGCGCCAGAGATGCGCGCGATCGCCCGTTCCAGCTCACCTTGCACAGTCGGTTCATGCCTCTCAGATTGACGCTGAAAGCCATGAAAGTCAGTGCCGTCATACTCAATACCACAAGCTATGTTCATACTTCTGTCTAGGTGCAAGGGGCGCGATCAAGGGATCAAACGCTCCAACCAGGTTCTGTGCATGCGCGAGACTACACCAGGGCGATCTGCGCGATCTCGGCGGCATCGCCCTTGCGACGACCGAGCTTTGTAATACGAGTGTAGCCACCATTGCGACCGAGATAGCGTGGGGCCAGCTCATCAAACATTTTCTTCACAACCAGCTCATCAGGCAGCGCGCTCAAGATCATACGGCGGGCGTGCAATTCGATGACCATCGCCTCATAAGCCGCGTTCAGTGCTCTCTCAGCGTCATCCTCGTTAGAGATAATACCCAGGAGTTCCTGACGGCGAGCTCTCAGCTTATCTTCATGGAACTTGCGGCCCTGATCTGTCAGAGGAGCCTTCTGTACTGCTGCGCGCTCTTCGTTTGAAGCCACCTGCTTCTTTAATGAGAAGCGGCCGCGACGCGCAAACTCCAACACTCTTGTAGCCAGATCTTCGTTAGGGACGACAGTGGCCAGGTGTTTGCGAGCAGCCGCGCGTCCCTTCACCGCTGTCGTAATCAACTTCTCGACTTCGCCGCGAATGGCGTTTGCGCGCGCCTCAGTAGTCTGGATGCGATCGTAACGGATGAGACCTGCCATCAGGTTACGACGGGCAGAGCGGCGGCGGGGCTCCGGCATATTCATCCGGTTGCCGGCAATTCGGTGCCTCAACTTATTCCTCCATTCCGTGGTCGCCGTCTAGATCGGCGCCGACAGCACTTGTACGTGCATTGGGCAGGAAGTTGCGGGCGAGCAAGCGTTCGCGCAACTCCTGTAAACTCTTCTCGCCGAAGTTACGCACCCCCAACAGGTCCTCTTCGTTCATCGAGAGCACCTGTCCGACCTTTGTGATGTTACTGCGCTTCAAACAGTTGTAAGCACGCACCGAGAGGTCGAGCTCCTCGATTGGAGTATCGTAGATCTTCTGAGGAATGGGCAAGCTGCTCAGAGGCGGCTTCTCAATCTCCGGTACCTGCGCACGATAGTTGGCAAGCAACGTAAAATGGCGCACTAGGATGTCCGCGCTCTGGCGCAATGCCTCATCGGGCGTGATCGTTCCATCCGTCGTAATTTCAAGAACGATTTTATCAAAGTTTGTCATCTGCCCTACACGCGTGTGCTCAACATTATAATTTACCTTTTGCACAGGAGTGTAGATAGCATCGACGGGAATAACCCCGATCGGCTGATCTTCTTTTGAGTCGGCAGGAACATAGCCTCTGCCAGTCTCGACGACCAGCTCCATATCGAGGCGGGAGTTCTCGTTATCGAGAGTCGCGATATGCAACTCAGGATTGACGATCTCAACCGTGCTGGGAGCGATGATATCGGCTGCCGTTACTTCGCGCTCACCCGTCACCTCCAGACGCATCGACACAGGATGGTCCGAGAAGCTGCGCAGGCGCAAGCGTTTCACATTGAGCACGATATCAGTTACATCTTCCTTCACGTTTGCAACGTCCTGGAACTCGTGTTGCACACCCTCGATCCGAATAGAGGTCACGGCGGCACCGGGCAGAGAAGACAACAAGACACGCCGCAGTGAATTGCCCAGGGTCATCCCATATCCCGCCTCTAACGGTTCTATATCATAGCTCGCATAGTTTCCCAATGTCTTTGTATTTTTAATGCGAGGCAGTGCAATATCTAGCAAGGTTTTAACCTGCCTTTCTTTTTCTACCAGGTTGCTAAACTATCTCCGCCAACTCAACCATTTATCTCTGGTAAAATTCAACCACCATCTGCTCATCGAAGGGCAGTTCGAGGTCCGCACGTGAAGGGATCGTCACGACACGGCCAGACATCGCATTAATATCGAGGCTCAGCCAGGTTGGAACACCTTTTTGGGCCAGGAGCAGGGCACGTGTCTTAAAGTACTCAAGACCCTTGCTGCGCTCGCGTACGGTCAGTACATCGTTCGGTTTTGCGATAAACGAAGGGATATCGGTCTTGCGGCCATTCACTGCGAAATGTCCATGATTCACCAATTGGCGAGCCTGGGCGCGGGAATCGGCGAAGCCCAGACGATACACCAGGTTATCCAGGCGCATCTCAAGGATCTGCAAGAGATTCTCGCTCGTCTTACCAGGGCGATGGGCAGCAGTCACAAAATGTTTGCTGAACTGGCGCTCCAGAATGCCGTAGGTACGACGCACCTTCTGCTTCTCGCGCAATTGTTTTGCATAGCCAGATTCTTTACGAGCCCGACTGGCTCCATGCTGACCAGGACGGGTATTGCGGCGCTCAAGCGTGCATTTGGTCATGCACTTGTCGCCCTTAAGAAAGAGTTTTACCCCCTCGCGCCTGCACAACTTGCAGACGGGGCCGGTATAACGTGCCATCTAAATCTATCCTCCTCACACGCACAGCGGAGTTAACAGTTATACACGACGCCGTTTGGGCGGTCTGCAACCATTGTGCGGAATAGGCGTAACATCTGTAATTGAAGTGACGGAGAGACCCGCCGTCTGTAATGAGCGAATTGCAGCCTCGCGACCGGAGCCAGGGCCTTTGACGAAGACATCGATCTGCCGCAGGCCGTGATCCATAGCCTTGCGCGCAGCCGTCTCGGCGGTCACCTGAGCGGCGTAGGGAGTGCTTTTACGTGAGCCTTTAAAACCCTGACCACCGGCGCTTCCCCAGGAAAGAACGTTTCCATTAGGATCGGTGAGGGTCACAATTGTATTGTTAAATGTAGCCTGAATGTGCGCTTGTCCACGCGGCACAGACTTCCGTTCCCGGCGTCTGACCTTACCAACAGGTTTCTTCTTATCTGCCATTTTTGGAATCTCTCTCCTACACTACTTCTTGGCCGCAGCCTTCTTCTTACCAGCAACCGTTCTTTTTGGACCGCGGCGGGTGCGTGCGTTCGTACGCGTGCGCTGACCACGCAACGGCAAGTTACGACGATGGCGCATTCCACGATAACAACCGATCTCGATGAGCCGTTTGATGTTCATGTCCACTTCACGGCGGAGATCGCCCTCGACCCGATATTCGCGATCAATCACTTCACGCAGACGATTGACCTCTTCTTCCGAGAGGTTTCTCACCCGTGTATCGGGGTTGATCCGTGTTCGATCCAGAATCTTGCGGCTGGTAGTCAGCCCTATCCCAAAGATATAGCAGAGCGAGATCTCGATGCGCTTCTCGTTTGGGATGTCAACGCCAGCAATTCTTGCCATTTTTCCTCCAGCTTATAGTTCAGTTTTCAAGTCTTCTCGACTTGAAAACCGAAATCATCTCTAGCCTTGTTTCTGTTTATGCTTTGGATCTTTGCTGCAGATGACCATTACGACACGATTGCGGCGAATGATTTTGCAGTTATCACAGCGCGGTTTCACTGAGGCGCTTACCTTCATAATCTTGCCTCCTGGCAATTTTTCTCAGCAATGGATAGACAAAAAATTAAAATTATACCTGCTATTTCATTAGGCACACACAGTATGCAGCCTGAATTCAACACAGCGTCGAGGCGAGACACAGCAAAAAGACATTCTACGGACGAATACATCATGTCCTTCCTGGCCAGACCTCTTCTTACAAAGAAACCGATAGGAGAAAAGGAGAGACAACGGATGCATGCTTTTTGTTTTTCAGCCGTTGCACTCCGTCATCGTGCGCGCCATGTTATGCGCCCTCGTGCTAAGTCATAGGGGGACAACACAACCCTTACTTTATCACCCGGAACGATACGTATAAAGTTCATACGCATACGTCCTGACAGAACAGCAAGAACCTGGTGGCTTTCGTCAATCTCAACTTTAAACATGGCATTGGGGAGGGACTCCAGTACTTTGCCCTCGACCTCAATTTCATCCTTTTTTGGCATAACATCCTTTCCCTAGCGGCGGGACTACATTTGCTCATTCCTATACATATGCTTGCCGACCCTCTTCGTGTGGCAGCCTTCACACGTGAATATATGGGTGGTACAGGCACACATGGAACAGATCGCGATGCGCTTGAAACTATAAAAGGGCAGCAGTATCTACTGCTGCGACCAACTATGAATTATAGCATACTTTCTTAAAGATGTCGAGAGGGAAATCTGACCTTTTCGCAGATTTCCCTTCGTCTTCTCTTAGAGGAGTAGGCTCTCAGTTGCGCACTCGATCTTGCAATACATGCAGCCCCTGCTGCATTCTGAATTGCTTCTTCGCTATAGAAACGTAGCAGAAAAGGCGAGGTAACGAGGGTAGCCTGAATAGATAAGCGTCCTCAGTTATTACTCTCCTCCCGCTTCTTCCTCATATACTCTCTCAACGCATCAAGCAACGCGTGATGCACCTGCTCAATGCCTTGATTTCCGTTGACTCTTACAAGTTTGTTCTGATCCTTGTAGTAGTCAAGCAAAAGAATAGTATCCTTAAAAAAGGTATCTAATCTTTTTTTTACCGCCGGCCCTGTATCATCGGTTCGCTGATACAGCTCACTTCCATCAATGTCACAGATACCCGGAACCTTCGGAGGATTTGTCTCAATATTATAAACATGTTGATGAGCATGACAAATATAACGGCCAGCTAATCTGTGCAACAGAACATCCTGAGGCACATCCAGGTAGACAGTACAATCAATTGCTCGACCAACGCGCTCCAGTCCTTCATCCAGTGCCTGCGATTGTGCAATGGTACGCGGAAATCCATCCAATAAGACGCCATCGCGTACATAGTCTGTCTCCGAGATACGAGCAAGCACCATTTTGACGGTGAGATCATCGGGAACCAGCTCCCCACGATCCAGGTAGACCTTCGCCTTTGTGCCAGTCTCGGTCCCCTTCTCAATCTCTTCTCGGAACAGATCACCACTTGAAACATGATGGACGTTGAGACCTTTTGCAAGCTTTTTCGCCTGCGTCCCTTTCCCTGAGCCTTGTGCACCGATCAGGATAATATTCACGCATTTCCTCCGCTGGAACGTCGCAGGGAAGCTTCGTTGCACCCCTGCGATAACGCTAGGCATACAAGGGAGAACAGTGAAGCAACCACTTTATAACCCCTTGACTAGGAAAGAAATCCTGAATAGTTACGCATCACCATCTGCGACTCAAGCTGCCGCACCGTGTCTAAAACCACACCGACAGCAATCAAGAGCGAAGCCGCACTAAGCAGTTGATTTCCACCCACACGAGCAATGAATGGAAGCACCGTGATGATACCCAGAAACAGTGCACCTGCCAACGTGATACGATTCAGGATATTCGTCAGATATCGACTCGTTGGTTCTCCAGGGCGATACCCAGGAATAAACGCTCCTTGCTTCTGCAGATTTTCTGGGATATTCTGCTGTTGCCACAATACATACGCGTAAAAGTAGGTAAAGGCAACGACAAGCAAGAAGTTGATAACCCAATAATACCACGTGTTAGGATTAATAATATAGGTCGAAACCCACAGAGCCGCGTTCTTGAGCCACGGCGTACTACTTGCAGACAAGTATTGCGCGATGACAGTTGGGAAGAGCAGCATTGAAGAGGCGAAGATGAGTGGAATCATACCCGCACTATTGATCTGCATCGGAATATACGTTGTCTGCGCCGATCCAACCAGCATACCACGTCCCACATTCCGTTTAGTAGGATACTGCACAGGTACACGCCGCTGCCCCAGGTAGATATAAATGATACCTACGATGGTGATCAAGCCGATCAGAATGAAGACACCGACGCTTACGATACCCGCGCCACCACCGCCAGGACCCACGGCCGCCAGGTAGCCCTGGTTGACATATTTGGGCAGGTTGCTAAGAATGTTGGCGAGGATGATCAACGAGATACCATTTCCTATGCCCTTTTCGGTAATAAGCTCACCCAGCCACACCAGAATCATGGTTCCAGCTACAAGAGACATCAGGATGGCCAATGTATCCAGAGCATATCGCGGATCGATAAGGCTGAAGTTTACCAGCACACCTTTTTGTTGGAAGAGGGCACATTGGCCCAGAGCCTGCAAAAATGCGAGGGGGACGGTAATGATACGAGTGATCTGGCTGAAGCGGAGGCGGCCAGACTCACCTTGCGTCGACAGATTCTGCAACGCAGGAATAATCGGCTGCAACAATTGCATCACAATAGTAGCAGTGATATATGGATAGACTGAGAATGCCACAATCGAGAATGTCTGAAGAGAACCACCAGAGAATACGTCGAGCAGACCGAGTAACTGTCCTACCGGATCATTCCCCTGGTTGAAGAGAGCACTCAGATTTTTCGATTCTTCCGGTGTTAAAGGCACGGTAATATGAGCGAGAACGCGGAAGACCAGTAGCATCAGCAACGTAAAAAGGATCTTTTTGCGTAGATCGGGAACAGTCCAGATACTACGCAGTTTTTCCCACATGGGAGCCTCCTTCTGCAACACTAGAGAAGACGAGCCGAGATAATTTCACAACCTACTCTACGAACAAGAGGCCAGGGAGGTTACTCCCCGGCTGTTTGTCCTTCTGGCTCTTCAGCCCTTTGCCCTTCTGAGTCTTGAGCCTTTTGTCTTTCTGAGCCTTCAGCTTTTTGCGAGTCTTTCCTGCGTTTCGTCTTCTCATAGACCTTAACTGGGATGATCTCGACACTGCCACCAGCCGCCTCGATCTTTGCCTTCGCGCTCTCCGAAAACTTGTGCGCGTGCACAGTCAAAGCCCGGTCGATCTCACCATCGCCCAGAATCTTGATGAGGCCACGTCCCTGAGCAGGAGTGATGAACTTCTGCACCGCCAGGTCTTCAGGTCTGACATGAGTGTCAGCCTCAAACGACGCAAGGTCCAGAACATTGATTATAGTATAGTCATCACGGAAAGCCGGGCTCGCGTTTCCGAGGCCACGCACAAAAGGTAGGCGCTTGGATAGACGAGTCTGACCACCATTAAAGGCGCGATGAATCTTGCCACCAGTGCGGGCCTTTTGCCCTTTGGTGCCACGACCAGCGGTCTTGCCGCGACCAGAGCCATGTCCTCGCCCAAGACGACGCTCAACTTTATGTGAGCCTGGAGCTGGCTGCAAATCAGAGAGTTTCACTGATAACCTCCTCTACTTGAACCAGGTGACTCACCTTACGAATCATCCCGCGTACAGCAGGCTGATCGTTGTGTTCAACGGTCTGCTGTAGTTTGCGGAAGCCCAGGGCCTGAATCGTTGCCTTCTGGTCCTTTGGGTAGCCTATAGAGCTTCTTACCCATTTAACACGCAATTTTGCCATTACTTCACTCCTAGCGGCGACGATCGCCACCACGGTCATTTCCACCGCGGTCATTTCCACCGCGTCGATCACCACCGCGATCGTTCCCACGGTCACGACGACCAGAAAGCGCCCGGCTTTCGCGGATCTCTTCTTCACGTGCTGCGCGTGCCGCCGCTGCCTGCTCAGCCGCGTTGGCCGCTGCAGCCACGATCTGATCGGCACGCTTCTTGCCCAGCAGTTCCACGACGGTCTTACCCCGACGCATCGCTTCCTCTTCCGGAGAACGGAGATCGCGCAGACCGGCCACACAAGCCTGGACAGTATTTGCCTTATTTGTGCTTCCCAGTGTCTTCGTCAGAATATCGCGTACACCCACTGATTCCATGACGGCGCGTACGGCACCGCCAGCTATAACGCCAGTACCAGGGGCTGCTGGCTTTAGCAGGACTTCAGAGGCTCCAAAGGTCGATTTGACCATAAAAGGAATGGTCGTACCGGACAGAGGAACCTCGACCAGGTGCTTCTTGGCATCCTCAACACCTTTGCGGATGGCTTCTGTATACTCGCTGGCCTTACCAAATCCATAGCCAACATGCCCATTGCGATCACCAACCACGATGAGCGCGCGAATGCTGAAACGTCTACCACCTTTTACCACTTTGGAGACGCGGCTCACTTGAACCACGGTCTCCTCAAGGTTTAGTTTCGAAGCGTCTATTCTTGCCATATCTCTATCTTACTCCTCGCCGCCTAGAAATCCAGGCCGACTTCACGAGCGCCCTCTGCAAGCGCAGCCACGCGTCCATGATAGGCATAGCCGCCACGATCAAAGACAACCCGAGTAACACCCTTCTCCTTCGCGCGCTGAGCCACGATCTTGCCCACTTCACGTGCGATCGCAACCTTACGGTTGTTGGCAATGAAAGCGAGCTGCTCTACAGGTGCTCTCTTCTCTTTCTTTTCAGCGACGGGCAACGCATTCCGAGATGGCTGTTTCGCACCCCCTTTGGCCTTGCTGCCAGAGGCAGCAGGGGCAGCAGACTCGGCTGCAACGTTTGCTACGCCGACCGGCTGTGCCTCCTGTTGGGACTGCTCAGCGGAAGTGGTCGAGGATGCTGAGGCAGGCTTGAAATCGTGCAGGCTCTCATCAAGTGATGAGGCTGCCACCAGTGTCCGGCCCGTTGCATCGTCGATTACCTGAGCGTAGATATGGTGCCCACTGCGGAACACATTCAGGCGTGGACGGGACGATGTCCCCTCTAGATGATTTCGCATGCGCTGGTGCCGCCGCAGCCGAGCCTTGTTTGACTCAAATCGTTTAATCATATCTTTACAGCTTTCTTACTTCTTCTTGCCGCCGACTTTACCAGCTTTACCAGCTTTACGCCTTACTTTCTCGCCCATATAGCGAATTCCCTTACCCTTGTAAGGCTCAGGCTTGCGAATACGGCGGATATTGGCCGCGAATTCGCCGACGAGCTGTTTGTCGATACCACTCACGCTGATCCTGGTCGCCTTGGTCGCTGCATCAACGCCGTCGAAAGAAAGGGTGATGCCGGGAGGAGGCTGAACCTCGACCGGATGTGAGTAGCCTACGAGGATCACCAGATTGTTTCCAACCTTGGCGGCACGATATCCCACGCCGTGGATCTCCAGCGACTTGGTGTAGCCGGTAGTCACACCTACAATCATATTATTTACGAGCGTTCGATAGAGACCATGCATCGAGCGATGCTCTCTATTATCCGAAGGGCGAGAGACGGTCAACTGACCATCTTCCATCTTGAGCGCCAGATCTGGATGGACCTGCTGCGACAACTCACCTTTAGGGCCCTTCACCGTTACATAGTTGCCCTCAGTCCAGTCTATCTGAACCTTTGGGGGAACAACGATTGGAGCACGTCCAATACGAGACATTTTTATACCTCCCTTTACCAGACGTAGCAGATGACTTCGCCGCCAAGACCCTGCTTGTAGGCGCTCGAACCGGTCATCAAGCCCTTTGGAGTTGAAAGAATCGCCACGCCCAGCCCTCCACGCACTCTGGGAATGTTCGCCTGCTTAGTATAGACGCGCAGACCAGGCTTGCTGACGCGCTTCAACTGCGACACAACTGGCTGCTTATCCACATAGCGCAGAGTCAGTCGCAGCGTACCTTGCGGATTATCTTTCAGGACCTCAATGTCCTTGATATAGCCCTCTTCTTTCAGCACGCGCGCGATACTTAGCTTCATTTTTGAAGCCGGGATCAAGACCCGAGTGTGGCGTGCTGTCGCGGCATTACGAATGCGCGTGAGCATATCCGCAATGGGATCAGTCATATTCATGGAATACCCTCCATAGCAACGTAGTAGTCAAAACAGACTTCTGCTTTCTTTCTACGTGTCCTTTCATCATCAGCGCGCTTCTACCAGCTCGACTTCGTCACACCAGGCAGCTCACCGCGGAGCGCACGCTCGCGGAAGCAGATACGGCAGAGACCGAACTTGCGCATATAAGCCCGAGGTCGTCCGCAAACCATGCAGCGATTATGCTGCTGCACTTTAAAGCGAGGTTTGCGCTGCGACTTCACAATCATTGAGATTTTTGCCATTCCGCCCTCCAGCGTTACTTCTTAAAGGGCATGCCCAACAAAGCGAGCAGCCGTCGGCCTTCCTGATCAGTCGTGGCAGTCGTCACAATCGTGATCTCCATGCCGCGCAATTTATCGACTTTATCGTAGTCGATCTCAGGGAAGACTAGTTGTTCACGCAAGCCCAGCGTATAGTTGCCGCGACCATCAAATGCATCCGCTGAGATGCCCTGGAAGTCACGGATACGCGGCAGAGCCACGTTGATTAATTTATCGAGGAAGTAGTACATGCGGTCGCCACGTAAAGTGACCATACAGCCGATCTGCATACCTTCACGTAATTTAAAGGCGGCTACAGACTTCTTAGCACGCGTGATCACAGGGCGCTGCCCGGTGATGGTGGCTAGATCGGCTACGGCGGCATCCATCGCCTTTGCGTTCTGGATGACCTCACCCATTCCAATATTGACTACTACCTTGTTAATGCTGGGCACCTGCATAGGATTTATGTAATTAAATTCTTTGCGTAGGGCCGGCACCACATCCTGGCGAAAACGTTCTTGAATTGCAGTTGCCATAGTCATTAACTCCTTGTACGGTCTTCAACGACCTTATGGCACTTCTTGCAAACGCGCACAGCTCGCAGCTTCTGGTCGGTCCCCAATGGGCGACGCTCACGACCAACGCGGGTCGGCTCTCCACACTCGGTGCATTTGAGCATCACGTTGGAGATATGCAGCGGCATGGCTTTCTCGATAATGCCACCCTGGCGCGTCTGACCTTGCGGGCGTACGTGTTTCTTCACGACGTTCAGGCCTTCCACAATAACCTTGCTTACCTGTGGCATTGCCCGCGAAACAGTGCCTTCTTTTCCTCTGTCCTTGCCAGTGATGATCAAGACGGTATCGCCCTTCTTGATATTCATCTTGTTCGCAAGGTGGAGAGGCTTCTTATCTTTCTGTAATGTTGCCATCTTCTTCCCCGTTAAAGCACTTCAGGTGCAAGCGAAACAAGTCGCGTAAAGTTCTTCTCGCGCAATTCGCGTGCCACTGGGCCAAAGATACGCGTCCCACGCGGATTGTTTCCTGCTGCGATAATGACGGCCGCGTTCTCGTCGAAGCGAATGTGAGAACCATCGGCACGACCGTATTCTTTCGAGACGCGCACCACGACGGCGTTGACGACCTCGCCCTTTTTGACCTGCCCATTTGGTGCAGCAACTTTGACGGAAGCTTTGATCACATCGCCTACCTGGGCATAGCGTTTGGCCGAGCCACTCATAACGCGAATGCACATGATCTCTTTTGCGCCAGTATTGTCAGCGACTTTCAGGCGTGTCTGTGGCTGTATCATCTCATTCTCTCCCTTTTATCTTATTCCGCAAACCAACAAACCTTGTTCTAGCTCCGCTCAGGACTTCCTTGCTGCCCGCCTGAGCGGAGCTAGCCGAAAGGCGTTGGCGGGCGGAACACTCGAAAGGTTTGCGGAGAAGAGTTACTCCGCTGACTCTTCGTTTGCTGGCTCTTCTTCGTCCAGGGTGGGCTCAACCGCGAGATTCTGAACTGGCACGATGCCAGTGCCGCGCTTGATAACCTCGATCAGGCGCCAGCGTTTCAGTCTGCTCAGCGGCCGGCTCTCCTCGATACGAACCATATCGCCAATCTTACATTCGTTGTTTTCATCATGCGCATAGAAGCGTTTCGTCTGTTTGTACGTACGCTTATAGATGCGATGTTTCTTTAAGGACTCTACGACGACGACAATCGTCTTGTCCATTTTATTGCTGTCAACGCGCCCGACTTTTTGCTGGCGACGGCTTTTCTGAACCGTCTCTTGTGCGGGAGCTGTAGATTGCTGTGTCATTATTGCTCATTCTCCAACACAGTCAGGTGATGCAGCAGGCGCGCAATATCTTTCCGCGTCTGTGCAAACACACGGCTGTCCTTCACTTCACCACGCTGTTGCTGCAAGCGGAGTTGGAATAGCTTTAGTCGCAGATCTTTGATCTCGTTCTGAGCCTCGCTTGCAGATAATTCAGCAATCTGCTTACGGCGTTCATTAAGCTTCGACACTCTCCGCCTCCCCTCTAGTGATAAAGCGTGTTTTGACGGGCAGTTTGTGGCCGGCGAGGCGAACGGCTTCTTTCGCGATCTCTTCGCTTACGCCGCCGATCTCGAAGATAATGCGCCCAGGTTTGACCACAGCAACCCAGTGGTCAACGGCACCCTTACCGCTACCCATGCGGGTCTCGGCCGGTTTGGCTGAAATTGGCTTGTCAGGAAAGACGCGAATCCACACTTTACCACCGCGCTTCATGAAGCGGGTGAGTGCGATACGAGCGGCCTCGATCTGACGAGCCTCCATCCAGCAAGCCTCAAGGGCTTGCAGGCCATATTCGCCGAATGAAAGTGTGCTGCCGCGATGAGCCTCACCCTTCATGCGCCCTCTGTGCTGCCGTCGATATTTTGTACGTGATGGTGCCAGTAACATGGCTTAGTCTCCCTCTCTCGCTCTATTCGCTCTGAGTAGCCTCGTTCTCCTGCGTCGACGGCTGCTGCGTTTCCACAGGAGTTACGGGAGTGACTGCTGGCGTGGCGGGACTCTCGTTAACAGGTGTCTGCTCAGGACGTGGCTGACGAGGTGGACGCTGCGGTCGATCCCCTTGGAGCCGATCTCCCTGTGGGCGATCACCCTGGGGCCGATCCCCTTGTGGGCGTGGACCTCGGTCTCCACCTTGTGGACGTGGGCCTCGATCGCCTTGCGGTCGATCTCCCTGTGGCCTATCTCCTTGTGGGCGATCGCCAAACTGGCGCTCTCCCTGGGGACGAGGTGGACGCTGCGGTCGATCACCCTGGGGCCGATCCCCTTGTGGGCGTGGACCTCGGTCTCCACCTTGTGGACGTGGGCCCCGATCGCCCTGTGGGCGTGGTCCACGATCTCCACCTCTATTGTCGCCGCCACGATTATCGCGGCGATCTCCACCACGACGATCTCCACCACCTCTATTGTCGCGACGGTCTCCTCGCTCGCCCTGACGTGGTGCGTAGCCTGGATTCGCTGCGGCCTCTACCTGCGCCTCTGCTAGCTCGCGGCGCTTGCTGGGAAGAATGTCGCCCTTATAGATCCATACTTTAATACCGATGACACCAAAGGTGGTATGAGCCTCAACCTGACCATAATCGATGTCGGCACGAAGCGTCTGGAGAGGGACACTCCCTTCGACCTCTTTTTCCGTACGAGCAATTTCTGCTCCACCCAGCCGACCACCACAGACAACCTTAATGCCTTTGGCGTTTGCACGCATCGATTTCTGCACAGCCTGCTTCATGGCGCGACGGAAAGAGACACGCTTCTCCAGTTGCTCGGCGATGCTGCGTCCAACCAGGCGCGCATCTAGTTCCGGCTGGCGGATCTCTACGATGTCCATGCGCACGCGGCGCTTCTTGGTCTTGGATTCGAGCAGGTTTCTCAACTTGTCTACTTTATCGCCATTTTTACCAATGACGATACCAGGTTTCGCGGTATGCACTCTGACCAGCACCTGGTCGGCGGCAGTACGCTCAATCTCAATCTGTGAGACTGACGCGTTTGCCAGCTCTTTATTGATGATGTCGCGAATTTTGAAATCTTCCGCCAGAATATCTTTATAATCACGCTCGGCATACCAGCTAGATTGCCATCCTCTGACGACGCCGAGTCTGAACCCATTGGGATGTACCTTGTGCCCCAAAAGTGTCCTCCTTTATAGCAGCCTGTAGAAACATATAACGGCCTGTAACAGCCTTTAACGACCAGAGTCTGCCGGATCATCGGAGACAATCACTGTGACATGGCAGAAGCGGCGCAGAATGCGGGCGGCCCTACCATGTGAACGTGGTTTCACGCGTTTAATCCGAAACGAGTCATCTGCCACAATATTTAGAATATACAGGTCATCTGGATTGAGATTATAGTTATTCTCCGCATTTGCCGCAGCCGACGCCACCACTTTGCTCACGGGTGTTGCGCCTGCGTTGGGCAAGAACTGAAGAATAGCCAGAGCCTCATTTACCCGAAGCCCTTTCACCGCGTTCGTGACCAGACGCATCTTGCGCGGCGGAATGCCGATATCTTTTGCAATAGCCCTGACTTGCATCTCTACCTCTTACATATCCATCACCGGAGAGAGGGGCACGTGCAGCAATTTGCAGTAGGCCCCTGACGGCCTGCGAGAGCCGCTCTCCACTCCAGAGACTCATCGTTGTGAGTCATAACACGACCACTTACCGTACCGAAGTGGTTTTCTCATTCTTGCCGCCCGCGTGACCACGGAAGTGTCGTGTGGGGGCAAACTCACCTAGCTTATGACCAACCATATTTTCACTGACGAAGACGGGCACATGGGTCTTCCCGTTGTGCACACCGATGGTCATACCCACCATTTCGGGGAAGATCATAGATGCGCGCGACCAGGTCTTGATGACGCGGCGATCGCCGCTCCTGCGCATTACCAGAACTTTCTTCCTGAGCGACTCGTGAATATATGGTCCCTTTTTCCTTGAGCGCGACATTACTTCTTCCTCCTGCCAGCATTACGGCGTCGAACAATGAAGCGATCCGTTCGCTTGTTCCTGCGGGTCTTGAAGCCCATCGCCGGCTTGCCCCAGGGAGTCTGTGGCTGACCACCAATTGGCGCTCGTCCCTCACCACCACCATGTGGGTGGTCGCGTGGGTTCATAACCGAGCCACGCACGGTTGGGCGGCGGCCCATATGGCGAGAGCGTCCGGCCTTACCAATGCTTCGATTCTCGTGGTCGGTATTGCCGACCTGGCCGATGGTTGCCATGCACTGAATGTGCACATTGCGCTGCTCTCCAGAAGGCAAGCGCAGAAGAGCGTAGTTGCCCTCTTTCGCCATCAACTGAATGCCAACGCCTGCGCCGCGTGCTAACTGGCCACCGCGTCCAGGCTCCATCTCGACATTATGAATGGTTGTACCGGTCGGGATGTTTTTGAGGGGCAGTGCGTTGCCAACACGAATGTCGGCGTCTGGTCCTGCCTCGACGCGATCTCCAACCTTAAGAGTGAGAGGAGCAATGATATAGCGCTTCTCACCATCTACATAGTGCAGCAGGGCGATGCGCGCTGAACGATTGGGATCGTACTCGATCGCCGCCACTCTGGCTGGAACGCCAAGCTTGTTTCGCTTAAAGTCGATAATACGATAGGCTCGCTTGGCACCACCACCACGATGGCGTGTGCTGATCTTGCCCTGGTTGTTACGTCCGGCGTGCTTCTTTAGCTTGACGGTCAGAGATTTCTCTGGCTTTGTCTTTGTGATCTCCTCAAAGGTCGAGACCGACATACCGCGACGCCCAGGAGACGTTGGTCGATACTGTCTAGTTGGCATCTCTCAATCTCCTATGCTTTTAATGCGTCGATCGTCTGTCCTTCTGCAAGGGTGACGATCGCTTTTTTCCATTCGCGGGCCTCTACGGGTCGAGGAGCGGCACCACGACGGCGCATCAAGCGGGGTTTGCCCGGCATGCGCATCGTGTTGACCTTCACCACTCTTACATGAAAGAGCTGTTCAACCGCCCGACGGACATCGATTTTGTTAGCGTGTAGCGCAACTTCAAAGGTATACTTATTCTGCTCTTGCGACTTGACGGTCTGCTCGGTCACGATACCTTTGCGCAGTATTTCTGTGATTTCCAAGATCTGTTCCTCCTCGCCTATGCTTCGCTCGCCGCTGGTGCCGCTTCGGCGATCCTCTGGCTTGCTTCTTCGGCGCTCAAACCCTCGCCGAAAACCATTTCAATCCAGCGCACAGTCTTGACAGGCATGATCAGGTAGTCGTGTTTAAGCAACTCGACGACGTTGATCGAGGAGACGTGCTGTACTTTAGCAGTAGGAATGTTACGGGTCGACAATACTACGTTCTCGTCGCGCTCCGGCAGCATCATCAATACCTTTTTTCCTGCACTGGAGGGGAACTTGTCCAACAGCGCCAACATGTCTTTGGTGCGTGGTGCATCCAGCGACAGTTCGTTGACGATGAGCAAGCTCTCGTTGGCAACTTTATCCGATAGAGCGGAACGGATAGCCAGGCGGCGCATCTTCTTAGGTACATCGTGATGATACGGATGTGGTCTTGGACCAAAGACGGTACCACCATGACGGAACTGGGGCGAGCGCGTGCTACCTTGCCGGGCACGACCGGTTCCTTTTTGTCGATAGGGCTTGCTATTGCCGCCCGATACTTCAGCGCGAGTTTTGGTTGAAGCGTTACCCTGACGGCGATTAACCAGTTGTGCTGTGACAACCTGGTGTAGGACCGCCATGTTTGGGGTAACTCCAAACACCTGCTCGCTCAGTTCGAGCTGTTCTAAGGCCTCTCCGGCCAGATTATATACTGTAGTCGAGGGCATTTCGGTTACCTCATCACTTGCTTTTTAATCATGAGCAAGCCGCCATTAGCGCCTGGTACCGAACCCTTGACCACCAACAGGTTACGTTCAGGATCAGCCTGTACCACTTGCAATTTCTTTGCCGTTACACGATCATTGCCCATGCGACCAGCCATTCTGGTCCCTTTGAGCACGCGACCTGGAGTGGTGCCGGAACCGATCGAGCCTGGAGCGCGGGTTCGGTCCGACTGACCGTGCGTCTTAGGGCCGCCACGGAAGCCGTGTCGCTTGACACCGCCCTGGAAACCTTTACCCTTTGAGGTGCCAACAATGTCGACCGCTTCGCCATCTTTAAAGAGGCTTACGTCAAACTGAGCACCCAGCGCTATCTTGCTGCTCTCGGTTCCCGCTTGCAGGCCCACTTCGCGGAGCACTTTGAATGGCCCCAGTTGTGGTCCTGTGCGGCGCTGACGGTTCGTCTGCACTTTTTGCAGCTTCTGGATCTGCTTGCTTGCTTTTTTCGGAGCGGCTTCTTCCTGGCCCTCGACGTTTTCAGTTGTGCCTTCGGGACGCTGCTCTTGCTGATATGTCTGAAGCGCTTTGCGCTGTGCTTTTAGTAATGGCAGGCTATGACCAAGATGTCCAAGTTCAGGACGGGAGACGTTCTTCATCGTCGCTTGCTCGAAGCCAACCTGGACTGCTTCATACCCGTCGTTGCCGACTGTTTTCACCTGGGTAACGATGCAGGGACCAGCCTCGATAACGGTGACCGGAATTACGACTCCATTTTCCCCAAATACCTGGGTCATGCCGATCTTCCTGCCCAATAATGCGTCTAGCATACTCTTAAAACCTCTCTTCAACTATAGGTGGGATATGTGGTTCTATCCTTTATAACCCTACAGTTTGACTTCGATATCCACGCCTGCGGGCAGATTCAAACGTGTGAGAGCCTCGACAGTTTTATTCGTCGGATCGATGATATCAATTAAGCGTTTGTGTGTACGAACCTCAAACTGTTCACGGGCATCTTTATCAATGAACGGTGAACGCATGACCGTGTACTTGTTGATCTCCGTTGGCAGAGGCACTGGTCCTGAGACGCGTGCGCCGGTCTGCTGTGCTGTATCCACGATCTGAAGCGCCGACTGATCAAGAATACGGTGATCATATGCCTTGAGGCGGATGCGGATGCGCTGTTTAACTCCCGTAGCCATCTTTTTCTCCTAAAACCGGTGTAACACCCGCGTAACGACAACCTCGAAAGTCGTCGTTACGCGACCGTAATCTTGTTAGTTGATCACCTGCGTACAGATGCCAGAGCCGACCGTTCGTCCACCCTCACGGATGGCGAACTTGACGCCCTGTTCCATTGCCACCGGCTGGATCAGTTCGACGACCATCTCAATGTTGTCACCTGGCATCACCATCTCGACACCCTCTGGCAACTTGATCGAGCCCGTCACGTCCGTTGTTCGCACATAGAACTGCGGGCGATAGCCGTTGAAGAATGGCGTGTGACGGCCACCCTCCTCTTTCGAGAGCACATACACCTGCGCTTTGAAGTTCTTGTGCGGCTTGATCGAACCCGGCTTGGCCAACACCTGCCCTCGCTCGATGTCTGCACGCTCCACGCCTCGGAGCAGACAGCCGACATTATCGCCCGCCATGCCCTGGTCCAGCGTCTTCTGGAACATCTCGACGCCCGTCACGACCACGTTGCGCGTCACTTCTTGCATGCCCACGATCTCGACGTTCTCGCCGACCTTCACAATGCCACGCTCGATACGCCCGGTTGCCACCGTGCCACGACCCTTAATACCGAAGACGTCTTCCACAGGCATCAAGAACGGCTGATCGGTCGCACGAGGAGGCGTGGGAATGTAGGCATCCACCTGGTCCATCAGCTCCCAGATGCACTTGGCGGGCTCGTCGTTGCGCGAGAGGTCGCCCTTGCTTTCCAGGGCCAGTAGAGCCGAGCCGCGCACCACCGGCACATCGTCGCCAGGGAACTCATACTTGGAGAGCAGTTCGCGGACCTCCAGCTCGACCAGCTCCAGCAACTCTTCGTCGTCCATCATGTCGACCTTGTTGAGGAAGACGACCATAGCCGGGACCTCCACCTGCCGGGCGAGCAGCACGTGCTCGCGGGTCTGTGGCATAGGGCCGTCCGGTGCACTCACCACCAGGATGCCTCCGTCCATCTGAGCGGCTCCGGTGATCATGTTTTTGATGTAGTCGGCGTGGCCGGGGCAGTCCACGTGGGCGTAGTGGCGCTTCTCCGTCTCGTACTCCAGGTGGGCGATCGAGATCGTGATGCCGCGCTCGCGCTCTTCGGGAGCCTTATCGATCTGGTCGAAGGCTGTGTATTTGGCAAGCTGAGTGGAGGCTAGCACTTTGGTGATCGCCGCTGTCAGGGTGGTCTTGCCGTGGTCAATGTGTCCAATCGTTCCTATGTTCACATGCGGTTTTGTCCGCTCGAACTTTTTCTTCGCCATTTCTAATCCTCTTCAATTTCAGTTATCATCCCGCCAATACGCCGGCAGGACACATCTTAAAAGATACGGAACCCGGTAGGCCTGTTCCCTGAATTCGGCACCGGGTCAGGTGAGCACAATAGATGATTGCATATCGCGTAGCGACAACGGTTTATCTTTGTCGTTTGTCAACGGTTAAGTACGTATCATGCACGACAAGAACAAGCCGTTATCGCTACACGATTGGGTGATAGGAGGTAATAAGGGGCGGGAAAAATAGCCCCTGGAATCCCTATCTCAGGCTAAGGGGCACCTTGCGATGCCCCTAGTCTCTTCTCGAACTACCTCGCTGCACGCTTTGCGATGATCTCTTCAGCGACGTTTTTTGGCACTGGATCGTAGTGTGCAAATTCCATAGCGTAGCTTGCACGCCCACTGGTCATAGAACGGAGGTCGTTCACGTAGCCGAACATTTCGGCAAGAGGAACATTTCCCCGCACCACATACATCGTCCCACGATTCTCCATACCCAGGATGGTGCCACGGCGTCGGTTGAGATCCCCGATCACATCGCCGTAGAACTCCTCAGAGGTTGTTACTTCTACCAGCATGACGGGCTCAAGCAGGATTGGGCCAGCCTTGCGCGTTGCTTCTTTGATACCAATCGAACCAGCAGTCTTAAAGGCCATTTCACTGGAGTCCACATCGTGATACGATCCATCGTACAGTGTAACCTTTACATCGATCATTGGGAAACCAGCGATAATGCCGTTATCGAGTGTCTCTCGGACGCCGTTCTCGACTGGCTTGATGTATTCTTTCGGTATGACGCCACCGACAATGCCGTTGACGAACTCAAAGCCCTTGCCGCGCTCCTGCGGAGACACACGCAGCCATACGTCGCCATACTGACCATGACCACCCGTCTGTCGTATGTGCTTGCCCTGCGCCTGAGCATCTTTGGTGATCGATTCGCGGTAAGCAACTTGAGGACGACCAATGTTCGCCTCAACTTTGAACTCACGCGCCATACGATCCACAATAACGTCCAGGTGTAGCTCACCCATACCTTCGATAATGGTCTGCCCACTATCTTCATCAGTATGCACGCGGAAGGTCGGATCTTCTTCAGCCAGCTTGCCCAACGCGATAGCCATCTTATCCTGGTCCGAGCGAGTTTTAGGCTCAACAGAGATTGAGATCACTGGCTCTGGGAAGGTAATCGACTCTAACAGAATTGGCTTCTGTGCATCGGCAAGCGTATCACCAGTGAAGGTATTACGTAAACCCACAGCGGCACAGATATCGCCAGCACGGATCTCGTCGATATCCTCACGGTGATTGGCGTGCATACGCAAGAGACGACCGATACGCTCTGTCCTGCCTTTGTTGGTATTCTCCATCGAGCTACCCTTGCTCATTGTACCAGAGTAGACACGTAGATAGGAAAGACGACCGACAAATGGGTCAGAAACAATTTTAAAGACAAGTGCACTGAATGGTGCATCGTCCTCGACAGCACGGGTGATTTCCTCACCATTATCAGGATCAAGGCCAGTAGGCAAGGCGATATCCAGGGGAGAAGGCAGGTACCCAACCACAGCATCCAGCATGGCCTGCACGCCCTTATTCTTCAAAGAGCTGCCACAAAGTACAGGAATAATCTTATTCGCAATCGTGGCCCGGCGCAGCGCGGCAACCAGCTCTTCCTGAGAAATCTCTTCGCCTTCGAGATACTTCAGCGTCAGCTCTTCGTCAGACTCCGCAACGCGCTCAACGAGTGCCTCGCGGTGCTGAGCAAACTCTGCCTGCATTGCTTCGGGAATACTAACATGCTCAGAAGTAGTGCCCAGATCATCGGTAAAGATAATTGCACGCTGCTCAAGCAGATCGATAAAGCCCCTGAAGTCGCTCTCACGACCAACAGGAATCTGGATTGGGAGGGCTGTAGCGTCCAGACGCTCATGGATCATATCCACCGTACGCCAGAAATCAGCGCCGATGCGGTCCATCTTATTTACAAAACAGATACGAGGGACATTATACTTGTTTGCCTGCCGCCATACAGTCTCGGTCTGTGGCTCTACGCCTGCGACCGCATCGAAGACCACCACGCCACCGTCGAGGACGCGCAATGAGCGCTCCACTTCAGCGGTAAAGTCTACGTGGCCTGGCGTGTCGATAATATTGATACGATGGTCCTGCCAGAAACAGGTGGTCGCGGCAGAAGTGATCGTGATGCCACGCTCTTGCTCCTGCGGCATCCAGTCCATCGTTGCTGCCCCTTCGTGTACCTCACCGATGCGGTGGATCTTTTTTGTGTAGAAGAGGATACGCTCAGTCGTCGTCGTTTTACCAGCGTCAATGTGAGCAATAATACCAATATTTCGTGTTTTTTCGAGTGGATATTCTCTTGCCATGATGTATTTTTACCAGCGATAATGAGCGAAGGCTTTATTCGACTCCGCCATCTTATGGGTCTCCTCTCGTTTTCTAATAGTTGCACCTTGACCCGCTGCTGCATCCATTAGTTCACTAGCCAACTTCTCTGACATCGATCTACCAGTACGTGTACGGGCAGATTTGATCAGCCAGCGCATAGCAAGTGCGTTGCCGCGATCTCGACGAACATCTACAGGAACTTGATAAGTCGAGCCACCAACGCGGCGGGGTTTAACCTCGATCGTTGGTGTAGCATTTTTGAGCGCCTGCTCAAATACATCGATTGGAGTACGCTTCTGCCTGGTCTCAATCGCCTCGAAAGCGTCATAGATAATACGCTCAGCAAGACTGCGCTTGCCATCAATCATCATTTTATTGATAAACCGTGCTACGTTTCTGCTCTTAAATTTGGCGTCCGGAATATCCGGCCTTCGCACCACTTTCTTACGTCTTGGCATATTCTGCTCTCCTCAGTGTGTCACTCGGATCTGCTTGCATCTCATCACCGATCCCCAATCAGCCAGGGGCCGGACCTTCTATTACGCTCTCTGGTTCTCGTTTCCCTTTAGGTTCTGGCGAACAGCTCTCGCACGCGAAAAATCACGTTCAACATCTTGCAGCAAGCAAGCGCCCAACCCTGAGTGAGGTACCTCTCAATAAGCACCTGACGGACACCAGAAAAGGCGTCGATTCGACGGGAGAAAAGTATCTCCGTCTCTTTCGGACGCCTACACGCGGGTGCCTTTCCTTTTCTCAGTAGAGGTTCTGTCTTATCATCCACATGAAGTTTTTCTTCAGCAGATCAACGCGATAGAACCAGGAGAACACCCGACAATCATCGGAGGAGAGGATATTCTCATATCTTCTCACGATGACGTGTATTTATCAATGGTACGCAGCAACCTACCCATACAGTACTACAAATTCTTTACGTTATAAGTAGGGTTGGCTACGGAGGAGAGGATTGCGGCCTCGCCACCACCTCTCGCCCCGTTCACTGCGCTCTCTTTTTATCTTTTACCCTTGGTTGGAGCAGCTACCTGACCGGGTTTCGGCCGCTTTGCTCCATACTTAGAACGTCCACGACGGCGCTTTGACACGCCCTCGCTGTCCAATGTACCACGGACGATATGATAACGTACGCTTGGCAGATCTTTTACACGACCGCCACGAATGAGCACAACCGAGTGCTCCTGCAAGTTATGTCCCTCACCAGGAATGTAGGCTGTTACTTCCATCTGATTCGAAAGACGAACACGAGCAATCTTACGCATTGCCGAATTCGGCTTCTTCGGAGTCATCGTACGCACCTGTGTGCAGACGCCACGCTTCTGGGGCGACCCACGTAGGCGGGAGGTCCTGTTCTTCAGCGCGTTGTACGAATACAGCAACGCGGGGGCCTTCACTTTTTTCTGTTTGTTTGTGCGGCCCTTTCGGACCAATTGATTGATTGTCGGCAAGGAACAATCCTCCCTGTCCTCTTCTAAGCTTACGCGGATAGCAGAACTATCCGCGTTATTCTTTCTACATATGCGATTGCATATGTTATCACTCATCGTCCCCGCTGTCAAGTGTTAGCCCAAGTGGAGCACCCGCACCAACAGGTGTACTTGCGATAACCGTTGCGACGACAGGAGGTACCGCAATACGGGCGGCGGCCGCTTGCTGGCGCGCGATCTGGTCGCGCCTGCGCTGTGCTATACCGGAACCAGCCGGTATGAGCTTACCGATAATGACGTTCTCTTTCAGACCGACCAGATGATCCGTCTGTGCCTCAATGGCCGCTTCGGTCAGGACGCGTGTGGTCTCCTGGAAGGAGGCTGCGGCCAACCAGCTATCGGTGTTGAGCGATGCCTTGGTGACGCCAAGCAGGATAGTCGAGGCAGTGGCGGGTTCTCCACCCTCTGCCAGAACACGAGCATTGGTGTCGGCATATACAAAACGATCGACCAGGTCGTTTGGCAACATTTCGGTATCACCGGGCTCATCGACTTTGACGCGACGCAGCATCTGACGGACGATGACCTCGATGTGTTTGTCATGGATATACACACCGGTGTTTCTATACACGCGCTGTACCTCTTTGGTCAGGTACAGTTGTACAGCTTCCCGGCCCTGGATACGCAGAACATCTTGTGGATCACGCTGACCAGAGGTGATGGGCGTTCCCGCCTGAATCTTCTGACCCTCGGTTACCGCGATGTTACGCGAGGCTGGCACCGGATACGCACGCTCGTCGCGCTCCTCAAAGCGTATCGAAATGCTGCCGTCTTCGTTAGGGAAGACTTCGCCCTCGGTACGTGCCATCACTTGCGTAGCTTCGCCGCCCTTTTCGTCGGCTATCAGGGCAATGATCTGGTCCTTTATAACATGATCGTGCTCATTGACCACGACCTTGCTCTCGACATCCTTCGGCAATGGATACTCGTCGAAAAAGACATTGGTCGAGACGACGCGTACTGTACGCGCGCCTGTCCCCTCGTCCTTCACGATCTCAATGACACCATCGATCTCGCTGATGTCTGCTTTATCCTTCGGCACACGTGCCTCGAATAGCTCTTCAACGCGTGGCAGACCTTGCGTGATGTCTCCCTGCGCTCCAGCGATACCACCAGAGTGGAAGGTACGCATAGTAAGCTGCGTTCCAGGCTCACCGATCGATTGCGCGGCGACGATACCGACGGCGGCACCGATGCGGGCCAGGGCATTTGCTGCCAGGTCACGACCATAACACTTGCGGCAGATACCGCGACGTGCCAGGCAGTTCAGGACTGAACGAACGCGAACAGCTTTCACACTGCTAGCAACAATCTCATCCACATCTTCATCGGAGAGCTCTTCTCCCGCTTCAAGATGCGGAACCTCTGGAATAGCCTCGGCAAGGACACGTCCGATCAAGCGACCTCGCGAGTTCTCCAGGGCCATATCCTTGGAGTCCTTGTCTGTGATCATAATGCCTTCAGTAGTGCCACAATCCTCTTCAGTGACGATGACATCCTGAGCCACATCGATCAGACGGCGTGTGAGGTAGCCAGACTCTGCTGTACGCAGGGCCGTGTCGGCCAGACCCTTACGAGCACCGTGTGTGCTGATAAAGTACTCCAACACGCTCAGACCTTCGCGGAAGTTACCACGAATAGGAATCGGAATGATCTTACCAGACGGACTACTCATCAGACCGCGCATACCGGACAACTGACGAATCTGCTGGAACTTTGCTTTTGTCGCACCAGATTCGGCGATGGTATAGATCGAGCCGTAGGGGTCGAGCACCGCACGCACCATCTTCTGTACGTTATCGGTGGCCTCGTTCCAGGTCTCGATGGTCTGCATATATCTCTCGTTCTCGGTGATAAGTCCCTCGTGGAACTGCTCATCAAGCTCGGCGATCTTGGCATCTGCTTTGACCAATTCTTCCTGCTTGCCCTCTGGCACTTTCACGTCGCTAATGGCAACGGTCGCACCAGCCTTGGTTGCATAGTGGAAGCCCAGGCGCTTGATCTCGTCGGCCAGGTCTGTGGTCTTCGAGCGACCGTATTCTTTGAAGCATTCGCCGATTACCTGTCTCAAGTTCTCTTTCTTCATGACATAGTTCTTGAAGCGCAGGCGCTCTGGCAATCCTTCATTGAAAATGATACGTCCTACGGTTGTGGTAATCAACGTGCCATTGGAGTAAACGGTTGCCTTCGCAGGAGGCGGTTGATCATAGACCGTTGTCTCAGTCAAACGCACTTTGATAGGAGCTTGCAGGTCTACAAAACCTGCATTATATGCCAGCAGTGCTTCGCCGGGATCGGCAAAGCTGCGGCCCTCGCCCTTCTTATTTGGACGCTCCTGAGTCAGGTAGTAACAGCCCAGCACCATGTCCTGGCTAGCACCGATCGAAGGCTCACCAGTCGCAGGCGAAAGCAGGTTACGGGTTGACATCATAAACTGGCGTGCCTCGTCCTGAGCTTTATCGGACAATGGCACGTGCACAGCCATCTGGTCACCGTCGAAGTCGGCGTTGAAGGCCGAGCAGACGAGCGGATGCAACTGGATGGCGCTACCCTCAACCAGGACGGCCTCAAATGCCTGAATGCCCAGGCGGTGTAGCGTGGGGGCACGGTTCAACAGAACGGGATGGTCCTTAATGACCTCTTCCAGCACATCCCAGACCTCTGGTTTGACGCGCTCCACAAAACGCTTGGCGCTCTTGATATTGTGTGCAAAGTTCTGCTCAACCAGTTTGCGCATCACGAATGGCTTGAAAAGTTCCAGAGCCATACGCTTCGGCAGACCACACTGGTTCAATTTGAGCTCAGGACCGACCACAATAACAGAACGACCGGAGTAGTCGACGCGCTTACCCAGCAAATTCTGACGGAAACGGCCCTGCTTGCCCTTGAGCATATCTGAGAGGCTCTTGAGCTTGTGATTACCGGAACCGGCAACAGCACGGCCACGGCGGCCATTATCGATCAATGCGTCACAGGCCTCCTGCAACATACGCTTCTCGTTGCGGATGATGATCTCTGGCGCTCCCAACTCTAACAAACGCTTCAGGCGGTTGTTACGGTTGATGACGCGGCGATAGAGATCGTTCAGGTCCGAAGTTGCGAAGCGGCCACCATCGAGCTGAACCATCGGGCGCAGATCAGGCGGCAGCACTGGCAGAACGGTCAGGATCATCCACTCAGGCGATGTGTGCGACTTGCGGAAAGCCTCGATGACCTTCAGCCGCTTGGTCGCCTTTTTACGGCGCTGGCCGACTGTCGAGCTGATCTCGTGGCGCAGATCGTTCGAGAGTTTATCCAGATTGATATCCGCAATAAGCTCACGTACGGCCTCGGCACCCATTCCAGCTCGGAATACGTCACTGAAGTTGTCTTTCAGTTCGCGATAGCGGTTCTCTTGCAGCAGGTCCATCTTTTTGAGACCTTCGAGATCGCGGCGGGCCTGCTCAATGCGCTGGCGCGTCTCGTTGCGCTCACGCTCAAGCTGAGTCTGTGCGGTATCGATCTGGCCCTGATATTCCAGGCCCAGGCGGTCGGTCTCGCGCTTGCTCTCAGACTGAGCACTCTCCAGTTCGCGGCGGGCGGATTCGGCGATAGTGTTGCGGGCAGCTTCAGCCACACGCTCAAGCACCTCCAGGTACTTTGTCGTTACAACATCGCCCTGCTTTATGATGACCTGATCGGTTGGATCGAAAAGAATATCGTCCTCCGCGACCTCGTCCATCGACTCGCGTATTCTCGTTCGCGTCTCGCTTTCGGCGCGGCGGGCCTCGTCCAGATCCTGCTCACGACGCTGCTCAACCTCTTGCCGGTCGGTCTGTGTAAAGCGCTGCTCGCTCTCTTTGATGGCCGAGTCACGCTGTGTGCGCAGATTATTGACGCGCTCCACAACCTTCTCGTCCAGATTCTGCTCCAGCCCGGCCGACTCTTCATCCAGGCGCATCAGTTCGCGCTGCCGCCCCTCTTCATCCACGTTTGTAACAACATAGAGTGCAAAGTAGAGGATGCGCTCCAGGTTGCGTGGCGAGAGGTCGAGCAAGAGACCAATGCGGCTTGGAGTACCCTTAAAGTACCAGATGTGGCTGACGGGCGATGCAAGTTCGATATGGCCCATACGCTCGCGGCGTACTTTTGAGCGGGCTACCTCGACTCCGCACTTGTCGCACACAATACCTTTAAAACGTACTCTTTTATATTTACCACAGTAACACTCCCAGTCCTTCGTTGGTCCAAAAATGCGTTCGCAAAAGAGACCGTCTTTCTCTGGCTTGAGTGTACGATAGTTGATTGTTTCCGGTTTCGTTACCTCGCCATAGCTCCAACCACGAATCTGCTCAGGACTGGCAAGACTGACACGGATAGCGTTAAAATCATTTACTTCGAGCATGTGCTACCTCTCCTGGGATAGGGGCCAGTGACAGCCACTGCGCATCGGCATCCTTAAAGATACTCCTGGCAACGGCCGTCACAAGTCACGGCACAATTACAACACCATATGTAGCTCTGTTGTACAGGTTGTACGCCCCTAAATTATTGGTCTCCTTCGAAACCGGACAGATTAATACCCAGTTCGGGCATCACATCATTCGAGGTGTCTTCGACGAACTGAATCTTCTGCTCGTCTTCATTGAGGACCTCAACATTGATGCCCAGGCTTTGCAATTCTTTCACCAGCACTTTGAAGGACTCAGGAACGCCAGGCTCCAGAATATTCTCGCCCTTCACAATCGCCTCATAGGTCTTGACACGGCCCACAACGTCATCCGACTTGACGGTCAGAATCTCTTGCAGGATATGCGCAGCCCCGTAGGCTTCCAGTGCCCACACTTCCATTTCACCGAAGCGCTGTCCGCCGAATTGAGCCTTACCACCGAGCGGCTGCTGAGTGATCAAGCTGTATGGTCCGGTAGAGCGCGCATGCACTTTGTCTTCGACCAGGTGGGCCAGCTTAAGCATATAGTTATAGCCAACCGTGATTGGATGGTCGAAAGGCTCGCCCGTTCGTCCATCATAGAGTTGAACCTTGCCCGTATCTGGCAGACCAGCACGGCGCAGGAACTCCTCAATATCATCTTCTGATGCACCATCGAAGACCGGAGTTGCAATCTTGAAGCCCAACGCCTGTGCAGCCCAGCCCAGGTGCGTCTCCATGATCTGGCCGATATTCATACGGTGCGGCACGCCTAATGGATTGAGAATAATGTCAACCGGAGTGCCGTCCGGCAGGAATGGCATATCTTCGATTGGTAGCACACGTGAGATAACGCCTTTGTTGCCGTGACGACCAGCCATCTTGTCGCCCGCACCAATCTTACGCTTCTGAGCAATGCTGACGCGTACAAGCTGGTTGACGCCTGGAGGTAGTTCGTCTCCCGCATCGCGCGAGAAGACTTTGACCTCGACGATCTTGCCACGCTCTCCGTGTGGTACCCGCAGAGAGGTATCTTTTACCTCGCGGGCCTTTTCACCGAAGATGGCGCGCAGCAGTTTCTCTTCCGCCGTCAGCTCTGTCTCGCCCTTCGGCGTGATCTTGCCGACCAGAATATCCTGCGGCCCGACTTCCGCGCCGACGTAGATGATGCCACGCTCGTCCAGGTTACGCAAACCCTCTTCACCAACGTTCGGAATGTCGCGCGTAATCTCTTCTGGTCCCAGCTTGGTATCGCGGGCATCAACCTCGTATTTCTCAATGTGAATTGAGGTAAAGAGATCTTCGTGGACGATACGCTCGCTGATCAGGATGGCGTCCTCGAAGTTGCCGCCCTCCCAGCTCATAAAGGCCACCAGGATGTTCTGACCTAGAGCAAGCTCGCCGTCCTGGGTCGATGTGTTGTCAGCCAGAACCTGTCCAACGATGACATAGTCGCCCTTCTTCACGATTGGGCGCTGGTTAATACAAGTTCCTGCATTCGAGCGCACAAACTTGCGCAAACGATACGCATGAACCTCTCCCTGCTCATCGACAACTTCAATGCGCCGTGCGGTCGCCGAAGTCACCTCACCATTCACCCGACTCACCACTACCTGCCCAGAGTCGATGGCAATCTGCCGCTCAATACCCGTACCGCAGATTGGAGACTGTGGTCGCAGTAGCGGCACAGCCTGACGCTGCATGTTCGCGCCCATCAGCGCTCGGTTTACGTCGTCGTGCTCCAGGAACGGAATAAGTGCGGTAGCCACACTCACCGTCTGGCGCGGCGAAACGTCCATATAATCGATATTATCAGAGGGCTCCATGAAGAACTCACCCTGGTAACGGGCCAGAACGCGCTCTTCCTCGAACTCGCTGTTTTCGCTCAGTTTCGCATTCGCCTGCGCGACCCAGTAGTTCTCTTCGTCGTCAGCGGTCTGATAGTCGACCACGTCAGAGACGAAGGGACGCACGCGAATCTGCGCATCGCCCAGCAGCTCGGATAGCTGCTTGAACAGTGCCTCATCGATGCGCACACGCTCGCGAGCCTTGATCAATACTTCGCCATCGGCTGTTTTCAGATCTTCGCGCTCGTGACCAAAGACGCCACGGAACTCGCGTCCAATGATATTTCGATCATTGGCGTTCATACGCTTGTTGACCTTGCGGTACGGCGTCTCAATGAAGCCATACGGATTGATCTGAGCGTAGGTCGCCAGGTTACCGATCAGACCAATGTTTGGACCTTCAGGCGTCTCGATAGGGCAGATACGGCCGTAGTGCGACTCGTGCACATCGCGGACATCAAATCCAGCACGCTCACGTGAGAGACCGCCAGGGCCCAGGGCCGAAAGGCGGCGCTTGTGACCGATTTCAGCCAGTGCATTCGTCTGGTCCATAAACTGAGAGAGCTGGCTACCACCAAAGAACTCTTTCATCGCCGCCACAACCGGGCGGATATTGATTAGAGCATTTGGCGTCGCCTGACCCGGCTCCTGGATGCTCATGCGCTCTTTGACCACACGCTCCATACGCAGCAGGCCAACACGGAACTGCGTCTGAATGAGCTCGCCCACACAACGCACACGGCGGTTGCCCAGATGGTCGATATCGTCTTTGCGGCCACGCCCATTGTTTAATGAGACGAGGCGGCGAATGATATTGACCAGATCGTCCTGTGTTAGGATACGAGTGCTCTGAGGAATAGACTCGTCCAGCTTACGATTCAGCTTATAGCGACCAACGCTGCCCAGATCATAGCGGCGCGCATTGAAGAACAGATTCTTCACAAGCGAGCGAGCATTGTCTAGAGTCGCGGGATCGCCAGGACGTAGTTTCTTATACAGTTCGAGGAGCGCCTCATCCTCTTTTTTCACTGGATCACGATCCAGTGTCGCCTGTATATACCGAATGTTTGGATCATTATCGACTTCAGCAAAAGCATCCAGGATTCCCTGATCTGTTGAAAGATCCAGGTCTCCAGAGTGCCACTGATCTTTTGAAAGTGTCGCAATCGCACGTAACAAAGTTGTCACTGGAATCTTACGCTTGCGATCAATCTTGACCGTGAGCAGATTCTTGTTGCTGGTCTCGAACTCTAACCAGGCACCGCGACCGGGAATCAACTTTGCCGCGTACAGCTTCTTGCCTGTGGTTGCATCCTCATCTACTGTAAAGTAGACGCCTGGTGAACGCACCAACTGGCTCACAACCACACGCTCAGCACCATTAATAATAAAAGTACCGTCTGTCGTCATCAAGGGGAAATCGCCCATAAAGACGTCTTTCTCAATGATTTCGCCAGTCTCTTTATTTATGAGGCGAGCCTTCACATTCAAAGGCGCAGAAAAGGTCGCATCGCGATCTCGACACTCGTCTTCTGAATACTTTGACTTGCCAAACGGATCTGGTGGTACAATAAATTCTAGACTCAGGTTTTTGCCAGTGAAATCTTCAATAGGAGAAATTTCTTCGAAGAGCTCGCGTAAACCTTCTCTCTTAAACCATTCAAAGGAGTCAAGTTGAATCTGAATCAGGCCAGGCATAGGCCGTATGTCAGGGATGCGTGCAAATGAGACACGCTCTGGGAGCGCAACGGCCCTCGTGCTTACTGCCATACTTGGTATTCTCCTCTCACCGATATCGCCCATAGAGGAAATCGAGAGACACGACAATACGCGTCCCTCTTCTGCGCAACAAAAAAACGGAAAAAAGATAAAATGATTAAAATAATGCCTGTGTTGTCAAACGGTCTATGACAATAAAAGTAACCGCTTGCGAACGCAATGAGCGGTTACTCCTACATCTCTACACTTAAAGCTCTTGCTGGCTAACTGACCGCTAATGGTTATCAATCGATTGACTATCATCTGCCCCCTCATCCACGTAGAACAACTATTTATTATCAGCGAGCCAACAAGCTTGCTGTTCAAAGTTGAAAATCGAAGCGACGAAACCTATAGAACACAAACAGCAAAAAACACCACAATGTACATTTACCCGAAATAGTTCAATCTCAGAGCTTCTGGCTCGGAAAACAAGTTCCGGGTTAAACTTCATGTGGCTTCTATCAGTGTTCCTCACGTTGCTCGGGGAATGTTGTGCTGCTTCGTAGTTATACGTCCCGTCTTTTGCCTGCGCCGCTACTTCTGTTATAAAAAACTACAACACTATTGTTGCTAGTATACATACGCCGGCAAGTGGTAATTATACGCTCTGGATTAATCGCTGTCAATACCTTTTTCAAGCAATTTTTGAAAGGCCGCGTTTTGGTCTCTGACCTCTGTTGTAGAAATGGTTACCCCAACTACCTTCTATAGAAGATCTAATTTGTCTACTTCTCTTTAACTATATAAACGTCGAGGAAGGTTAAATTATTCCACTTTCTGAAACATTTCGTAAACTCCTTTTTAAATTCTATACCTTTTTGCATTTCTCTCTATTTTGCTGGGCAAAATAGAGAGAAATGCAAAAAGGTATAGAATTTAAAAAGATTTGAAGAGCAACTAGATTAAAACAATGCTCTTTTCTTCGCCCATCAACGCCCGCGCTATCTCCTCACCTAGTGTAGGATTCCAGGTCTGCTCACCCGCAACCCAGCGCTTATGCAGAAGTGCGAGCAACTGGCGCTGATCAGCCGTACTCAGCAGGTTAAGGTCTAGCATCGACTCTGGATTACCGGGATAGATGACGGTGAGCACAAAGTTATCGATACGGATCGTGGCCTGCCCGTTTAACTGGTAGCTATTCGAAGAGCCTAATCTCTGACCAAACGAGATGCCACCTACACATCCAATCACGACGACAGTGGCGGCGGCGATACTTATAATCACGCCTGCAATACTCAGGAGAATAGCTATGCCCGTCGTGCTTATCATGAGCAAAGGATTGGATAATTTCACGGTCCAGCCAATTAATATAGCGGGGATGAGTCCTATCAGGGCGGTTACAAAACACCAGAATGTGCTGTTCATCAGCCAGAAGATGCTTTTGAGATTCTCAGCGGAGAGGTCGCGCACGATAATTGTGTCGTTCTGAGCAAAGATGACCATGCCCTGTGTATAACCCACACGCAACGCGTGGAGGAAGCGCACAATGAGGATGCCACCACCCAGGGCGATACAGGGGATAAACCAGGAGAGAGCGACGAGCGCATCTTGCCACTTTAAGTATGGAGTAAAGCTATGAGTGTAGGTTTTCCAAACGAGCATTCCCGCTAGTATGCCAGCAAGTGCACAGATCAGTAGCCCGACGAGAAAAAGCCAGGCATATCTTCTAACACGCGTATATTGAGAATGCTCCAGGTTGAAGCGATAAATGTCTCTTCCAGGTTGTACCATGACTCTACCCCTAGCTCGATGAAGAATAATGTAAAAGGTGCTTGCAGGGATTGTCTTTGATTAATGATTTTTTGAAAACCCTGCTCTATCTTCATAAACGATTGGGTATACTCAAAAAGGTACAATTAGCAGGGCAATATTGAATCCCCCTTCTTTATTATTAATTTTTACACTTTTTATCATTTTGCAAACTTTTATGCGGGGCATAAAAGTTTGCAAAATGATAAAAAGTGTAAAAATTAATAATAAAGAATCGTAAAAGCAGCGAAGCCGCAATATAGTAGATTAACGAATATTCGTACGGAGATCATCGAAGAGGATGGTTTGTAAGTAACGTTCGGCGGCACTGGGGAAGATGGTGACGATGACTTTCCCTCTATTCTCCTCTTTGCGCGCCTCTTGTAAAGATGCCCATGCCACCGCCCCACTACTAATGCCAACGGAGAGGCCCTCGTTCTTCATGATCTTAATGGCCGTCTCCACCGCGTCGGAATCGCTGACAGGGATAATGCGGGTGATGAGATCGACGCGTAGAGTATCGGGAATAAAACCCGCCCCCAGACCTTCGATGCGATGCGGACCAGGCTTGCCACCAGAGAGAACAGCGCACGAGGCTGGCTCCACAGCCACGACCTCGATCTCAGATTTACGCGCCCGTAAGCCTTCTGCGACTCCCGTCAATGTGCCGCCTGTCCCTACGCCGATAACCACGATATCTACCGTGCCCGCCGTCTGCTCCCAGATCTCGACGGCCGTCCCTTCGCGGTGAGCACGCGGATTAGCCTGGTTGTAGAACTGCTGTGGATACCAGCTATGTGGCAGCGTTGTGCGCAGTTCGATGATTTTATTGATGGCGCCGCGCATTCCCTGAGCGGCGGGCGTGAGGATAACTTCTGCACCAAAGCGCTGTAGAAGGAGACGACGTTCCAGGCTAATGGTATCGGGCATGGTGAGAATACAGCGGTAGCCCCGTGCAGCCGCTATACAGGCTAAAGAGACGCCCATATTTCCACTGGTCGGCTCAAGAATCGTGCTCCCCGGTCGCAGTAAACCCTGCGTCTCTGCCTCGCAGATCATCTGAAGCGCAACACGATCTTTTGCACTTCCACCGGGACTGAACATCTCCAATTTAGCACAGATCTTCGCGATCGCTCCCTCATCTTCGCCAGGACCGTCGCTACCAGCCCCCAAACGCCTCAGTTCGACAAGAGGAGTCCGCCCTACCAATTCGGTCACGTTTTTTGCCCAGTGGACCATACGTCGCTAGCCTTCTTTCTCCCCCAGCAATACCGCTTGAATACTATTCACCCCTCTTTGGCTACCCTTACTACTCCATCTCCTACCTGTATAAACCACTAAAATTGCTGTGGAAGCATATTGAAATGTATCAAGCCCGTACAAAATTAGATATAGTACATCGTCTCTTCTGTATTGCCCATGCGGTGCTTTCGCGCCAGCTCTTCTATCGTCGTAGAAGTAAGAATTTGCTGCGTGAGTACGTCTATCTGTTGCCAAACATCGCGTAGTGCACAGCCAGGAGAAAGTTTACAAAAGTCCGGATTTGGAAGACATTCCATAGGCGGAACATATCCTTCAAGAGCATGCATCACGTCCGCCATAGTAATCTGGCCTGGTGCTTTCGCGAGCATATGCCCCCCTTTGGGGCCCCGCACGCTTCTCACCAATCCTTCTTTGCGTAGCACCATCAAAATCTGATCAAGATATTGCTCAGGTACGTGCTGACGCGTTGCAATGTCGGCGCTCTCAATCGGCCCTTGCCCATAGTAGGCAGCCATATCGAGCATGGCTCTCAGACCATAATCTCCCTTCATCGTTAACTTCATCGTCGGGGCCTTTCCACGGGGCAAAGTGACTGATCTTCAAAACTCAACATTCGTAAGGTGAACGTCTTCAAGCTTAATGATAGGATATATTTAGAGCTAATGTTAGGATATATCAGTAGAGAATGCATGTCAATGGTTTTTATCTGCACTATTACGAACTATGTATTCTTTTCTAGATATATTAGATCAATTATATCATGTATTACTAACTCTTAAAAAGTAATTTCCATTTGCTCGCCTTTTCCTCTTTCATTTTCGTTAAACGACATCTAAGAGTGTGCAGCTTCGCTGCCTGAAACAGTTCTTAGGGATAGTTTTACGTTTTTTACGTTTTTCCTACTTTCTTGTGCGGAGCACAAGAAAGTAGGAAAAACGTAAAAAACGTAAAACTATCCCTAAGAAGAAGGGCACGCCGAAGGCGTGCACATGGAATGATTAAATTCTGCTGAGAATGTCTTTAAATAGAAATGTTAGGCTTGCTAGTAGACCCGGACGTATTTATAATGGAGCAAGAAACACGAGTGCACTTTGTCTTTCTACGCTATTCTGCACTACGCCGTTTTCTGGTGGATTAAAAGGGGAGATAGACTATGCAACAAGGTGCTACGTGGCAGGCAGGTCAGGAGAAACAGCCATCATTAAAGGTCCTTGTCGTTGACGATGAGGATAATATTATCGAACTGATTCGCCTCGGTCTGCGCTACGAGGGCTTTCAGGTTGAGGTTGCTTCAGATGGTGAGCAGGGTATTACTCTTGCTCAGCGGGTGAATCCTGATCTGGTGATCCTCGATCTTATGATGCCGGGTATTGATGGGCTGGAGGTGACGCGGCGACTACGGAGTAATCCCACGACGCGTGATGTACCTATCTTAATGTTGACGGCGAAAGATGAAGTTGGTGATCGTATTCTTGGCTTACAGACAGGCGCGGATGACTATCTCACAAAGCCATTCGACTTCTATGAATTGCTTGAACGTATTAAGGCCATTCTCCGCCGCCAGAGTCGTGCCAAATCAACGCCCGGCGATGTAAGCGATAGCGATGCGACACAACAGCTCCAATTTGGAGACCTTCGCATGAACACAGCCACGCGGGAGGTGACACGCGGAGGCCGGCTTATCGAGCTGACAGCTACCGAGTATAACCTTCTGCATCTGTTCATGAGTCATCCTCGCCAGGTGCTCGATCGCCAGACCATCCTCAATCGCGTGTGGGGCTATGATTTTCTAGGTGAGACCAATATTATTGAGGTCTACGTTCGCTATTTACGCGAAAAGATTGAAGACTCACCCAGCTCACCACGTCTTATAGTAACAGTGCGTGGCGTTGGCTACGTACTAAAAGGGTAGGTTTCAGTTTCAAACCCGTCTGGGTTGCACAGAGAACAACGCCCTCACCACGCTTTTTATAAGAAACAGTATAGACACAAAATCTCAATTGGTCAAGTGAAAATATACAAGGAGACATTCGTCAAGCGGAGTTTTACTACTATGGCAGAGTCAAAAGTCACTGGTACAGATGAACCTCACGAGGCTGGTTATACTATGCGCGTCGTTCCTGCTCAGGCTAATCAGTCTGATCAGGTTACTCCTCATGGAGAATTGTATATGGTCGGTGGCCCTTTGAAAGAGGAGCCAGCAACTCAACCATTGATTGAACCTGACTCAAAGCATCAGAAGCAAAACGCGCCTTCCTGGCTACGTCCCTTCTTCAGCTTGCGTATACAACTTACTCTTGCTTACAGCTTGATCTTGATTCTTATGATAGCACTCGCCTATCTCTTCTTCAATCAAGCATCATCCTCGTTTTCTATGATGGTGATCATAGTTGGACTTGTCGCGCTTGGCACTGCCCTTGCTTTCTTCCTTACGTCTCTCTTATTGCGACCACTCTGGCAGGTGACGGACGCAGCTCAGGCGATCGCGATTGGCGACCTGGAACAGAAGGGCCGGCTTCCTCTTCGCCTTCCACCGCAGGATGAGATCGATCGTCTGGCCGGCAGCATCAATGAAATGGTAATCCGTCTGGAACGCGCCGAGAAGATGCAGATTGACTCTCAGGAGCGCTTCCACCAGTTCTTTTCTGACGCCTCACACCAACTTCGCACTCCACTGACCTCCATTCGTGGTTTTACAGAGCTGCTGATGCGCGGCGCTAAAGACGATCCAGAGAATTCACAACGCATCCTGAAGCGGATGAAAAACGAGTCCGAGCGGATGACGCTATTGATCAATGATCTGCTTACATTGGCACGTCTGGATGATACTCATCCTTTGAAGCTGCAATACATCGATCCACTGGAACTAGCGGTTGAAAGCATAGAGCAGACGCGTGCTCGCGCTAACGATGAGCGCCGTATTCAACTGGTTATCGGAACTCAGGAACGCCTGGGTCTGCAAGCGGACAAAGATCGCATCAAACAACTTCTCTTCGTCCTGCTCGACAATGCTCTAAAATATGGACGGCCAGCGCCAGAAGGTGAGATTACGCTGAAACTAGACAAGCAAAATGGTTATATTGCCCTCTTTGTCATCGATAATGGCGAGGGCATCGCGGCTGAGGACCTTGAGCATATCTTCGAAACGTTTTATCGCGGCCGCCGTCGTTTGTCGGTCAACAATACAACTATCATAGGAACCGGGTTGGGCCTGACCATCGCCTCGGCTATTGCGCGCGCACACAATGGCTCTATCGAGGTGCGTACTGAGCCTGGAAGAACTGAGTTTAAAGTTCTTTTGCCCTGTGCCAACTGATATCAACTCTAAGCTTTTCTCCTATACTCATTGACCGTTTTTAGTCTAGCGTGTTACACTGCCCACGAATAGAAAGTTGGGTTAGATGGTTATAGGAGTATTCCTATGACTTATGGATGAAGGTATGATGTAGCTATGTGGACCTCAACGATAGATCTCGATTTCAAAAAGGTGCTGCTCGCGCAGATTATAGGCTATTTTTATCGCAATATATACTTCTCCTCGTATTCGCCGTTACAGGTACAGAATTTGCCGCGCCAGTCTCTTCCTAAGACCTCCTGGGTACGGGTGCGCAATCGCCTCTCAGGCGTTAGTGGTAGCGATCTGCATCTGCTCTATGGCGATGGTGATGTTCGTACCGCGCCCGCCGCCGTTCAAGCACATAAATATCTCTATCCAGGCCGTGAATTGGTGGGAGAGGTCATCGAGATTGGCGACGATGTGGAGCATCTTCATGTCGGTGATCGCGTGGTGCTCCAGAATGGTCCCAACTGTCTCTCTGCCGGTATCCTACCCCCTTGTCGTTTCTGCATTGTTGGAAACTATAATCTGTGTGAGAATGCTGCGGCCAGCCCACGACCAATTGGCGGGGGTTGGAGTGAGGAAATGCTGGTTCACGAGCAGCAGCTTTTTCAGGTTCCTGGCACTCTGACCGATGAGCAGGCTGTAATGCTTGAGCCGACCGCTGTAGCGCTTCACGCTGTGCTGCGTCGCCTACCCAGGCATGGCGAGCGTGTTCTGATTATTGGCGCGGGCTCTATCGGGCTCTCACTTCTACAGATTGTGCGCGCTCTCGCTCCTCAATCGGAGATCAGCGTTCTGGCGCGTCATGCATTTCAGGTGGAGCGGGCGACACGTATGGGCGCAGCGCATATCATTTATCCTCGCGATGCATATGTAGGCGTCAAACGGGCGACGCAAGCCCGACTCTATCAAGGGACGTTGGGTAATCAGACATTGTCCGGCGGCTACGACGTGATTTTCGATACAGTTGGCAAGCGCAAGACGCTGCACAATGCTCTGCGCTGGACGCGGGCACAGGGGACAATTGTTCTCGTTGGCATCAATCTCCACATGATGAACATAGATCTCACTCCTCTCTGGTATCAAGAGATCAATCTGCTTGGCAGTACCTCTCATGGCATGGAACACTGGCCTATTGAGAGTGGAGAGCAGAGATCGACGTTTAGTGCAGCTGCCGAGCTCATAGAACAAGGACGCATCGCTCCAGAGCAGCTTATCACTCATCACTTCGCGCTGAATAACTATAAACACGCTCTACTGACTACAGCCAATAAGTCCGAGAGCCGCGCAATCAAAGTGGTCTTCGATTATTCACTGCTCCCCGCCTCGGTCGTACCCAATGTGCGCGCCTCTGCTCCCCGTCGTCGCCCTGTGACGGTGAACTTCGACATCGATTATCCAATTGATGAGCAGGATCATACAGAGAACGATTCTCAAGAACAAGAAGAGATCCAGCAAACTCCGGCATTGGCGAAAGTACCTTCGACACCTGCACCCTATCCACCAACTATTCAGAACACTCCTCCCATCAGATCCTCGACCAGAGAGATGCCCTCATCCTCTCCGTTCCCTCCCTATGCAGAATATGAGCAGGATGGCGATGAGAGCGAAGATACGGCATCTGCCATCCCTGTCGTAAGCAGGCATATGTATGCTCCTGACAGGAGCGATCGGCACCTGCCACGCTTAACCTCGTCAATTTCTCTCCCTGAACAGAATGAGTCTGATGATCTCCTTACGCCAGAGGCGCATGCATCTCAATATGCAGATCAGCCTACGATTGAGGTAGAGCCGTTCGCAGAAGATTTTATATCATCCACACCAGCTCCAAGAGTTGACAACGAGCGGATCGCTACGAATGGCGATGCTTCTTATCAAGATGCAAAAGTAGCGAGCAACATAGAACAAGAACTGCCCGCACAAACACCCGTTAATCCAGACCTCTCTCTAGAGGATGAAGATGAATATGCTGACGAGCAGCTATCATCAGAGCAACCAGCACCTGAAGCCCTTCCAGCCGAGGCGATCGCAGCGGAACTCGATCCACAGACTCTTGAGCCAGACGAAGAGCCCTCGCCTGCGCAAATACAGCGTTCACGTCAATCTTCTCGCAAGCGTAAACATGGCCGTTAACCGGACCATATCTCAGGGCGATGCAGGCTGGAGGAGCTATCGGAACACTCAAGCATTTTCCCGGCCTGGGCGATGTGCCGAGAACGACTGATCCACATGGAACGCTCGCGACGGTCAGCCACACTAAAGAGCAAGTTGATAGCATCGATCTGGCTCCATTCGCCCACTTTATTCAGTCACAAGATCCTCTAGAGCAGCCGGGGATGATCATGTCAACCGATGTGCTTGTGCCCTCGCTCGATCCCAAGCTAGTCGCTGAAATCTCGCCTACGATTATGACCGATGTTCTACGCAAGCAGCTTGGTTATGACGGGGTGGCGGTGACGGACGCGCTGATTATGCTGGGACTACAGATCGATAGGCGGCATTTGGATCTGCCGGAGGCGGGAGTGCGTGCGCTAAATGCTGGGAACGACCTGCTCCTGGGGCCGTCCGATCCTGAAAGTATGCGTAGTCTGGTCGATGCAATCAAGGCCGCGCTCAAAGATGAGACGATAGCAAAATCACGCCTTGACGAGGCTGCAACCCGTGTGCTGACTCTCAAGATGCAGCGCCACCTGATGCCAGCGGTGCCTCCACAGGCATAGGCATTTATTGGGGATATCTACGAGGCAGCTATCTCGCCGTTCTGGAGCTGCGTCTGAATCAGATGCGCATAGAAGCCGTCTTTTCTTAGGAGCTGCGCGTGCGTCCCCTGCTCTATGATACGTCCCTGGTCCAGAACCAGGATTACATCTGCATTACGAATCGTGCTGAGCCGGTGCGCAATCACTATCTGAGTACAGTGAAGTTCACCTAGATTCTGCTCTACGACCCGCTCTGTGACGACATCCAGTGCACTCGTCGCTTCGTCAAGGAGCAGCAGGGCCGGATTGCTCGCCAGCGCACGTGCCAGGGCCAATCGCTGTCTCTGACCACCGGAGAAGGCGCTACCACCCTCTGAGACAAGCGTATCATAGCCCATCGGCATCTTTTCGATATCTTCATCGATGGCCGCCATCTCAGCGGCATCAATGATCTGATCCATATTCATATCCGGATTGTTGAGAGCGATATTGTCTTTGACCGATCCACTGAAGATAAAAGATTCTTGCAGCACGACACCAAACTGGCTGCGCACCTCCTGATAATTCAACAGTTCCAGGGGAACGCCATCCAAGAGGATAGATCCCTTTGTGGGAATAATTAAACTGACCAGGAGCTTTCCCAACGTACTCTTGCCAGAGCCCGTTTTACCGACCAGCGCCACCTTCTGCCCCGGATAAATCTTTACATTAATATCCTGTAACACAGCGGGCGCACTCTGATCATAGCGGAAGTTCACATGCCTCAGTTCTATCTGACCTCTCAGTCGATGCGGACTCTGCACCTGAGTAGGCTCCTGCTCAGGCTTCGCTCCAATTACGTCGGCGACACGCGCAAAGTGAGCGCGCACGATCTGTAGATCTCTGCCACTTGTGGCAAGAAATCCCAATGGAACCAGAAATTCGATTGCCAGCGTATTGAAGGCAAGCATAGTGCCCAGAGTCAAGGTTCCGTTTATTACTAGTGTCGAACCAACCCATAAGAGTATCAGGGGCGATAGAATATTAACGGTGGATAGAAGTGTGCTGATCACCGAAGAGAGATAGCTGAGGCGCAATGAGATATTCATCTCATCGAAGAAGAGATTCTCCCAGCGCTCGAACGCCCGATGCTCGGCTCCCGCCGCTTTGAGTGTTGCGATGCCGGACAAGACCTCGTTCATATATCCCTGCGTCTTCCCCCGTGCCTCCAGGTCCCGCTCTGTCAGTCGACGCACAATCGGTGAGGTGAGCAGCAACAACACAACCTGTACCGCTCCAATACCTAATGTGACGAGGGCGATGAGCTTTGAGACGGAGAGTAAGATGATGAAGTATATAATAACCGAACCACCATCTAATAGGGTCGATACCAACTGGTTGGTGAGCAGGTCGCGAATCGCTAGATTGCTGTTGACACGGGCGAGTAGATCTCCGTTGAGACGCAGTTGGAAGAAGCGATAGGGCAGGCTCAGCAAGTGCTCAAAGAAGTTGAGCATCATATGTGAGTCGATCCTGGTCTGTAAATAGATCAAGAGAGAGGAACGCAAGAAGACCGCGAGCCCTTCCATGAGCACCAGGACGAGCATGCCCAGACCTAATAATTCCAGCATATTCAGGTCTTTTGTCGGCAGGATACGATCGGTTATTATCTGCGTCACCAGAGGAGATCCCAGGCCCAGCATCTGGAGCAGCAGAGAGACTCCAATGATCTGGAAGATGATTGTGCGTGTGTGTAGGAGGGAGCGCATATAGCTCAGAGGCGTGAGCGCTTTCTGCGGTGCCTTCTGTTCAAACGTTCCTCCAGGCTCCAGCATAATCGCTACACCAGTAAAGCCGTCGTCAAACTCCTCGGCGGTCAGTCTTCTCCGACCTGCCGCCGGGTCCACGACATCCACATAGCTGCTGGACCAGTGCTCGACGATCAGGAAGTGGTTGAACTCCCAGTGAACGATAGCGGGAAGCGTCACAAAACGAAAATCTTCCAACTTTAATGAAACCGCTCGCACGCGCAGGTTATAGCGTCGGGCCGCTTTCACGATCTCTAGCGCGGTCAGTCCATCTCGTCCCACGCCACAGCGCTCCTGAACCTCTGAGATACTGGTTGCATACCCATAGTAGTTCAAGGCCATAGCCAGGCACGCCGCTCCGCATTCTACCGCCGTCACCTGCCTCAACTCAGGCACACGCCTCAGCTTCCTTCTGTGCACCTTCTTCCTGAGGCTAGAAGATTCCTCAGCATCTCCAACACTCACCACCTGTATCTCTTGAGTGTCGGCATCTATGAGCTCTAGCAGTTCAGGTGGATATCTGGACGCTTGATGCTCCCATCTATGCTTGCCCACTCGACGAGGATTAGAGCCTGTACGCTCAGGTCGAAATGAGGTTTCGACTTTAAACTTCCCTGTCTCCGGTAGAACGGGCGCGTTTTGTCTACGCCGCTGGGTATCCTTTTTAAATGAAACAGAAGGAGTCTGCGGGAAATTCTGCGATGCAGGAGGAGCCTGGAGACCTTGATTATGAGCGGGAAGCGAGAATTTTGGCGTAGATAATTGAGAAGATGGCGCAGCGCTTTCTGCGCCTTGCCTGGATAAAGGACTTATGGGCAAACCCACAATCGGCTCATCTGTCGTCGCCTCCCTACCCGCTTCTTCATAACGATTGGGCAGCGAGATACGCGGTAGAAATACGCTCTGTCTCTTACTTGTCTCATTTGAGAGTTGGGAGGCGGTGTCTTTGCCTTGTGAGGGTTCCATGAATACTCGTTCCTAGCAGATTATTTGTTGCCGATTCTTTACGATATTTTCTAAAGAAGGTTCGAAACTTCTTTGCGAATAGTATCGAATGTGTTACGGACATTGTTCAGATAACTTGGAAAATTGTTGAGTACAGGTACAAAAGTCAGCGCGCTCTGTGATCCAATCTTTACTTGCGACTCACACTGACTACCCAGATAGGTATGCCCTAGAGATGCAGGTTGAACTGGCGCAATGGCAACTACTGCTGGTCCTGATATCGCCTGACTGAGTGGGGCCGCCACGTTAAACTGAGTGCGAATATCGGTAGGACTCATAACTCCTGCCTGAACCTTTTCAATCATGCTGGTAAAGCTACTGTTTGTTCCTGCAATAGTAACAACCACAGACTGCCCTACTTTTAGATTTGCCTGTTGATCAGGAGGTAGAAGTAATAGGACTATTGTTTGCTGTTGCTGAGTATTTGTTGTTTGCGGTACCGTTTGCTGAACCACGATCCCTTTCCCCTGCACAAGTATCGGCACCTGTATCGACCAGACCACCACCCCTCCACATACCGCTAGTAAAAGTAAGCCCCACAGGAAGAGAAACATGCGCGGAGAGACCATGCGCAGAATAACATGTATTTCTCGCCGACGCATATATTTTTCTATTGCGCGCTCACGAAAAATCGACTTGTCTAAAGCCATAGTGCTACTCTACTCCCTCTATCTCGCTTCATGATAAGTGCCGCTACCACCTGAGCAGCGAACCACCGATGGAGAATCGACGATCCAGATACAAGACGGCCAGCGGCACCAACGGTTAATCTTCTTGGTAACAACTGTCTGTTGCTAACAGTTAGACACTCCGGAGCTCTTACTTATTGTCCCCATCATGATCATTTGTCCAATGATGATGATGGTGGTGGTGGTGGTGATGATGAGTGCTCTTGCTGCTCTTGCTGCTCTTGCTGCTTTCGCTGCTGTGATCTCCATGATCCTTGCAATCATGACCACCTGCGACCTGGGTCAACTGATTCTCGGTCAGGTCCTGCAAAACAACTTCCTGGGCTGCGGGCTTCTTTGCGAATGAAAACATGATTGTCTCCTCATTACAAAACTTTAAAATGTTCAGTAGTGCCTACAAATTGAGGACTACGGCCTCTCTTAAAAGAAGAGGCTTTAAATACCACGCACCTCTCGTGTGCGTCGGCTTGTCCTCAGTATAGACCCTCGCAAATGTTCTCCCGCTTAAAGTCTTTTTTGATTAGTTATATATTCCTATTTTTACACGTATGACTTTAGGAATCTCAACCAGAGCTTTTATTAACCTCTAAAAATAAGTGCCGCTACGACCCAGATAACAGATCATAAATAGAAGTAAGATCTCTCTATGGATCGGGAGCGGCACTTTCGACCCTGTCAGGTTAACAACATGTCGTCATAATTGCCAACCTTACAGCTTAAGGTCTACATATTGTCGCAATCATGATCATTCATCATGTGATGTTTGTGGTGCATGCGATGGTGCATGTTATGATGCATGTGATGCTTTTTCTTTTTCTTGTCATCGGCATCATGATCATTTTTCATGTTGCAATCGTAACCACCAGCGACCTGGGTCAACTGATTCTCGGTCAGGTCCTGCAAAACAACTTCTTGAACAACAGGCTTCTTTGTGAATGAAAACATGGGTAATCTCCTCGTTATAAAACTTTAAAATGTTCAGTAGCCCTTCAATTCGAGGACTACGCCTCCCTTAATGGAGAGGCTTTATACTCCGTGCACTTCTTTGATATATCATGAAGTGTACTGGCTTGCTCACAGTATAAACCTTTTTCAATGCTTCTCGTGCTTGAGATCATTTTCATTAGTCATATATTCCTATTTTCCTATATGCTGACGGTAAAGATCTCAACCGGTTGGGCATCGGGTAGTTTCTACTGTGTAGAAACTCTTCGTAAAAGTGTATCTATATGTTTTTACGTTGGTCTTTTCTGATATTTACAGAGGTAGTTATTTGGACTCCATTGGTACTAAAAGATCCTCCATTCGTTGTCTTATCTCCTTTGCCTTAAGCAAAGAGGAAAAGCAACAAAAGGAATGTCTTTTAGTAATCGTATCTCTATGGTACTCATACGTGCTCGCATCTACAACATTCTGCAGAATTCTTTTTGATTACTCTCTATTTTACCTTTCCACCCATTTTTTGCAGTGCAAAAAATGGGTGGAAAGGTAAAATAGAGAGTAATCAAAAAGGCGAGATACTTATGAAGATGATGTTGATGAGCCACGCTGGAGCCGTTCGATGATTTCTTTCAAGCGCCGTGTCTCTGACGCGTGCTGATCACGCAGCAGCAGCATCTCTCGCTCCAGGTCATCCTGCATTTTCTCCATACGATCCTTCATATGTAGGATGGCCTCGACGCCCGCGAGATTGACACCTAGATCGCGCATCAAGTTGCGTATCTGTACCACGCGCTCAATATCGTGCTCAGAATACAGGCGCGGGCTATGGGGACTGCTGCCCTTACGTGCAGGCGAGATCAAGCCCAAGCGTTCGTAATGACGTAGGGTTTGCTCATGCACTTCGGCGCGCTGAGCAGCAATGCTGATGATATACCACGCGCCATCACTTCTCTCAGGCATGATAGAACACTCCTTTCGCCCCTTTATGAATTCACGAATGTACCTCTGTGCCCTGGCTTCCACGAATCCGCGCGAGTTTCTCGAAGAGCTCTCGTTCCTCCTCAGAGAGATGCATTGGGAGCAGAACATTTACGTGTGCATAGAGGTTGCCACTCCCCTCACCACGTAAGTGGGACATACCCTTTCCAGTCAAGCGGAACTGCCGCCCATTCTGCGTCTCAGCGGGAATGGTGAGCAACAATTTACGGCCGTCGGGCGTTGGCACGGCTACCTGCCCGCCGAGCATAGCTTTTACCAGTTCAACGTCAACACTCGTGTGCAGATCATCTCCCTTGCGCTCAAATGTCTCGTCCAGCTTAACACTGATCACGAGGAAAAGATCGCCGCGCGGGCCTCCGCCTATTCCTGGCTGTCCTTCGCCTGCCACACGAATCTTTGAGCCATTGTCGACACCTGCTGGAATTTTCACCTGGATACGTTTATTCTTCGGCAGCATTCCCTGCCCATTACAGGTTGAGCAGACCTTTCCGTTGACTTCACCTGTACCGTGACATGTTGGGCAGACTTCGGTCGACTGGATGTTGAATGTGCGTGAGCCGCCGTTGTAAGCCTCTTGTAACGTGACCTCGACCGGCTGCTCGATGCTATCACCTGAGCGCCGACGCATATCCTCGCCTCGCATTCCACCCATTGTTCCCATGCCCGGACGTGCTCCACTCGCAGCACTCCGTCCAAAGAGCGCTTCGAAGAAATCAGAAAATCCGGCGCTCGAAGGATCGATGCTTTCAAATGGTGTGCCGCCGCGTGTGCCACTGTATGTGTAGCTGCGCCGCGTTCCGTTGCCTGAGAAGTTGGGGCCGAATTGCTCCTGCCAGTTTGGACCAAGCGTGTCGTATTTCTGTCGCTTGTCCGGGTCAGAAAGCACCTCGTAAGCTTCGTTGATTTCCTTGAACTTCTCTTCCGCTTTCTTGTCACCGGGATTTACGTCCGGATGATACTTACGGGCCAGTTTACGGAAAGCTTTTTTGACATCATCGGCACTCGCGCCTCGCTGTACACCCAACAGCTTGTAGTAATCTTTATAATCCATGTCCCAGCCCTCTTGATACTAATGAGGCATGACCATGCCTAACCATGCCTCCTCTTCTTGCCTACTTGCTCCCTACACTGACTTTGACGCGGGCAGGGCGCAGGGTCTCTTCACCGAGGGTGTAGCCTTTGCGCATCTCTTCCAGAATGGTTCCTTCGGGTTTATCACTGCTCTCTACAGCCTCTACAGCCTCGTGCACATAGGGATTAAACGCTTCTCCAACGGCTGACACAGGCTGGAGCCCCTCTCCACGCAACACTTCGTTCATCTGCCACTGAAGCATGCGTAGAGTGTGCTGCATCTGCTGCCGGTCCATCGTATCTTCGTACATGAGTGCGCGCTCGACGTTATCCAGAACTTCAAGCAATTTATTAAAAAGGGCTTTTTTCTGATACTGTACTCTGTCCGCGACGAGCTTCTCCTGACGCTTACGAAAATTTTCCCAATCGGCTCGCTCACGAAGATATTTATTCCAATTTTCAGTCGCCTCTTTATGCGCCTGAGCCAGTTGCGCCTCTAACTCGCTGATGCGCTCTGCCTCAGAGCCACTCTGACTCGCGGCCTGTTCTGTACCATTTGTTGCCTTGCTATTTACGTTTTGCTGTTCCGCTGACGTTTCCTGACGATCTTCCATTGTACTTGTTTCTCTCCTTGCTCTCTATTTTGACCATAAGGGTATACACAAGCTTTCGTGTGGTTACAGTATAAAACTTTGAGTCGGTTCATGTCAAGCTTTATACGATGGCTTGTTTCAAAGCTTCATATATAGATTATTTTGCATGCACTTTACTTTTTTGCCAACTACAGGCTTCGCCTGTAGTTGGCAAAAAAGTAAAGTGCATGCAAAATAATCTGGAATTAGTCGTCGATTACTTCTTGCCACGCTTCTGAGAAGTGCTCTCCGCGCTCTAGTACGATTGGTCCCATTAATTCGTCTTGTCGTACGTCGATGCGCTCCCACTTCCATAGTTCCAGGACAGCGATAAATGTGACGATGATGACGAGGCGAGAGCGTTCGTGTAGCAAGAGAGAAGAGAGGAGTACAGACGGCTGGATCTCAAGCTGGCTTTTGATCTCTGTGATGCGCTCGCTTACGCGCACGCGGGCGGTTGGCATCAGTTCGTTGCCGTTCTCGCTGTCGCGAGTGTGTAATTCGAGGAGGCGTTGAAATGCAGAGGCGAGTGTTTGTACCTCCATACCAGCTAGAACAGGTGGAGTCCAGGTGAGTTGTGCCTCGATGCCTGCGAGTAGGCTCGAGCGTCCATAGGTTTGCAGGCCCTCCTCCTCGCGCTCGCGTAAGATCTGAGCTATCTCTTTTGTTAGCTTATACTCTACAAGATGACGCTGTAGCTCCTCGGCCATAGTCACAGCACTCTCCAACTCGCTCTCGCCCTGTTCTTTATTGAATTGTGGCAGCAGGCTTTGCGATTTGATGAAGAGGAGGCGGGCAGCGATCGAGACAAAGGCGGCCATGTTTGCAAGTGGAAGCGACCCGGCCTCCCATTGTCTCAGATACTCTAGATATTGATCCGTTACCTGGACGAGCGAGATGGTTGTGATCTCCATCTGGCGCTTCTCTATCAGGTGCAAGAGAAGATCCAGAGGACCATCAAAGGCGGAGAGATGGACGACATAGCGCGCCTGTTCTTGCGCTCCTAGAGCAGGCTCGGTGATCTTTACCTGTTCGAGCATAGGTTATGATACCTCGTCAACAGCGTAGAGCTCTGCTGCCGGGCCTTGCGGCAGGTGATGCGTGCGAATATAGAGGACGGAGCGCTCGGAGAGTCCTGCCCGCTCAGCCAGCCGCGCTCCGACCTCTGCATGCCACCATGCATAGCTCAACTCGCGCCGCCAGGACGGAATCTGCGCGTGCTCAATCTCCTCTGGGGCGACAGTAATGCGCCCCAGCCATGCCGGTCGCAGCCTTTTGACGATCACGATCACCGGCCGCGTCCAGAAGGGCACGCGACCTTCCGCCTTGCCCACATCGTGCAGTAGCGCGGCGGCAAGCATATTCCGCTCTCCACAGCTCCGTGCCTGTAGACCCCGGCACACACGTAAACAGTGCTGCTGATCAGCGTTTGACATAGTACGAAAGAGGGCCAGGGCAGAGGCGGGCAGCCAGCGCTCGACCTCCTCATAGTCCTTCGATGAAAGTGGTGCGACAAAGCCAAGCTGCTGACGTACTTGCTTTAAGCGATAGAGTATATCCTTCACCAGGCGACGAGTTCCCATCTTGTCTTTTATATAGAGAAGACTTGATATCAAATGACTCGATGATATCCGAACGCATAGAGATCTCTTAGTATGCTAAACCCAATGTCAAATGGATGACCGGAGACCAAAGCCATCAAACTAAAGGCACCTAACTTAATATATGCAGGCAATTGGAACAGGGGAAAAGCGCCCAGGCCAGCGAGTTGGGCTAAGAATGGTAGAAAGAAGAAGAGCGCGAGAATGATAAATGGGCCATAGGTCGCCGAACGCGAGAATTGTACTGCCTGCTTGCTTGGTAAGAGCGTGTAGAGGATCTGATATCCATCCAGGGGATAGAGTGGAATAATGTTGAAGATGGCCAGACCTGTGTTCACAACGGCAAAGGCAACAAGAAGTTTGAGTACGAATATTGTAAAGATATTTGAGGCTAAGAAAGGAGCGATAAAGCTAGTGAGGGCGGCTACTGCAAGCCCGACGATCAGACTAAAGATGGGGCCCGCACATGCGACGGCCAGGACGCCACCATTCGCTCCCACACGCATCTTCCAGGGATCGGGCTTCACAGGCTGACCCCAACCTAAGCCAACGGAGGATTGAAAGGCGAGAATTACGCATGTCAAGAGTCCTACTGGATCAATATGTGCACGTACTCTAAGCGTTTGCCGTCCCTCGGCGCGGGGAGTGCGATCACCTAACCAGGAAGCCATCTGTGCATGTGCCCACTCGTGCAGCGGTAATGCCAGGAGAAACGAGCCGATCAGCATCAAAGCCAACAAAACATCTATCTCTGTCATATCGTTTTCACTCTATCTTTCAAGCTAATAGATCAATTTCCATGCCTTCGCACGCCGAACGCGTCTGCTTAAATTGCCGACGCGCCTCTTTCTCCAGGATATCCAATTTGTTATCATCATAAGTAGGTTCATGATGAAATAAAATGAGCTCGTGCACATGCGCGGCTCTGGCAACGCCAACCGCCATGTCTACTGTACTATGACCAAATCCATGTTTCGCCTGCTGGTAATCGGCGGTCGTGTATTGCGCATCATGGATGAGTACATCTGCCCCCTCGACAAAATCTAGAAAGGATTGCTCATATCCATTCCCCCATTCTACATCCGTTGCATACACCACACAGCGTTTCGCATACTCGATCCGATACACTATTGATCCATTTAACGGATGGCTCGACGTAAATTTGGCACGCACACGTAATTCTCCATCCTGTGCTACGACCATCTTGTCTTCACCTATCTCCGGCTCTCTCTTCCCAACTTGCCACGTAATGCACTGCTCGTCCCTGATTGTATGGAATGTGCGTTGTGACGGAAGTTGGCGTACGTCTACAGGGAAATACGGTGGAGACATGAGTGGAGTTACAAGCTGCTCGATATCCTGGCCAGCCAGTTCTGGCCCAAAGAGGTCAATGTGAGCATGCGGATTGAAAAGGGGAGTGAAGAAGGGGAAGCCGACGAGATGATCTCCATGTCCATGTGTAAGAAACAATGCTATGTTGAGGCTTTTTTGCTTGCTTGCAGCCCCTATGAGCTCTTTGCCCAGCTCGATAATTCCGCTGCCCGCATCAAAAATCAGAGTGTGCGGGCCGGCCTGAACTTCGACACAAGCCGTATTTCCTCCGTGACGTAGCGTATGCCGCCCTGGAGTAGGATAGCTCCCTCGTACTCCCCAGAAGCGTAGCAAGAAATGTGGATTCTCAGCAGTAGCCATAAACAATTGCTCCTACACAGTCCCTCTCTGGTCATGAATATAGTTCACACTATTATAACGCCCCAGTCATCCATTTAAAAGCCCCTACTTCTGCTGAAATAAGGCGATGCTAGAGAGAACCAGGAACCTATCTCGTTCGTACTACTGGTTATAAGAAGTCGTTGCTGGTCAACACGTTTCTGGTATTTAGCCAAAGAGCGCTCGCGCTACGCGGCCTTTTAGCATTTTAAATAGTATAAGAGGGTGTAGGACGTCCATCGCATCCACGTTCTCAGCAGAACGTAGTATGCAGCTTCGCTGCCTGAAACAGTTCTTAGAGATGGTTTTACATTTTTTCATTATTTCTTTGTGCAGAGCACAAAGAAATAATGAAAAAATGTAAAACCATCTCTAACGAAGAAAGGCACACCGAAGGCGTGCCCATAGATCGGAAAGAGAAGACGATGTGGGTCCCGACACTCTCTAAGTAAAGCGAGGCAAGTGCAACATATGGGTAGAGGGAGATATAACTCGCACGATCAGCGGCAGCGGGATGATGACTACGAGGATCAGTTTTCGGGTCGTTATACAGATGATCCCGATACCGATGATCGCTATACCTATGAGTACGAGGATGAGGTACCTCCTCGCCGCAGACGTGCAAGTGAGATTCCTCCCCCTCGCTCTCCACGCGACAGACGTCCTTCCCCTTCCACACGCGGCACCTCCCCTCGTCACCCGTTGCGTCCACAACGCAAGCGGAGTGTCTGGCCCACGCTACTGGGTGGATGTGCGCTGGGCGTCTTTCTCGTTGTGCTGGCGGCCGCGCTTGTAGTGGTCTTCGCGGTCCGCAATCTACAGGGAGGAGGCTCGATCGCAAATATTCCGGGCATGATCAGTATGAAGTCATTCTCTAAAGAGGAGAAACAGGAGCTCCCTTCTCCATCTCAGTTTTCCCAGATCCTTATTTGTGATCAGGTCGGCAGTGTCACGCTGCGCGTCGATCCTACGATTAATAAGCCGGTAGTCGCACTCAAAAAAACTGTGCGCGCAGCGAATCAAAATGATGCCAACAAGGCGTTTCAGCAGATCGGCGTTGAGGTACAGCCACCTAATACTATTACACATCCATTGACCTGCGCCCGATCTCAGGCTACACCAACCACATCCAGTACACCAGTCGCTACTCCGTTAGCGACTCCAGTCGCAAGCCCATCCACGCCCGCAAGCACAACCGGCGTCAATACAGCCACAACGCTCACTGTCAATGTCCTCTTTCCAGATAGCGATACGTTGAATCACTCTGTCGATCTGAATATCACGCTGCCTCCGGGCGCACTTGCTAGCGACAATGGTCCTTCTATACCAGTGGATGTGGAGGCTCCGATTGGCGACATTACGGTGGACGGGCTGAGCGGCGTACTGAATATTCGTGGTGGAACGGGCAATGTCACGGTCAAGCACGCAATCCTGGTTAATGGTTCGCACATCGAGACGGCGCAAGGCAATGTGACCTTTAGTGGCTATCTCGCAGCTCCACAAGCAGATGCGAACGCAGCAGCAAATAGTCCAACGGCACGCTATATTATTCAAAGCGAACACAATGTGGATGTCACCCTACCCGACAACACAAATGTGCTCCTCGATGCCAATACAAACGTGGGCAAGATCACCAGCGACTTCCCTATCGCAGTAACTAATCAGAATGGTGCGATGAGCTATCATGGCCCGCTTAATGCCACCGCTCCTATCAAGCCATCCGCCACGCTCGTACTGGATGTAAGCACGGGCAACGTCACTATCCACAAATCCGCTGTCTGATGATATTCATTTATTAAATCTGGTAAAAAACAGCATGTTTTTTACCAGATTTAATAAATGAATATCATCAGACGAGACAAAGAATCGTTGTCCTCTCTTTCTTTTTATCTTTTTGCACGAAGTGTGCAAAAAGATAAAAAGAAAGAGAGGGCAGTTTTATTAAGTAGATAGACCGTATAAAATTAGCTAGTAAGAACGTTAAAGTAATAGAAATCAATTGCGTCGCTAGAGTAGTGTCGCTAGAGTAGTAAGGAAGCATTTGTTGTTAGCGCGTCCAAAAATCGTTGGATTATTACTTGTGTACGACTTGCCACGAGCCGGGCACTACAGTATAATTGCTTGGCGCAGTAGAGTCTTGTGGGAGCGAAGACCTTTCAGAGGAAGACACACGACAACTACAAGGGTTTGTTGCGCGAATGGGTATACGTAGCTGTCAAGCCAGGTTATATAGAAAGGGGGAGCCACGGAAGCCCACATACAGCGTCTAAGAGCACGCTTCTCTGGCTATTCTTTATGGACACGATAAATAAAGCTTCAACCAAAGGTTCGATCAGGTTTCTGACCGGGCCACTGGCCGGCAAATCCTTTCCAATTGATAAACCTATTACGACTATTGGCCGCGAACCAGGTAATGATATTGTTGTCTTTGATCCATCTGTGTCGCGTCAGCACGCACAGATTATGTGGAATGGGAACACCTGGACTATTCAAAAGCTGACACAACAGAATAAACTATTGCTCAACCAGCGCGAAGTAAATCAATCTCCCCTCAATGACCGTGATACTATCGCTCTGGGTCAGGGCACGACATTCCTCTTTCTTATCGAGAATGTTCATCTACTCCAAAACGGGATCTCACATAGTCCTTCTTCTTATTCTAAAAATCCTAATCCTCCTCTTCAACCCTCTAGCCCATCCTGGAGCGATCAATCTCCTCTCAACCCTTCTCCACGACCGGCGGGCCCATCAGGGAGCGGTCAGGCGGCCTTCCAGGAACAGATGCCATTTCCGCAGCAACATCCACATAATGCTGCACACCCACCAGTTCCGCCACCACCGATACCACCAGCACCCCCTCTTTCTCCTCCACCTTATGTTTCGACAGCCAGGTCGATACCGCCCAACCAGGAACCGGACTTTTTAACCGTACCAGCGCAGATAGATAACGTACCCAGAAATATCATGGGCACCCCTTCCCTGGAAATCAGTACGAATACAGACCGTGAGAAGCAGGTCTATCCGCTTACTTCCGACAAGGCAGTCTTTGACATTGGCCGTCAGACCTCAAATACGATTGTGATTCCCAGGCCAACTGTTTCAGGCTTCCATGCCCAGATTGTGCGCGATGGAAATCAGCTTGTTCTCGTCCATCCACATCCAAAACAGGGCCACACGCTGAATGGCTTGACGTACAACGGGCAAAATGTCGCAGGCAATGAGCAGTTCAGACAGGTTCTTAAGCGCGGAGATGTCATTCGTATCACCGATGAAAATGGTACATTTGTCTCCCTTACTTACAACGATGGCAGCGGTCAGATACAAGAGGCCTTGCCAGAGCTGCATCCGATCGCGCTCGGAGCTCCCACGCTCACTTTTGGTCGCGCACCCGACAATTCAGTTATTCTTAACCATCCACAGGTATCTGGCCATCATGCACGTATGGAGCAGATTCAGGGAGGCTATCGCATCCTTGATCTGGGCAGCACCAATCACGTTTATGTCAATGCGAAGCGCGTGACCAATGAAGTGCTTAACCTGGGCGACGAGATCCGCATTGGCCCCTTCAAACTCATCTTCTCAGGCAATGTGCTTACTCAGCACGATGAAAGTAATGGCATTCGTATCGATGCGCTGCACCTTGTGAAAAAGGGCAACAATAATGTTGTTCTGATCAACGATATCTCTTTCGCCATTCCGTCGCGGCGATTTGTGGCTATCGTCGGCGGCTCGGGCGCGGGCAAGTCAACTCTGATGGATGCCTTGAACGGTTTGCGACCGGCGCAAAAGGGTGCGGTACTCTATAACGGTCAGGACTACTACAGCCACCTTGCAGCTTTTAGCACACAGCTTGGCTATGTACCACAGGATGATATTATTCACCGCGAGCTGACCGTCGAACGAGCCCTCTACTACGCGGCTAAGCTCCGTCTTCCAGAAGACTTCACGGAGAAGCAGATTAAAGAGCGTATCAACGAGGTTCTGGATGACGTTGAGATGCGCCATCGCCGCAACCTGCTCGTAAGCAAGCTCTCCGGAGGACAGAGAAAACGCGTCTCGATTGCCCTAGAGCTGCTGGCAAATCCAAGCGTCTTCTTTCTGGATGAGCCCACGTCCGGACTCGATCCAGGCCTGGACCGCAAAATGATGCTGCTCTTGCGCAAGCTGGCCGATAAGGGACACACGGTCATACTGGTCACACATGCGACAAACAATATTAACGCCTGTGACTACATCTGTTTTCTCTGCCAGGGTGGTCGTCTGGCCTACTTTGGCCCGCCCAATGATGCGAAGACATACTTCGGCAAAACGGATTTCGCGGAAATTTATTCGTCTCTGGAGCCCAGCGAGGAGAATCCGAAAATTCCAGAGGAGGCCGAGATCCGCTTTAAACAGTCGCCCGATCATGCACGCTACGTAGATGAGCCACTACGCCAGGGACCATATGGCCGAGCCGGAGCCCTGCAAGATAGCGCGGCGATCAAACCAGCTAAGCGCGGCAACGCCTGGAAGCAGTTCATGCTGCTCTCTATGCGCTATCTGGAACTGATCCTCAACGACAAGGGCAACCTGGCTATCCTTGTCCTGCAAGCTCCTATCATTGGCATCATGCTATTCTTCCTCACAGGAAACAACTTTTTCACGCAATCCAGCCTTGTCACTTGTACCAATCAACAACAGATTTTCTCACAAATTGCTCAGACCACCGGAACCGTTGTAACAGATTGCAACAGCTTAAGGGCCTTTCTCAATACGCCTCAAGGTGACCAGTTTGCACAGCAAGTTTCTCAGAACATTGCCAAACAACGTCCATCGTCAGAGCAGGCAAATCAATCGCCGAAGGAGCAAACCTTTCAGGCAACGATTGTGCCAGGTATAGGTCAAGATGCACAAAAGATTCTCTTCATCATGGCATTTGCAGCGGTCATGTTCGGCTGTATCAATGGCGCACGCGAGATCGTCAAGGAGATGCCAATCTATAAGCGCGAACGGGCGGTGAACCTGGGCATAACTCCATATCTCTTCTCAAAGATTTTTGTGCTGGGCCTTTTTAGCCTCGTTCAGAGTTTGATCCTGGTTTTGCTTGTACATGCTAAGGCACATTTCTCGCATAGTATCCTGCTCCCTCCAGTGCTAGAGATTTACATCTCGATGGCTCTTACTGCCCTGGCTGGCTTGATGACTGGCCTGTTGATATCGGCTGTTGTGCCTAATAACGATCGAGCAATGAGCCTTATTCCGCTTCCATTGATTCCCCAGGTTGTCTTTGCTGGCGTCATCTTTAACCTGGAAAACATCCAACCTTTAGGCGCACTCTTTAGCGCTCGCTGGGCTATGGCAGCAATGGGCTCGACAGTGGGACTCAATGGATACAAGTTGAGTGCCGACAGACTATCATACGCAGGCACCTTTTTTCCAGGACTGAATGGAACAACTCAGTTCAATGCTACCGGGCATCTGCTGCTGTGCTGGGGCATCCTGGTTCTCATGATCATTTTACAGGCGCTAGCCATTGGCTGGTTCTTGAAACGTAAGGATGTGCGTCGGTAAAACAGGACACACTAAAAAAAAGCGATCTCTAGCATAGTCTGGTACTTCCTGGTATCTCTCTTGTCTTGTAAAACGGTCTATGCTATTGTAACAATGTTCCAGTAGGGTGGGTACAGCAGAGGAGAGCAAAGGAACAAGTTGGCTAACTATGTTACTTAACAGGCGCATTGTCGTTTGTATCTGTGGAGGAATTGCAGCTTATAAAGCTATCGATCTTGTGAGCAAGTTGCAACAGGCTGGCGCGATCGTGGATGTGATTATGACGGAGCACGCGGAAGAGTTTATCCGCCCGCTTACGTTCTCAACGCTGAGCCATAGGCCCGTCTTTAGCAATTTATGGGAACCTTCGGGGGAGGCGGCCGAGATCCATATCGCCCTGGCCGAGGAGGCTGAGCTGCTCGCTATCGTTCCCGCAACAGCCAATACAATCGCAAAGCTTGCTCATGGCATGGCCGACAATATGTTGACGGCAGTAGCATTGGCCACCAGAGCCCCTCTATTGCTGGCTCCAGCCATGTATAAGGAGATGTATACTCACCCGGCTACGCAGGCAAATCTAGCTCTCTTACAAGAGCGAGGCGCGTTTGTGGTAGAGCCAGAGGTAGGGCGACTGGCGTCAGGGGCTATCGGGCCGGGACGTTTACCGGAGACGGCTACTCTTCTAGCTGCAATTGAGACGGCTCTGGGGCGTCAGGGGGATTTAGCGGGTCGCCGCGTTCTGGTAACTGCTGGGGGGACGCATGAGCCAATCGATCCAGTCCGTTTCGTAGGCAACCGTTCATCAGGAAAAATGGGCTATGCTCTCGCAATCGAAGCGAGAAACAGGGGTGCATCCGTTATATTAGTATCAGGGCCAGTTGCACTCCCTCCACCGTATGGTGTTGAACTGCAGCAGGTTGAGACGGCTATGCAGATGCGAAATGCCGTACATCGCTTTATGACTGATGTTGATGTCCTTATTATGAGCGCCGCGGTCGCGGATTTTCGTCCAGATGAGGTCGCCACTCAGAAAATTAAGAAGCACAGCGATGAGGCCCAAAAGCATGAAGGCAAGCTTTCTCTACATCTGGTACCAAACCCGGATATTCTCGGTGAACTTGCAGATACGAGAAACGGTCCGCTCAAAGACCGTAACCAGCGCCTGATTCGCGTCGGCTTCGCAGCAGAAACGCAACAGATCGTTGACAATGCTCAGTCCAAGCTGCATTCGAAGGACCTGGACCTGCTGGTGGCGAACGATGTTTCTCGCTCGGATAGCGGTTTCGGAACGGATACTAATAAAGTGCTTATCTTTCATTCAAATGGAACGATGGAAGACTTGCCTGTAATGCCTAAAACCGGCGTTGCGGCGGCAATATGGGATCGTGTTGTGTCTTTGCTTAACACAACGTAATTTGGAGAATGTGGCGCTGTGATGGGTGATTTTGTTCTAGATTTAATGGGTACAGAAAGTACGCAGGAGGAGTCCACGATGGATCGTGCTGCTAGCGCTGGTTTCGAGGGTATCGCACAGATGCTGCTCGAACAGAAAAAGTTAATGGATGCATTGGAGTCGGAGAACCGTGAGCTGCGCAGGCAACTCGCCGATCTCCGCCGGGGTGTCGGTATCGCGGTGATGATTGAGGGCAAGACGATTCAACTGGCGACAGAGCAGGGTGTGTCGAACCAGTCGCAAGCGGCATTGCAAAGCCTGCAAGGTCTGAATACTCCACCCTCCGTGCCCGCATCTCCACCAAATGCTAATTATAATCCCGGTTCTAATGGTAATCGCAATACCAATGGTCAACCTCAAGTTAATTTGAACGGTGAGAAACGCGAAAATAATACGCGTAGCCCCCTCGCCGACAGTTTCGTTTTGTAGTCTTTTTCCTTCTTAATAACTATATTCTTATTCTTAAGGAGCATCTATACAGGTGCTCCTTTTTCAGCTCATCTCTTTTACCCTCTTTTTCATTCAAACATACTTTTTCACAAAATGCATGTTTCGTATACATTTTGTGAAAAAGTATGTTTGAATGAAAAAGGTTTTTCTAATTATTTCTCATTTCTATCTTGCTGTCCACTTTTGCGCGATGCGCAAAAGTGGACAGCAAGATAGAAATGAGAAATAATTAGAAGCAGAATCGCATGCCGGAGGCATGCACGCTTTTGCACTCTTGTATATTTCTTTAAAGGCTGTTATTATCGACGCCGAGTAGCGGGAAGTTCAAAAAAAGCAGCACGACAGTAAGGAGAGTGAACATTATGATTTGCCCTCGTTGTAATAGCCAAGTGGCCCCTGGAGTAAAGTTTTGTGGAAGTTGTGGAGCACCCATGCCGGTTGGTAATCCAGTATCGCAAAGTAGTCCTCAGCAAGGATCATATGGAGCGCCGCAGGGTGCCTACATTCCTCCAAATCAATTTGAGGAGTATGGCAACAGCATGTTTGGCAACTCCGTCCCTAAGGCCGAATTGCATAATCCTAAGAGCCCGTTGCGTATCGCGGATATGACTATTACGATCGATGGCGAACTGGTACCTGTCGTCGATATTATGCTGGGCAACCAGATGCCTATCTATTTCGAACATCACATCTTGCTCTGGAAGCACCCCGGCGTGCAGATAGGCTTTAAGTCGCTGCGTGGAGCGGCGCGACGCTTCTTCTCGGGTCTACAAGTCTTTATTACTGAGGCACAGGGGCCGGGCAATATTTCGTTCTCGCGTGATTCTGTGGGTCAGATTGTGGCTCTGCGCCTTCAACCGGGGCAGATGGTAGAGGTGCGTGAGCATCAGTTTCTGGTTGCCACCGGCAATGTAGACTATAACTTCACCTTTGTGCAAGGAGCATCAAATATTCTCTTCAGTCGCACGGGTCTCTTTATCGATCAATTTACGGCTCAGGGCGGCGAGGGCATGCTTCTGCTTCATGGCTATGGCAATGTTTTTGAGAAGATGCTGGCACCGGGAGAGGCGCTGGACATTGAGCCAGGGGCGTGGCTGTGGAAAGATCCTTCGGTGCAGATGCAAGTGACGACGATAGCTGGCTCGCAGCGCAGCGGAGGCGGAATTCTAGGTGCCATCGGCAACTTCGCCGCCGGTTCATCCTTTATTCTCAATCGCTTTATCGGCCCTGGCCGCGTCGGCATCCAATCCATGACCTATCATCCACCTGCCGCCGAGGGCGCGCAGCAGTCTGGTGGACAAGGCAACCTGAGCGGCAATATCAATCTCGGCGACCTCTTCTCTTAAAGTCGTCTGCTTCTCGTATGCTACGAAGATTTTTCATGCATTTTACTTTTTTGCCCATAATGGGCAAAAAAGTAAAATGCATGAAAAATCTTCGTAGGAGCGGCAAAGCCGCAGTAAGTGAAGTTAGACGGTCGAAGGATTACTATGCCCTTTTTCTTTATTAATACGTAGGATCTTTAGCATATATTGCTCTGAGTTTAAGTAGTAGGGATTGCGTTTAATGTATTTTCCTACGACTGAGATTGGATGTAGTTTGAGCATCTCTACGACCAGACTGGGCAGCAGTTTACCATGATCGTAATGCATAAGAGCGATAATAGGTGCATTTTGAAATGTAAATACCGCATCTGAGGCGGCTTCATACTTTAAAACCTGCTCTGGCGTGGCAACGTCCTTTACCAACCATGTCATATCGATCGATATACGGACCGCTTGCCAGCCTTCGCGCAGTGCCTGTGCGATAAAGGTCTGATGCGATGAGAGCAGAAAATAGGGGTCAAAACGCTTTCCATTCGCCAGCAGTGTTTCGCGTTCTTCAATCAGGACTAATTGACCCGAGGCAACCAGCTCATCCACATCGACCTGTAATTTTATTAACTCGTCGCGCAAGTCTTTGACCTGAGCTGGAGCTCCAGCAAACATACATTTCTCAGAGAGCGAGAGCCCGACTCTTAAAAGCCGCGCCGTCACACTGTGAATCTCTGTCACTTTACTATAAAGCTGGCAGATATGTGAGCCAGGGGGAATACGCTCTGATTTACCTTCAACACTAAGATCCATGCCTACCTCCGCTGGGATTGTTATTGCTTACAGACGTTGTAGACCATCGCGCCCTCTGCGCTTGAAAGATACGCGCAGAGCGGTTAATGGTAAAGACAACAAGCCAGGCTAGCCCACTAAAGAGGGCTGCGCCCGCTAGAAAGATCAAGAGGAGAAGCAATACAGTCCCCTGTAATGATGCGTTTTTTGCAAACAGCACAAATGGCAGTGTGCCGACCATCAGGACGACCGGAAAAAAGATCGCCCACGTGATGATTACTCGCGTTCCCTGTGCTCGTGTCAATGGCTCTTCACCACTATAGGGGAAGAGCAGACGACGCAGAGGAAAGAGACGCGGTCGATTCTGCTGCATACAGCTATGTCAGTCCTTCCTGTTGTCGTCTTCTCGTTGTCGGTAGTACAACCATCGCTGTAGCATCTCTTCTGCTTGATATAAGATATGCACTTCATTCTGATAGGTGAGATAGCGACAGGCCTCGTAGACGGGGAACCATTGTACGAGATCATACTCCTGGTCGTGTAGCGCAGTATCACCACCCACAGCCTCCAGGAGAAAATGACGCACCTGCTTATGATAGCGCACCTGATCCCGCACAAAAGAATACGAGACGCTGCCAATATAGCCAATGAGCTGCACTTGCAGACCTGTCTCTTCCTGTGCCTCGCGCATCGCCACCTGCTCTATTGTTTCGCCCGGCTGTGGCGTTCCTTTAGGTAAAGCCCAGGTACCAGCATAGCTGCGTCCTACCAGCACGACCTCCATGATCGGCATGGGCTCCGTGCTCTGAGTCTCCTGTTTCACATCAGAATAGCTTGCAGAGAAATCTATGTCAGAAGAGCGCAGAGGAGCCAGGCGAAACACGACGCCGCCTGCCGAGTAGGCTCGCATTGTTCGATACCGCTCCATTGGTCGCAATGTCCCCCCTATCATACCATCAATGCGCGATGTGCGTACCTACCTCACTTCTCCAGAAAGGTCGAGAATATCTACACGACTTTCACTTGTTTCATCCAAACGCTTAGTTGGTTCACACTCGCTCCAAACACCCCCCTACCTACCGCCCTTCCCTGCCAGAAAGCACATGCACTGCCTTCTCTTCTATTACATCAACATACACTATACAACATTTTTCAATGATCCTGGTACTGGTCTGACTCCTCATTAGCCATGTTGGGGGAGGAGCTTGAAAGATCTGCAAAAAATGAGAATCCATACTGTTTCTCTCAGTCTTTTTGCAGTCCATAAGAGTTTTCCCTGTCTTTCACAGTCTTTCTCAGACTTGCAGTATTCTCTCGACATCTCTTGTCTTGCGTGGTATGTTATATTCGGAAAATTGAAGAAAGAAAGCAGTGGAATCAGTAAGTGTGAGGACAGATGCATGGAAAGAACGAAGCTTAGGACAGCACGCGTCAAGAAACACTGGACCTTAGAGAAAGCCGCCGAAGCCATCGGGATTGGCCTGACTACCCTGCATCAATGGGAAAAAGGTCGCGCGATGCCCTATCCAGTCAATAAACAACACTTGTGTGAAGTCTACGAAGCGACGGCGGCTGAACTCGACCTGGAAGAGGACATCGAGACTAGCAAAGAAGTCATCAGTATGTGGAAGCTCAGCGAAAGAATCACCGGGGAAAAAGACAAGGATCAGGAAGAAACGCTGTCTTCATTGTACGAGGACATGCTCATTATGAGTTGGGATAGTTTCCGCAGAAGTAAATCACTGCAAACGATTACGAAGATTGATGAGCATGTCAATAAACTACACAAGCTTACCCACTCTGCCTCCATAGGAGAAGAGACCCACTGGCAATCACTGTTGTGCCGTTTCAGCCAGCTCTCTACAAGAATTGCCCAACACCGCTTAGATGAGCCACGTGCGCTACAAATAGCAAAGCAAGCCATCATGATCGCTATAGACCTTGACGATTCAGAACTGATTGCCTCAACATTCTATGGTCGAGGAAGAGTTCGGATGGAATATAGTAATACAGCATTAGATGTGGCCGTTAAAAAAAGATATTTCGAACAAGCGAAGGCCGATATAGATGCTGCGTTAGGCTATGTTGAGCGGGTGCGTATACCACTTGCAGGAAATATTTATCTCCTTGCCGCCGAAATTTATGCACATATTGCAGGCAATGATGCTGTTTTGCGTATCCAATGTGAAAGGTGGCAAGATAAAGTCGCACTGCTTGTTTACAGTGACAAAATTGAGGATGATGGAACGTTTCTCAAGCTCAATGCAACGGCGCTCCATCATGAGCGAGCAAAGACACTCCTTCGTTTCGGAAAGATTGAAGAGGCACAGCACGAACTACAGAACGCCTGGAAAACGCTCCAACCGAATCTTTTCACATGGCATATGAATATGCACCTTACTCAAGCCACTCTCTTTATTGCCAAACACGAAATTGAAGAAAGTACGAAAGCAAGTCTCAAGGCATATTCTCTAGCAAAGACGATTCATTCACACAAAGGGGAAATTGAAGTACAGTGTTTGCTTGAACAGCTTAAGCAGATTGATAAGACCGGTGCCCATATCCAAAATCTCAAGATGATTACAGGAGGAAGTATATGAGCGAAGAACAAACAAACGTAATCGCGGATTTACGATATCCTGTTGAGTCCAGGAATCCTGATGATAAGGATAAGTGGTCCCAATGGACCTCGTTACCAATGATTGAGATGAGCGCAAGAGATACCTATCAATTTGTAAAAGCAATGATCCCAAAGGGAAGACAGAGAATTTTGGAAATAGGGAGCGGGGATGGGTATCTTGCACTTGAGCTTGCGAGAGATGGTCATGAAGTCACCGGTCTTGATAAATCACAAGCAATCATTGAAGTTGCAGAAAGGACGAAAGTGGCTCATCCTGAAACCCCTGGCTTTGGAAAGCTGACGTATTACTGTGAAGATATTACCTCATGGGAAGCAACTGAAAGCAGTTTTGATATTGTCATTATTACTCGCACATTACATCATTTACATCATTTACAACCTGCTCTCTCGCAAGTAAAACGCCTTCTCACAAGCGAGGGACGGTTTATTTGTCAGGATTACGCGTATGATCGCCTAAGCGAGCAGACAGCAAGCTGGATGTATTCTATGCAACGACTCTTGTTTTTAAGTGGCCTTTCTGATGAGAACCCTTCAACAACAGCCGATGATGCTCAATCTATTGAGGCATTGCGTACAACATGGTTTCAAAAATCTGATCATCGTCTGAATCGCTACGAAGATATGTCCCAAGCTTTCCAGGCAACCTTTCATCAGCAGTTTTCGTCCTGGGTTCCGTACCTTTTTGTCTATATCGGATACGGGATTCGTCATGCACCAGCAGAGCAAGTCAACGCACTCACAACTTTTCTGTACAATATGGAACAACACCTTATCGAAAAAGAATCCATACAAGCGGTCGGATTTCGATACGTTGGGCAGGTCTAAGTCGTACTAGACATTTATAACGCTTTGAGGAGATGGGAGTTTTTGTGAAAAGTGCAACGCTGAAGGTTGGGAGGACATTTTCCGTTACATTTGAATATGGAAAAGACTTCTTTTCAGAACTCAGAGAGTTTTGTGCAGTGAATGATGTCAAACAAGGGTATATCTCTTTTTTCATTGCTGGTATGAGTGAAGTTGAGCTTGTGGGGACGTGTGAGAAGATTGAAGACAAACAGGCTCCAATCTGGTCGAAAGTGTACCTGGAAAACGTCGAAGCTCTTGGAGCAGGGACACTGGCTTTTGATGAGGAGGCGGGACAAATTTCTCCACACATCCATGTCTCTATAGGTCAGAAAACTGACTCTGCCTTAGCTCGTATGAGTCACCTCCTCAATGCAAAAGTTCTCTTTCTGACTGAAATGGTGGTCGTTGAGGTGATCGAGCCACAGTTGCGGCGTATTCCGAATCCATCGTTATATAATGTTGGCCTACTATCATTTTTGAACGAGTAGGAAAGCCTATGTTAGAATCAGGATAGAATGTATCTCGTGTCCTAAAACAGAACGCGTAGAAGCCCCAGCAGGGCGTGAGAAACATCAGTCTGGTGAAACGTAGGAAGTGAAGCAAGTTCCCATCCACTGTTTCCCGGACTGATATATATTTCTCTTAAAAACAATACATTACTTGCCGTTAAGATAACATACGCCGCACGGCCTCAACGTTGCGTGCAGGTGTCTCTGGCGGAACTGAGCAGCTGGGGGCAAGCAAGAAGTGAAGCCCACCGGTCAATTCAAGCGCCTGGCCGATCTCTTCCTGTACCTGGTCGGGAGTTCCGTTTTTCAGCACGTTTTGCTCGCTTATACCCCCCATGACGGCCTTGCCGGAGCGCAGCTTGCCCTCGTGCAGGTCGGGATTCCCGTCCAGGGTTGCAGCCCAGTTGATGGCGTGAACCGGATAGGATGCAAGCAGGTCGAAGTAGATGTGAGAGCCACAATTGTGCAGCACGTTAAACTTGCTGCGGCTCTTTATAGCATCCAAAAACTCAAGATCGTATTGTTCGCCAAACTCACGATATTGATCCTGGGTGAGTATCCCTTCGCGGGCCCAGCCACTCGTAGCATAGAAGATGCCACTCGTGCCCTGCTCTAGACAGGCGATGGCATAATTGCTCAATGTCTCGGTGATGATGCGTAGTGCCGCGTGCATAGCAGAGCGGTCTTCGCGAATGCTCTGCAATACTGGTTCGTTCTTGTCTCCGGCCAGATATTGCGCGACGCCTAGCGGGCAAAAGATGGTCTGGATAAAATAGGCATCGTAGCCTACCTCGTGGTTGACGAGTTGCAGGACGCGCAACTGTTCTCCCAACGTGCCATAATCGGGCTCTAGAGGACGCACACGCTTCCAATCAACAGAACTTCTAATGGGAGTGTACTCGCAGACCGGGGGCGTGAATTTCTCGCCAGAGGGACGATAGCGGGCCTTCCAACCTTCGGCCAGATAGCTGGCACGGGGATTGACTTTTACATAATCCCAGTCGTAGCGATTAAAGTTTTCGGCTGTAGCCTCGGCCAGCGACTGCACCTCCCACTCACGCTCAAAATCATGCCCCCATAAGCTGGCGGGGACGCGATCTACTTTCTCGCCTCGCAATGCAGCATCGACCCGTTCCTTTTTGTTCATAAAAAATCCTTTCTTTTGCCTGCTGCCTGTCACCGGCTGGACTGCTCATCCAACTCTCTAAAACGATAGCCGACTCCACGCTCAGTGAGAATATACTGGGGATGCGCAGGATCTTTCTCAAGCTTCTGACGCAGATACGTAATATACAAACGGAGGTAATGAGCCTCGTCGCGGTATTCTCGTCCCCAGACCTTTGAGAGCAGCGTTTCATGCGTCAAGAGACGCCCCGCATTACTTACGAGATGATAGAGGAGCCGATATTCAGTTGGACGTAACACAACCTTCTGGCCACGTACTATCACTTCGCGGCGCGCAAAATCGATCTTTAAATCGGGATCAACGACAATCTCCGTTTTGCGTGAGGGCGGTGCCATAAGCGAACGGCGTAGCAGTGCGCGAATGCGTGAAAGCAGCTCACGAGGGCTAAATGGCTTGGCGATATAGTCGTCGGCCCCCAGATCGAGGCCGCGAATGCGATCTTGCTCTGTCTGACGAACCGTGAGCATAATGACGGGAACGGTGGATACCTCACGAATAGCCTTCAGAGTTTCGAAACCGTCCATCTCAGGCATCATTACATCCAGAACAACAAGATCGGGGAGGTTCTCACGCAGCTCGTCCAATGCCTCATTCCCGTTGTTCGCTTCCAGCACTCGATAATGTTCTAGCTCCAGGTTCATGCGTACAAAGTCACGAATGCGCGGCTCGTCATCCACGATCAAAATGGTCATGTCGCGGTGATCAAAAACTTCCTGTTCCATCATCAAAAAACCACCATTGGTAATTGCGCTTTCTCCTCACGCGGTAGACTAAACGAAAATGTCGATCCCTGGCGCAGCGTGCTCTCCGCCCAGATCCGCCCTCCATGCGCCTCGACAATCGCCCGGCAGATATAGAGCCCCAGGCCCGCACCGGGTGTCGCTTGCATCATTGGCTTAACCGCGCGTTGGAAACGATCAAAAATGTGCTCTTGCTCGCGCAATGAAATTCCCATACCCATATCACTTATACTAACAATCACCTCTTCTCCCGTCGCGTTACAGGCAACCGTGATCTCCGCCTGGCCCGGCGAATATTTGACCGCGTTATCCAGCAGGTTTTGTAAGACCTCTTCGATACGTTCTCTATCAGCCATCACGGTCGGGAGATGCTCCGAGAGAGCTACCGTGACATGGACATCCGGGCTCCGAGCTCGCAGACGCCGTACTACCCCACGAATTAAGGGGTCCAGGTCGAGCGGCGCGATATCCATCTGTAAGCCATTTGCCTGAATACGCGAGGCATACAATAGATTGCCGACTAGCTTATTCAAGCGGTCTGCCTCTTCCTCAATAGCAACCAGGCGTGAGCGCAACGTCTGGGTATCATAATGCGCGTCGGCGCGGGCGAGAGTCGAGGCGTATCCTTTAATGATCGCGATTGGCGTCTGCAATTCGTGTGAAATGACGGAGATGAAGGTGGAGCGGTCCTCCTCTTGTTGCCGTTCTCGCGTTAAATCATGGACATTGAGAATGCCGTTGATTGGTTCACCATAGTGCGATCGGACGCAGGAAGCGGTCATTGAGACGGCAAAGATTTGTCCGTCGCGTGCGCTAATGAGCATCTCACGATTCACCACCTCCTGACCGGCAAAGGCTTGCAGGATGAGTGAGTCCTGTAGTCCGAGATCATTCCCCTGCCGATCCTTGGGACGCAGCACCTTAAAATAGAACTGTCCAAGCACCTCGCTTTCGCGCCAGCCCGTCAGACGTTCCATCGCAGGATTAAAATCGATGATGCGCAGGGCGTGATCGACGGTTAGAATGCCCTCTGTACTGTAGCGAAAGATGGCGGCGAGGCGCTCCTGCTCTTTGACGAGAGACTGCGATCTGAGCGCAAAGCGCAGGCTAGCGGCGAGCTGGACGATAAAGAGGTGCAGCGCATTCTCCCCACGCCCTCCATCTACGCCGACCTCAAACGCTTCGCCCTGCCGCTCAAAGCATGAGCGTTCGCTGGCCTGCCGGAGAAAGTGCAAGCCTCCCAATGGACCGGCTTCATCGTAGAGGGCAAGCGAACAATACTCGACCCCCTGCTGCTCTATCACATTAGAAGCAACTCCGAGCTGCTTCGCCAGATCAGGTGCCAGAGGTTCCACGACAAGCGGATGCAGCGAGTTGGGCTGCATCCCTTCCTGTGCATAGGATAATAACAAGGGAAGAGCGGCTTTATTCATACGATAGAGCGTATATTCAGTACTACTTTGTGGGTCAAACGCTTCATTTGATACGACAAACACACCAGATGCGCCGCAGAGCAGCCGAATAGCACTTCCCACCAGGACGGTCATCTGATCAGATGAATCCTCTTCTTGCGGCGACTGGAACCAGGACATAACCTTGCAGTATCCTCACTTTCAGTATTCTCGAATCGGATCGTCAAAGCCTTTTTCCTCTTGCCGCATCCAGTCATCGGTAATACACAGAAGCACATCGAAACGGTCTAGTGGTTTCACAACAGGCAGAGATCTTCCAGGTGTCGGATGAGGACATATAGAACAACAGACTTGCCAGTAAGAGACAACGGTGTTATTTTAACACATATATGGAGAGGTGAGTAGACACATGCATTTTGACATTTTCACGCTCTTCCCCGGCATGTTCTCGGGGCCATTTAGCGAAAGCATTCTCAAGCGCGCTCAGGATCGGGGCCTGCTCAGCATCGATCTGCACAACATTCGCGACGCGACCAGCGACAAACATCATGTCGTGGATGATTATCCCTACGGTGGCGGGGCGGGCATGGTGATGAAATCTGAGCCAATTTTTTCTGCCATCGAGGCGGTCCACCAGGGTGGACCAATCATCTATCTCACACCACAGGGACGGCTCTTTAACCAGCAGATCGCGCGCGAACTCGCCAGCGAGGAGCGCATTACGCTTCTGTGTGGACATTACGAGGGCATCGATGAGCGTGTCAATCAACACCTGGTTACCGACGAGATCTCCATTGGAGATTATGTTCTGACAGGCGGCGAACTGGCAGCTATGATCGTTGTGGATGCGGTGAGTCGGTTGATGCCTGGAGTTCTGACTGAGGGGTCAGCGGAGGATGAGTCGCACAGCAACAATCTCTTAGAATATCCGCAGTATACGCGCCCGCCAGAGTTTCGCGGCTGGCGCGTACCCGACATGCTGCTCTCCGGCCATCACGAAAATATTGCCCGCTGGCGGCGCAAAGAAGCCATTCGACGCACCCGCGAGCGCCGTCCAGATCTATTCACTAAGCTCGATCTCAGTAGTAAAGCAGATAAAAAATTGCTCAAAGAGTTGGATGACGAAGAATAGTCTGTATAATATATCGCGGCTTCGCCGCTCTCTTAACCGTTTTTTCATTTTTCATGCAGTACATTTTCTTTTTGCGAATTACAAGCAAAGCTTGTAATTCGCAAAAAGAAAATGTACTGCATGAAAAATACCCATGAGGGCTAGGACAAAGGGCGAAATAATGATGTTTGATAAATACATCCGGTCAGAAGTAGGCAGTGCTGAAGCGTGGATTTGGCTGATCCAATCAGCAAGCTATCAGGGGCATGGCTCGATGAAAAAGGCAAAGAGCATGCTATGGCCCCTAATGAAAATCGTGATTTTCATTAGGGGCCATATTTATTTCGCCCGGTGTCCTCCGCTCTCAAAGCGCCCACTACTCGATTGCGTCATCATCAACGTCGTCGGCCTGCGCAGGTGGGCTGTGATGACGGCGCTCTTGTAAGCGGGCAGCCTGGCTACGAAGAAACTCGTTGCGCGCCCTCTCTTCATCCATGATATCGTCAGCTTCGTCGATCAGGGTCTGGCCCTCTTCTTCTGGCTGTTGATAATCTGCCTGCCCTTGATCGTAGACGGGGCGGGCACCACGTCCGCTAGCCTCTGAGTGGCCGATGACACCGTTCTGTTCCAAGAGATCGATCAGGCGGGCGGCACGGGAATAGCCGACACGCAGGCGGCGCTGCAAGAGTGAGATTGAAGCGCGACCATACTCGCGTACAACCTCTTCGGCCTTCTCCAGCAGATCATCTTCCAGCTCGAACTCGTCTGGAGATGCTGCCTTTAACTCCCAGCCTAGCTCCTCTTGAGGTACTGCCTCAGCCTGTGCTTCGCCCACTGCTTGTGCATGCTCAATGATCTGCTGCTGCCAGTACTCGGCCAGCCTCTGCGCCTCTTCGTCCGATAGAAAGGCACCCTGAATGCGCTCTGGCCGTCCGGCATCGGCGGGGAGATAGAGCATATCGCCTCGACCCAGCAGCCGTTCCGCGCCACCCATATCGATGATCGTGCGCGAATCCACCGCCGAGCTAACCATAAACGAGATACGCGTTGGAATATTGGCTTTGATCAGTCCGGTGATGACATCGACCGAGGGACGCTGCGTGGCGACGATCAGGTGAATGCCGGTGGCACGGGCTAGCTGTGCCAGGCGACAGATCATTCCCTCAACCTCTTCGGGGGCTGCCATCATCAAATCGGCCAGCTCATCGATAATGATGACGATCGAAGGCAGGTTGTTGAGCGAGATATCCCCCTGCGCGATCCGCTCCAGGCGCATCTTGCGATAGCCGTCCAGGTTGCGTACGCCCAGTTGTGAGAAGAGGCGGTAGCGCCGCTCCATCTCGCTGATCGCGTTTTTGAGCAGCGAGACGACTTTGTCCACTTCGACAACAACAGGCGAGAGCAGATGGGGAATGCCATTGTACATGTTTAATTCCACCATCTTGGGATCGACCATCAACAACCGCACATCATCGGGCGTGGCCTGAGAGAGAATGCTGGCGATGATCGTGTTGATCATGACGCTCTTACCAGAGCCAGTGGCCCCGGCGATTAGCAGATGTGGCATCTTGGACAGGTCGCCGACGCGCACCAGCCCGGCTACGTCTTTGCCCAATCCAATCGCCAACTTCGATTTTGCTTTCATCGCCACATACTCTTTGCTCTCCAGCACTTCGCGAAGCGTGACCATGCGGCTATTCTTGTTCGGAATCTCGACGCCAACGTAGGGGCGGCCGGGCACTGGAGCCTCCATACGAATCGTCTTGGCCTCCAGGACCAGGGCGAGATCGTTTTGCAGGGCCATAATGCGGCTGACGCGGGTGCGGGTCTCGTAGACGATCTGCCCAGCAGAATCACGTACAGGGACCATTTTGCCCGTCTTCTCATCCAGCATCATCTCTGGCTTGCCCGTGGGTCGAATGCCAAAGCGGATAATTGTTGGGCCGATGCTGATATCTTCCTCGCGTACCTCGGCATCGACGCGGAAGCTGCGCAGCGTATCCTGAATAAGCATGGCCAGAGAAGCAGTATCCTGCCCATACATTTGCAGCTTGACCACCTCTGGGCTATTCAGCAGGGCTGTACCGGGCACCTTCCAGACCGACGTAATATTGAGCAGCTCGACTGGAGGCACCACTGGAGATGCTGCGGCGGGCACGGCAACGTTTACAGCAGGAACAGGGCGTGATCTATTAGCTCCAGGTTTCATCGATTGTCTGGAGATGGGAGGAGCGGGAGCGGGAACCGGCGCGGATAGTCCCAGCACCGCTTCCTCATCCTCGTACTCCTCGTCTTCATACTCTGACTGATGCAGGGGCAGTTGCTGCTGCCTCGCGCCACGTACAGCCCCTGCATGTGCCGAGAGATCCAGCGCTTGCGGCTCAACAGGTCCGCGCGGCACTGCACTCACTTGCTGCCTGTACATATTGATATCGTTGAGTGGATCATCATCGATGGCTCCAGGTTCATTCTCAAATGCCACCGTCTCTTCATTATAGAGGTCGACATCATCGTTATCGTCATCGTAGCCAAAGTTATTATCATCGAAGTTATTATTTAAGACGGTCTCATCATCGTTAATTGAACGACGTCTTCCAGCACCAGGTGCGGGCTTTGGACGCTCAACTTTATGTGCGAGCGGCCGTCTCTGAGGCTCTGGTACTGCGGCAACCCCCTTGTTGGCACTATAGCGGCTGTATTGTGGTCGCTGACCCGTGAGAGACTGGGCACTGCTCCCATTCACTTTTTGAGCACTTGCAGGCAGGCGATTAGAACTATTTGCGATAATTCCGTCGATAAAATTGATAACCATCAGCACATGTCCAAAAGTGATGCGGAAGGTAAGGATAATAGCAACCAGGAGCAGGCCCAGCACCGTCACGTGCTGCACCGCCGCCGACCAGCCCAGTAGTGGTCCTGCCAGAAGCTCTGCCAGCACGCCAGCTTTTAGCGGCCCCATCACCAGACGGCTCTCAACAAGGACCAGGAGACAGATACAGAGAAGACCTATAATCAGCGGCCAGCGCAAAATGCGCGTTCTATTCATAGACTCCCACAAACGAATGGAAGAGAAAGCGATGAGACCGAGAATGAATATATAGGCAGACCAGCCAAAGAAGGTCAAAAAGAACTTATAGATGCCGTTCCAGACGGGTGCGGCACTGAATATAGTAAGTGATGCGAATAAGAGCAAAGATATACACAAGAGCACAAGAGCACGTACGCGCTCTTGCTGGTGCGATTCTAAATTATTCCATTTATCGCGTGCCCAGCCAACAAACTGTACATCGCGAGCACCATTTGGTGCTGATGAAGGTGCGGCGGACCGTTTTGAGCCAGTGCCGGGCGACGTTCCTCGACGCGCAGAGCTCACCCCCGAAGAGGTCGGCTTACTGCGTGGAGGCTGCTTTGGAGCGACGGCGCGACGCGTACTGCCTGGTCTTTGAGGCGGATAATTTGAGCGCTGCTCGATGCGCTGCACCACCGATTCGTGGCTCCCAGTAGCCTTGCTGACACGCGAGGTCCCCGGTTTCAGGCTCGGCCCCAGACGTTCCCTCTGTCGCCGTACCTCATTATTTTGATTATTGCCTGCCAATTGCTGGTTCCCTCCTTCTCTAAGCGTCAGACACCTGTATGATAGCGCAGATGTTCCAGAGAAGCAATAGGAGATAGTATGAATAATTTTACATTTTCGCAAACTTTTGTACTTCGTACAAAAGTTTGCGAAAATGTAAAAAATGTAAAATTATTCATAATAAACTTTCATGCGAGAAAGAGAGGGCACCGCTACGGCGTCCTCTCTTTCTCTATAGATCAATTTCGCCTTAGTGGGCTCGTTTTAGACTTCCATAACCACGGGCAAGATCATAGGACGGCGGTGGGTTTTTTCGTAGAGGAACTCACCCAGCGTATGTTTGATCTTATCTTTGATAAATGACCAGTCGGAACCACTATGCTTATCGAGGCTAGAAAGCGCCGCAAAAACACGTTCACGAGCACTTTCCAGCAGAGCGTCAGAATCGCGCATATAGACGAAGCCGCGCGAAACGATGTCAGGACCGGCTAACGGTTGTCCAGTTTCTTTATCGACGGTGAGCACGACCATAAGGATACCGTCCTGCGAAAGGACCTTGCGGTCACGCAGCACGATCTGCCCTACATCGCCGACACTCAAACCATCCACAAAGACATTGCCCGAAGTTACATGCTCCTTTATAGCGATGCCACCATCAGGGCTCAATTCAATAATATCGCCATCTTCCGCGATTACAATATTCTCTTCTGGCACGCCCAGAGAATAGGCCAGCTTGGCGTGAAGCATCATCTGGCGATATTCGCCATGAACTGGAACAAAGTATTTGGGCCGTATCAGGCTCAGCATCAGTTTCAGCTCTTCCTGTGCCGCGTGTCCAGAGACATGGACCTGGGCGATGCCCTGATAGAACACCTCAGCGCCCTGGCGGAACAGGCTATTGATCGTCCGATTCACCATCTTCTCGTTACCAGGTACAGGCGTTGCCGAAAGAATCACGGTATCGCCCGGCTGAATACGAATAAGACGGTGGTCTTGATTAGCTATACGTGTGAGGGCAGAGGTAGGTTCGCCCTGGCTTCCAGTACAGATAATCGTGACCTGCTCTGGATTAAACTTATTGATATCCTCGGGGCGAATGAGCATCCCCTTCGGCATGTTGAGATAGCCAAGTTCAATAGCCATCTGAACGTTGTTCTGCATACTGCGCCCAACCAGTGCCACAAAGCGTTCATAGCGTTCAGAGACATCTACTACCTGCTGCACACGCGATATAAGCGATGCAAAGGTCGCGAGCATAATACGACCGGGCGCGTTGGCGAAGATCTTATCCAGTGAATCGTTGACGACGCGTTCGGATGGAGTATAGCCGGGTGTCTCCACACGCGTGCTATCACCCAGCATAACCAGCACTCCGTCATTGCCGATCTTGCCCAATGTACCTAGATCGGCGGGCTTTCCATCGACTGGAGTGTAGTCGAACTTATAGTCGCCGGTGAGCACCACAGTACCAACAGGAGTGTGGAGGACAATACCTACCGAGTCTGGTATACTGTGATTGACACGAAAGAACTCAGCAGAACATGTACCAAGCTCTACCTGATCGCCGGGGGCGATAACCTGAACACTTGCCTTGTCGAGCAAGCGATGCTCTTTCAACTTTACATTGATCAGGCCTTGTGTCAGACGCGTGGCGTAGATGGGTGGGAAATCAAGCATTGGCAGAATATAAGGAAGGCCGCCGACGTGATCCTCATGACCATGAGTAATAAGGATACCGCGTATACGCTGCTTTTTGTCTGCCAGATAACTGGTATCGGGGATAACCAGGTCCACCCCAAACATCTCCTCATCGGGGAACATCACCCCGACGTCCACAATAATGATGTCATCGCCATATTCAACGACCATCATATTCTTGCCGACCTCCCCCAATCCTCCAAGAGGGACAAGCCGCACTTTTTCTGTTGTCAAAGTATAAACAACCTCCTGACCACACCATACGGACTACACCATATCTGCAGTCCAAAACTATCTTTTTGCAATCTATCTATCTCCACTCCTGCCTCTACCACAGGAGTAAAAGCCAAATTCAGGAATACTATTCCAACTGAAAGTGTACCATATAGCGTCTTCCAAACACAAGCACACCCGCTAGTGACAATCGTCTTCGCTTTCTTCTCTTTCCAACCCATGTGCACACCTTCGGCGTGCCTTTCTTCATTAGGAATAATTTTACATTTTTTACATTTTCATAGTTTTTTGTGCAGTGCGCAAAAAACTATGAAAATGTAAAATCATTCCTAAGAACTATTTCAGGCAACAGATTTTATTTCTTTTGCTTTTTTTGCATACTTTGGGCTCTGCCCAAAGTATGCAAAAAAAGCAAAAGAAATAAAATAGAGTGTATCGCGCACGCCGAAGGCGTGTGGATGCACAGGCGATGGACATCTCCCCTCAACTAGATAACACCGTTTGCGCGCAGAATTGCGAAGACGATGATCAGTATGACAATAGCAATAGCTACGCCCGCAATCATGTAGTAGACTCTGCGCGGGCTGGTATCGATCTTGCCACCCGGCAGAGACTTCTTCACACGCGCGACTTGCTCCTCTTGACGCTGCTTCAGGCGCTCAGAACGCTTTTTGCGTTGATCCTGAACTGTCTTCACACGTTGATCATCGTCGTTCATGCCCATGCGCTCCATACGACGGCGCTGATCGCGATTGTAACTTTCTAGTTGCTGCTGCTGCGCGTTCGCGTTCTCAGTGAGCTTCTTGGGCTGTGTTGAACGTGCGCCTGCAACTGCGCTACCACCGACAGCGGGCCTGCTGCTCTTTGCACTTTTGCGCGGAGCCGGAGATGGAACGGTACCTAGACCCTGCAAGCTCTCTTTTGAAGTAGCGGAAGCCTTTGAAGTACTCATCGTCTGCTTCCGTCCCGTTGTATTTTCATTTGCCATCTTAAAAAACCTCTCCCTTCGTTTTTTCCTGGTCATTCAGCATCTCGTCGGCGATGCGCGCCGCCGCCTCTTTATCATCAGGAGAGAGCATGCCATCGATGACCAGGCCCAATAAATGTTCTTTAATAGGGCGTAACCAGGGTCCGGGGCCGCGATCAAACATCTCCATCAACTCGTTGCCGTCGAGAGGACTCTTGATCGGTACACGCTCGGCCTCGGCCTCAAGCTGTTGGCAACGGATGGCGAGTTCTGAGACGCGCGCGGCCGCTCTGTTTACCTTATCCGTGCGATAGCTAGTAATATCTGCGCGCGAGAGATCGAGCAGGTCCGGCAAGTTGCCGCCACTATCGATCATCAGCCGACGCACAGCTCCATCCGTCCAATCCGAGGCATACGCGTTGGCACGCATATGCAGATGTACGATGGACGAAACGCTCTGAATAAAGTCGCGATCAAAGTGGAGACGCTTCAGAATATCCTTTGCCATGTGAGCACCGATATCCTCGTGGCCGAAAAAATGGACCTTGTTGTCTTCGACCGACTTGGTGCGCGGCTTCGCGATATCGTGTAGCAAAGCGCCCCAGCGCGTCGCAAGACGAGGCGAGGATTGATCCACCACGCGCAGCACATGCGCATAGATATCTTTCGTTGGAGCCGCCCTAGGGGTGGATCGCTGGCTCACTCCACGCAGCTCCAGCACTTCGGGAACGATCCATTCCATTAGTCCCAGTTCAACCAGCAGATCGAGGCCCTGGGCTGGATGAGGAGAGAGCAGCAGTTTATTCATCTCATCGCGGATGCGTTCGCGGCTAATTTTCTGTAGCTTGGAAGCCTGGCGGGCGATGGCTTGACGTGTTTCTGGCGCAATTCCAAAATCGAGTTGCGCAGCAAAACGGACGGCTCGCAGCAGGCGCAGTGGGTCCTCATCAAAGCGCTTATCAGGCTCCTCGCCGACTGCGCGCAGAATATGATCTTCAAGGTCTTGCCGTCCATGAAAAAGATCGATAATAGAGCCGTTGAGTGGATCGCGGGCCAGCGCGTTAATCGTGAAGTCACGGCGGGCCAGGTCCTCTTCCAGGTTGTCGCCGAAACAGACCTCCGGCTTCCGCGACTCTGGATTATACTGCTCGGACCGGAAGGTTGTGATCTCAACAATGCTCTCGCCATAATGGAGGCGGACAGTCCCAAAGCGCTCACCCACCAGAATCACGGCTGAGGGACGGGTGGGAGCAACCAGGCGCTTAATCTCATCGGGTCGAGCATCCGTTGCAAGATCCGCGTCACTTGATTGCCCACGATGGAGCAGGACATCACGCACTGTGCCACCGACCATATAGAGTTGTTTCTGCTGTGCGCGGAAAGCCTCCGCCAGCATGATAATAATGTCGAGCATACTTTGAATTTATGTATCCGCTTTATTGCTTGGAGCCTGATTCTTTCGTCAAACATCACGAATAGCGGGCAAGAAGGCTAGCTGCCGGAACCGGCTCCGTACTCTCTATACCAGAATAGATGATCGAAAGACATGGCGCTGAACAGGTAACAGTGATAATCCTCTTTTTTAACAATGGGATTATTGTATCATGTTCGAACAGTTTCGTTAAGATAGTTCCTCGACGAACATGCAGTGATAACGGCTCGTCCTTATCAAAGAGATCCCTAAAGCGGCGGGCTCTGTGTCACCCTTCTTGTGCCAGGGAGAGGGGCCGCTCTAGAGGGTGGATGACTCCAGACCGCTTGATCGCGGTCGACCACAAAAGATTGTTGTTACGCGCTTGAAGGTATGGGACGGATGGTCGTTTTTCTTACGTCGCCTTCAGCATCCAGATCGAACAGCGAATTCTCAGTGAACCAGTGCTGGCTATCGAAGGGTTCTACTCCTGCATGTGGATGGACGGGTACGTAGCGGCCATCGGAGTGCAGGCGTTGCGCGTTGACGGTATCGGCTAACTCAGGCTTGAGCAGATGCTCTATGATTGCATACTGCATGGCGTGCGAATCTATCGGGAATAGCACCTCGACCCGGTTGTCCAGGTTGCGCTGCATCATATCCGCGCTACCCAGCCACACCTCTGACTGCTTATTATTATGAAAGTAGTAGACCCGACTATGCTCAAGGAAACGGCCAACAAGGCTGCGCACACGAATATTGTTGCTGATCCCAGGTAATCCAGGGCGCAGACAACAGATGCCGCGAATGATCAGATCGATGCTTACACCGGCTTGCGAAGCTTCATAGAGCTGAGCAATGATGGCAGGATCGGTCAAGGCGTTCATCTTAAAGATCATACGTCCATTCCCATGCTGCTTGTGCATCTCTATCTCGCGTTTGATGCGCTCGATGATCCCATCTCGCAGGCGAAGAGGAGCCACCAGCAGCTTATCATACTGATTCTGGCGCGAGTAGCCGGTCAGCGAATTAAAAAGCGCGGTAGCATCATCGCCGAACTGCTCCTGGCAGGTAAACATACCCAGGTCTTCGTATATCTTCGCAGTCGAAGCGTTGTAGTTGCCGGTACCCAGATGCACATAGAGATTTAAGCCGTCCTCTTCTTTACGCACCACCAGGGCCACTTTCGCATGAGTTTTCAGGCTAATCTGACCATAGACAACATGCACACCAGCACGCTCTAGCTCCCGAGCCCACACAATATTGTTCTCTTCATCGAAGCGCGCTTTTAGCTCAACCAGTACCGCCACCTGCTTACCATTCTCCACCGCTTCTAAAAGCGCCTGGACCACTGGTGAGTTTGAGCCAGTGCGATATAACGTCTGTTTGATCGCTAACACGTGCGGATCATTTGCGGCATGTTGAACAAAATCGACGACGCTGTTAAAGCTATCATAGGGATGATGGAGCAGGATATCGTGTTTCTGAATCGCTGCGAACATGTCCTCATTATTTTGCAGTATGGTAGGGACGCGAGGCACAAACGGCGCATCTTTCAAGTCCGAGCGATTGATACTATGAAGCTCCATGACGTCACCCATACCCAGCGGGCCATTGATCACGGTGAGATCGTTCTCGGTGATCTCAAGGTTGTCGAGCAAGAGACTACGGATGCGGGCCGGCATTGAGGGGTTCACCGCCAGGTCAACCACTATGCCGAAGCGGCGCTCACGGACCTCTTGCTCAATATATTCCAGCAGGTCGGAGGCCTCGTCCTCTTGAAGCTCGATATCGGCATCGCGTAAGACGCGAAATGGGTAAGACTCCCAGATCTGGAAACCTGGGAAGAGCAGATCAAGATGCGCAGCAATCACCTGTTCAATCCATACGAAGGCAGAAGCTTGCTGCTCGCTCTCCTCAACTGGGACCGAGACGAGACGAGGCAGCGTCGGCGGTACTTTTAAGCGCGCAAACAGTTCACCAGACGAGGCATCGGTGATGACGACCGCGAGATTCAGGCTGAGGTTCGAGATGTGGGGAAAGGGGTGTCCAGTGTCCACAGCTAGCGGCGTGAGCACAGGAAAGACCTCTTCCTCAAAATAGTGACGCATCGTATCGCGCTGAGACTCGCTCAACTCTTCATAATTGAGAACGTAAATATGCTCATTGGCCAGGAGCGGCAGCAGCTCTTTCTTCCAATACTGACGCACCTCCTGCACAAGGGGCGCGAGATGCTTGCGAACATCGGTCAATTGCTGCTGAGTGGTACGACCATCGGGACTGATTAAGGACTTTTTCGAGTCGATCTGATCTTTGAGACCGGCCAGGCGAATCATAATAAACTCATCGAGATTCGTCTCAAAGATAGAGGTAAACTTCACCCGTTCTAGAAGAGGATGGCGTGCTTTTTTAGCCTCATCAAAGACGCGCCGGTTAAACTCGATCCAACTCAGTTCGCGGTTAATATAAAGATCGGGACTCACTAAAGGCGTAGCAGGAGTTCCGGACGCTTCTTGTTGCTCCATAGATATCCCCATTATATGACTATCATAGCCCGCTTCATTCTACCATTTAAGAATGAAACGTAGCAAACGACGATGTAATCTTCTGACTGGGATGCAGGTGTAGATAGAGACACGATCTTAAGGGGCAAGACGATACAGCATCTCTCCGGCATGGGGCACGAGTAACAGGCCCTCGTCTTCGCGATTCTCCCACTGCTGTGGATCAATTGTGGAGTAGTCGGCGTAACCCAGATTAATCCGCCGACAGCGTTCCTCAGAAATACCTGTCGCCAGTGTTACTTGAATACGCGGCGTCTCAATCCCAGTTGCGCCATCATACGTTCCGGAGCCTTTCACATGGGTGCTGTGAGCAAGGATGCTACCAGGAATAGACTGAAAGCGCTCCCACTGCTTGAGGAAATAGTCGCGCACATGATAACCAACCTGATCGATCAACTTCCCGTGAGTGTAAGAGACCTCCGTCAGGTGGGGCGCGTAGATAATCACCTCGCCGCCATCAGCAATCACCGGCTCTGTCTTGTACATAGCCTTCGCGGCAGTCCACAGGTCATCATATCTGGTTGAGGGCAGAGAGAGGACGCGACGGAAGGGACGAGGCTTAAAGATAATATTGAGCTGTGCAGAGAGGTCAGCCGCCTGCTCAAACGCCTCGACGTACGATCCAGTGTAAATACCGTGAAGATCCTCTCCTTTGAGCACCAGAGCGATGCAAAGCAGTGGCTGCTGTACGAACTCTGCCGCGCGAGAAATCACCCGGCGCGTCAGCGTATCCTTCACTCCAATGGTCGCCATATTTGTCACTCGCGCACCTAACCAGTGCGAGAAATCGATAATATTCGCGCCCGCGATACCTGGAAAGAGATATTTCGCGCCACCAGAGAAGCCAGCCACCTCGTGCGGAAAGACCGGGCCACAGATAATCAACTGATCGTAGTCAAAGATCATACGATTCAGCGTCACCGGAACCTCCTCAGACAGGATGCCCTCAGTCAAGCGCTCGGCCTCCGCTGGCGAGATTACACCTATAGTGCGCAAGGCAGAGGGATCGGACCAGTGATGGTTATAGACCTGGACATTGGGATAGTGCTCAGCTCGTTCGGCCTCGGAAACGCCGACCAGTTTTGTGATCGCCTCAGCAGACATCGGCTGGTGCGTGCCCAGGGCAATCAGATAGTCCATACGAGCCGTCTGCCTGCCAAATTGCGCATAGAGCAGGCGGAAGAGCAGCGGGATGGGAGCAGTGCGTGTGCCATCAGGAATAATGACTAGCACCCGCTTGCCCGTCAGCGATAGCGGAGCAAACGTTTGAGCAAGCACCTGCTGCACATCTTCAACCGTTAGCATCTGGATTGTAGAGCCTTTTCCCTGAGTCATGGCATCACCTTCTCTCTAGCCCGCGTCGCGACAAACCCTTGCGGTTGTCGTTGTGCCCTCTCTTATAAGAAGCCCGCGACGCGGTTCCCGTTAAATCACGTGTGTCAGAGCTCTAAGGAGAGCGTTTAACAAACAGGGCGATACTGGCCGTAAAGCTGTGGAGGAACGTCTGGCCTCCCATTGGACCAATCTCGCCATTGCAGAACAGGCCGGCTACTGGAATAGGACCAAGCTCGCGGGCGATCACTCCAGCGTCATGGTCTGGTATTGCGAACATACCAATACCACGACCAGCATAGGTACAGAGCAGAGCCGCAACCGGCTGATTTTGCTGTAACCTGGCCTTTGTCTCGCTCAGCAAAGAACGCAGATCCAGGTCTGCGCCAGCAGCATCGCGCATCTGAAACTGAATCGTCTGGCCAACCCGCGGCGAGGCGCTGACGGACAGCACGCCGAGACGGCGATCAACTCCGCGCAGCTCACGAATCAAAAAGCTTCCGCGCTCAAAGCTATCCTGATATTCATTTGCAGCCAGGCCGACCAGTAGATTGCGCTGAGCACGGCGCTGAAGCTCTGGGCTGAGTGTTTGAAATGTATCGATCAGCACCTGATAGGCTGAACGATTAGAGATACCTTCAATCAGGCCATCCCCACGCACTTTCGTAATCGTCCATGCCTCACCGATCGGCTCACATCCTTGAGAGACCAGGGGCAAGAGCGTATACTCGCCGCTGATCGCCAACGCCACCGCACCATCGGCGAAGACCTCATCATTCAAGAAAATATGAGTAAAGCGATCTTCCCCACTGCTAGAGGCCAGGCCACCAATCATAGGAACGCCCGGATACGCGTGCGAGAAACTTTCCACCAGCGCCTCGCAATCCATCCGGAAGGGGTCGGCAAAGACCAGCCAGGCATTGACCCCCTCCTGATCAATACCCAGTTCATTATACCAATCCTGAGGATGAGTACAGGACTCTAGCATTGCCTGTGTGAGATGAACGAGCTTGAGCGTCGTCTCAGGTAGTGAGAGGGCGAGGAGGGAGAGAGAAGGCAAATCCTCCAATTCCTGATCAGTGCCCACAATACCTTGACCTGAGCAACCAATGACCAGCGGCGCTCCATCCTCCCGGCGCACTCCGCGAACGATTTCCTCGAAATGTCCTCTATATTCGCCGCTGGCAAACACAAACACCACATCAGCAGGAATACCCTCTATCTGTTCAAGCGCCTGCTCAAGCGCCTGGTCCCATTGTTCATCTACAACGATCGCACTCTGCGCGATCGGCTTTATCTTCTCCATCAATTCACTCCTCCTTCTGCCCCACTATCCTCGGCAAGTCTCGTTCTCTACATCTAGAAACAGCTACATTATAAACCAGAATGGGATAGCAATAACAACTATACATCAGAGCGGATAATTGTAGTAAACGCAGCAATATCCGCACGAATAATATCCAGGCTAGCATTCCAGAAAGCTTCGGAGCGCAGGTCGATATCGAAGCGCGCCGCCAGCGTTGCCGCGTCAGCCAGGCCAGTCGAAGAGAGCAGATCATCGTAGCCCTGCTTAAACTGCTCAGGATCTTGCTGATAGCGTGCATAGAGGCCCAGGCCGAAAAGCAGTCCAAACATGTATGGATAGTTGTAGAAAGAGCGGCCCGTGCTGTAGTAGTGCGTCTTCACCGCCCACATGTAGGGATGCAAAAGCGTCTCGTCCAGCCCATCGCCATACGTCTCGCGCTGCGCCTCCAACATCAGATTATTCAGCTCATCCACAGCAAGCTCACGCTGCTCCCGTCTGGCGAACAACCGCTGCTCAAACAGGAAACGGCTGCTGATATCCACAACCAACTGACAGGAACCTTGAAGAGAAGCTTCCAGGATCGCAATCTGCTCCTGACGGTTGGCCTTTTTGAGGGCCGCCTGACGAATAATCGTCTCACAAAAGATGCTCGCAGTCTCAGCCAGCGTCATCGGATGTGAGCGCTGTAGCATAGTACGCTGAGCAAGATTCAGATTGTGATAGCCATGCCCCAGTTCGTGGGCCAGCGTACTCACACCGGCAAAGACCGGCTTAAAATTCGCAAAGACGCGCGACTCGTCTGCACGCAAGGCCGTACAATAAGCTCCATCGCGCTTACCGGGGCGTGGCTCGGCATCAATCCACTGCTCGCGAAATGCGCGGGCAGCAAAATTGGCCAGACGCGAAGAATACGAGCCGAACTGCTCAACGATGAACGCGCTCGCCTCATCAAAGGTCCAGGTTCGATCAGTCGTTCCCAGGGGTGCGAAGAGATCGTACCACGCCATGCGCGGCAGGTGCAGGGCGGTAGCCTTTGTATGCAAATACTCGCGGAAAGCGGGAAAGGCGTTGCGGGCCGCGCTCATCATAGCGTCCAGTGCCTGTTGATCGATACTGTTGGAGAACAGGGAGGAGGACAGAGGAGAATCCCAGTCGCGGTGGCGCGTTACGATGTTCACCTCGCCCTTGATACTATTCAGGGCAGCGGCTAAAGGAAGGGCGGTGCGTTTCCAGGCGTCCAGCTCGGCCTCGTATGCGCCACGGCGTGTCTCCCGGTCCGCATCATAGGCCATATTGCGCACAGCACTCATTGGATAACTGCCCGTCACGCCAGCCGTCTCTAGAGAGACAACGAGTTGTGATGTGATGTTATTGTGGAGTTTAGTCCAGGCGGAACCTGAGCTTACATTCAGTTCGGCAGCCAATGCCTCTTCAGGAGGCGACATAAGATGGCTGGCCTGTTCCTTTGCCTTACGCAGCGTATACTCATGGATGCGAGCAACGGATGAGTGGGCGATCAAGACCTCTACATCCAGAGAACCTAACCAGGCAACAAAGCGGGTCGCTAACTGAGACAGTTGCACCTGATACTTCTGCAACTCGCTCATCTTAGCCTGGGCAATATCGTCATGAGAGTTTGTGCTTACAAAGCAGTTAATATAAACGACCAGCGTACGATTGCTATCTAGAACCGCATTGTAGCGGGCAATAATTATTTCAAATGTGCGAATAATCTCATCATCGACAACAAGTTCTTGTTGAGGCTTCTCGATATGATACTCGGCAAAAAGCTGCGTGAGATCAACAATCTCCTGAACAGTATGGGCGCACCCCTGTGCAAACTCCGGCGACTCCAGCCCCGGGTAGACCGTGTTCATGTTCCAGCGAGGTAACGATTGCGTGGTTGTCACTTACCGACTTTCTCCTTCTATTCTCCCTATCTATCTGTGAGAGGCTAATGGATCTATTTTAGCATGTCAGAAACGAACTTGAAAATGCACGCTCCTCCACTCTAAAATAACGGAACAATTATTGAAAATAACTTTAAGTCTTTTACAGCTTTTCGTTTTTGTGGCCCTTTGTGCAATGCACAAAGGGCCACAAAAACGAAAAGCTGTAAAAGACTTAAAGTTTTAGTCGTCTTGTTTTTTAGGTTGGTTTACTTTGTCGGGTGCACGCGAGGTCATAGGATCGCCGATTTCATCCCCTTTGTCACCGCGATGGCCGAAGGTTGTATCCTGGTCGCCGATCGGCTGATTTTGGGATTGTCCGGGGTTGCGGCCGCCGAGCGTGCCCTGCTGAGGCTGATCAGAAGCATTGAAATGCCCCGGTGATTCGCTCATACCAGGAACGTCGTTATCGCCTCGATCGGTGGAAGCACCTTCGCTTGCTGGCGAGCCGGAAGATGAAGGGCTACCATTACTCGTATTCATTCCATCATAGCTATTCCCGCCAGGAATGGAGCCGCCACCGACTGAACCCAGATCGCGATTGGTACTCGCACCGCTCTGCCCCTCAGAACCCGACGAATCACGATTGATCAATTTGTTGTACTGCTCATCGTTGTTCCCGGATGAGGCGGCTGCGCTTGTGGGATCGGTGTTCACCCTTTGATTCGATGGTGCGCTCTGATTTGATGCACCACGACTCACCGGCCCGCCCGCCAGCTCCTCTTCGGTACGCTCCCGGTCTTGCTCTGAATAGTGCGATGTATTATCCATCTTTTGTCTTTCCTTCCTCTTAATAACGAAGTGTTACGTCTTATTTTCTCTCGGCATTTAATCCTAACACGCAGCGTCGAAGAAAAAAGCGACAAATAAAGCACAATGTTTGAGAGAACTTATTAGCAATTCGTCCTTAAAGAAGGATAGAAGCAACGACTTTTCTCTGGGCATATCCGTACTAGTAAATGCATATTTCTTCTACGTATTTATCCCTAACAAGGATATATGCTGTCTTTACGTAAACCTTTTTGTAAAAAAGAAAGATGGAGTTCTATGAGTATAGCGCGTACTATGATCACGTTTAAGCAAGGGAGCACTAAGTTCACGTATCGCATCGGTGGTATCGCTATCCACAATGGACGCGTCCTATTTCAAAGAGCTACACTTGATCCAGCACACATCTTCTGGTTTCTACCGGGTGGTCGCGCAGAGGTGGGAGAAAGCGCCCAGGAGACGCTTGAGCGGGAGATGATCGAGGAGTTGGGAGAGAAAGTGCATGTTGGACCCCTTCTTTATGTTGTAGAGAATTTTTTCGCCGACAAGCAGAAACACCACGAGCTCGGCCTATACTTCGCAATGAGCTTGCAAACTGACTCTCCCTATTTACGAGAGATGAGAACGATTGTACGTGAAGAAGTAGGCTTTGATCTGCCAATTATTTTTGACTGGCTTCCACTTTCACAATTGGCAGAGATGAATGTCCAGCCCAGTTTTTTTAGGAAAGCCCTACAGCAGCTTCCCGAACAACCGATGCATATAGTATTGCAGGATGCTCGTGCATGACGAGGAGGGAAAGATTGTAGTTTTTGCACTTGACGAGGGAGTGTAAATTCCATACAATCAAGTAACGCGTAGCGACGACCCTTGCGGTTGTCGTACGTCCACGCGTCTGGACACGTGCATCAGGTTCATTAGCCACCACGACAACCGCAAGGGTCGTCGCTACTCGGTATCTATGAAATAATGTGAACCGGAGGAGATTAGGAAGCGTTTTCGGACCACAATTCTTCGGGAGGAAAGCAGTGACATCACAAACAGGAGAAGAGTGGTTAAGCTTACGAGAAGCTGCGGAGTTGCTGGGCATGCATCCAGCAACCGTGCGGCTGTGGGCGGACCGCAACGAGATACCATCGCGTCGCACAAGCGGTGGGCATCGCCGTTTTCGACGGGCGGATATCGAGACACGCTTGCGGCAGGAGGCGGAACCCAGGACAGATCCCGCTTCACTCTTATTAATTCAAAGCGTACTGGGACGTGTACGTTTTGCTTTCACGGATGGCACCCTCACAACATTTCCCTGGTACCAGCATTTTGATACAACAGCGCGCGATGCTTACCGGCAATTAGGTCGTCGATTGCTCGACCTGGTGTTACGTGCACTCAATGATGGAACACACCTGGACGATTTAAAAAAGGAGGCCAGAGAGCTGGGAAGCGAGTATGGCTCAATTACCAACGCCGCCAGCGTTCCACTCGCCGACGCAGTACGCGCGTTCCTCTACTTCCGTACTCTGATCGACGACGGCGTATTACAACTTGCAGAGGTACGTGGTAGCCGCGATCATGACATTCTATGGATTGAGAGCTTTCACCAGATCCAGGCTATTACAAACGAGATTCTGCCAGCCTTGATCGAGGCGGCCCTCAACACAAAATAAGTCAACGACATGAGCCACTATGGACGTAATCCATTGTGACGTTCTTATACGTACTACGTCTTAGAAGTAGTAAAGAGAATTAGTGTAAAGCGTAAGTTATCAGTTGACTCGTTTTTCCTTTCTGCGCCCTTCTTACACTTTGACTGTAACTATCGATCGAAACCTTGAGGGCACTTCTCCCGTTATGAACTTTGAGGGTCGTTCTCTCAATTCGTTCTCTCGACAAGAAAGAGACTGAGCCTAAATGGTTGCAGAAGGAATGTACGCATCCTCCGAAAATAGTTGTTTCGTTTGAATAATTGTTTACCGATATATCTATATATAAGAAATATATATCCTGGTGAAGGGATATTTTGTTACTGCTTTGTCTCGGAGCGTATGGACAACATAAGGGGTACCTTCAATGTCAATGGAAGATCATAGATCAGACGAACAGGAAAATCTGCCATTAGAGAATGCACATAGAGATGACATCAATGTTGCCCAGAGTGAAGGGGATGACGAGATCACTCTGCGGTCCATTCCGATTCCACTTGGAGCTGGTGCAGAGGATGGTATCTCCAACATCCACACGGAAGCTCCAGAGCATGATCAAAAAATGCAGGAGCGTGTGGAAAAGGCTCAACACTATCTTGAGCGCAGAAAAGCTCGCCATCATGAATTCTCTACTTCCGCTTCTCCGAAAATGCAGCAGGAAGACAACATTGATATAAATAATAATAGCAATGCTCATACAAGTGACTCCCCTGTACATCCCACTGAGACTTCCGAGATTCCGACACAAATAGTAAAGAACAACGAGCACAGCAATTCTTCTCCAGAGCCCGCCGACGAGTCCGAGGTTCCCACCATTACTGTACGCAGAAATGGCAAGAATGGCAGTTCTCGCATAAAGCTAGGCAATGACGTGTCCGAAGTTCCCACAGTTACCGTACATAAAAACGGCACAAACGGCGACATTCATGCAGTGCGGATAAAATCTACAGACAACGAATTGCCTGTCGTGGCGGCGGCAGAAACAGCGCAGCCACTTGCCTCAGTAGGTCTATTGGATAGTCCAGCCGAATTTCCAGGCTCAATCAGCAGAATAAGCCGTCCCGGTGACTCTCCTTATGAGCGCAGGAGAAGAAAGATACTGATACGCCACCTCTCGCGCAAACACCTGCGTGAAAGTCGGGACAATGCAAATGGTACATTCAAACGGGTCTGGATCACGGTCTTTTCTATCTTTGCCGCCTTTGCCACCATTTTTCTGACAATCACAGGTGCTGGTAGCTATGCCTCCTATCGCTTCTACTCCGATACACAAGCACAATTTGCGCCTAAAGTTACCACTCTAAGAGACCTTCTGCCACAGGATAATCTAAGGATGTACGACAGCAAGGGCATTCAACTTATGCAGTTGACTGACCGGGGTGTGCATAAAGCAGTTCCGCTGAACCAGATATCACAAACGCTGGTCAACGCCACCATAGCGACCGAAGACAAAAACTTCTGGACCAATCCTGGAGTCGATGTGCTGCGTATCGCACAGGCTGCACTAGCAGATCTGCAACATGGACACGTCGTTGAAGGTGGCAGCACCATCACACAACAATTGATCAAAAATCTGATCGTTGGTAACGAAACTAACGTGGTGCGCAAACTACAAGAGGTCGTGCTCACTCCCGAGGTCAATAGCCATTATAGCAAATCCGACATCATGGAGATGTATCTGAACTCTATTTACTATGGTGAGCAGGCATATGGAGTTGACGCGGCGTCGAATCTCTACTTTGGGCTTGTGGATGAACCTGGTCGCTCAGCCTCCTCACAACTCGATGTTGCGCAAGCGGCCACACTGGCTGGTATACCCAGTTCACCGACGTTATATGATCCACGCATTAACAAGCAGGCATCACAACAACGTTTACTGATCGTGCTCGACCTGATGATGAGAGAGGGATATATCTCACGAGAGCAGGCAATCGAGGCAAAGCAAGAGTTCAGCAAGCCTGACTTCATTAAAACGCCAGCTTCTTTGGAGAACCGTGCTCCACATTTTACAGAGTACGTCATTCGGCAGCTAGAGCAGGAATTCCACATGACACGCTCTGATCTATCGCGCTCTGGCATGAACGTCTACACAACGCTCGACATCAACCTGCAAGACAAAGTCCAGAAAATCATGCAGGACCATATCAGTGAACTGCGTGACGCCCATCATATGTCAAACGCGGCCGAAGTCGTTATCGATTATCACACAGGAGCTATCAAGTCGCTTCTAGGCAGCCTGGATTATAATAGCAAAGACATCGATGGCAAGTTTGACGTAGCCACACAGGGCTATCGACAGCCGGGCTCGTCGTTCAAGCCTTATGTCTACGCCACCGCGCTGAAACAGGGTGCCTCACCTGCCCAGGCCATCCTGGACGAGCCGATCACCATAAAGATACCGGACTCAGTTCCTCCCACGTATTCGCCTGTAAATTACGATCATCAATTTCACGGCCATATGACCATACGTTGCGCCCTCCAGAACTCGCTGAACATCCCGGCAGTCAAAACGCTTGAGCATGTCGGTATCCAGAATGCAATACAGACCGCCAACGATATGGGTGTTGTGCACACTCAAGGACAGCCCGGCTACTCTATGGTGCTGGGCGGGCTGGACGTAAGCTTGCTTGAGCACACATCGGCTTATGGAACCTTTGCCGATGGCGGAATACACGTCCCTGCCTACTCGATTGAGAAAATAGTTGTCTCTAATACGCAACAGACGTATGGGCACCCTCTCGATCCTGGCAAGCGCGTCCTCTCGCCGCAGATAGCGTACATGATGACCGACGTGTTGAGCGACAACGAGTCGCGTTACATGGAATTTGGTCCCTGTAGTGCATTGCTCCTCTATTCCACAACTACAAATGAGTGTTACGCAGGAGATAAAGGAAACGTTCGACCGGCGGCGGCCAAGACAGGAACAACCAACGACTTCGTTGATAACTGGACAATGGGCTATACTAGCGACTTCGTGATGGGAGTCTGGGCTGGCAACAACGATCACACGCCAATGGTTAACATCACTGGCGTCGATGGTGCCGCACCCATCTGGCATGACTCAATGCTTGCCGCAGAAGAGGGACATCCAATTAAGGGCTTCCAAAATCCCGGCGGGCTAGAGCGAAAATCAGTCACCTATCCTGATGGCGTTCACACTACCGACTGGTTCTTGCCCGGCACCTATCCAGATTCCAATGGCAAACATAAAGCCACAGCAACGCCTACAGCACCGGATGCGATAAATCTTAATCCTGACAACAATACTAATAACAACGACAATCAGCAGCAAGCCCCTGTAACAACGCGTCCATACTGCACCAGCTTCAACTACGCCTTCAATCCTCCCAGCGGAAAAGCAACGCTTAATGGAAGCTGGTGGTAAAAAAAACAGACCCAATTCCGCGTAGCGACAATCCCTCGCAGTTGTCGTTGCTCACCTAAGTGTGTCCGAGGCTCATCGCATCCACATTCTTAGTAGACAAGAGAGTGCAGCTTCGCTGCCTGAATAGATTGTAGTGCATAATTTTACTTTTTCTACATTTTTAAGCAAAGCTTAAAAATGTAGAAAAAGTAAAATTATGTACGAATGCAACGAGCGCCGAAGGCGCGAGAATGCTGTGGTGATGGGCTTCGGATACTCTCTAACAAAGAAGTGCATTTCTGTAATAAGCGGAACACGACAACTGCAAGGGATTGTCGCGACGTGACATTTGGTGAAATGGGCAGATCTGGTATAATGTCCGAATTTTAAGCATCCAAAGAGCCCATCTCAACGTAACTATTTATAGATAGTTCTTTTTTTGTGAACAGGTGAAGCCGTTACTATTTTTTTGTCTACAGCGTTAAAAGATAGGAGATAGCTTTCACCTTAGTGTTAAACTTTATAAATTTATGACTATATGAATAAGTGTGCAGGGTATATTGAGGGCAAGAGGAGAATTAAGGGAATTGTATAGAGTAGCGCCGCTATGTGAGAGAAGTTTATACGTACCAACAATAAAAATAAGTAGGATTTCATGTTATAGAAAGAGGTTTGAGAGGTAATGCAGACCGACCAGCCTATGAAAGAAAGCATTCCAGAGCCTCCTGGAAACGACGTGCAGCAGAAAAACCTGACCATTGCAGAAAAGAAGCGAACTCCAGCAAAACTACCGGAGTATAGCCAGGCTGCCGCTGCACAACGCTTAAACGACGTACCCGAGCCACCAGTACACGGAGTATATTATCCTGTACCGCATCTCCGTCTTCACGAAAGCGGTTGGCACACTAAGAGACATATTAAACGCAAAAATCTGCGTGAAACGATGTTGCACCTGACACGTGTTGAACGTGCTGGAACCCGCGCAATGCTTCCTATGGCGGCAAGCATCTTTTCAGTCTTTCTCCTTATTGTTATTCTCTTTGTAACAGTAACTGGATTTGTGAACGCAACCAATCAAAAATATGGAAGTTCAATCACGACCCTGGCAGATATCCTACCGAGGGACAGCTTAAAAGCATATGATGTGCATAATAAGCTCATCTATCAAATGAGCGATCAGGGAAACCAGACGAGTGTTCCCCTGGGGAAGATATCTCCATATCTAGCACATGCAGAGATTGCCATTGAGGACCAGAACTTCTACAGTAACTCCGGTTATGACATTACAGGTATAGTACGTGCAGCCATCGACGACTTGACGCATAATCGAGTTGTTTCAGGTGGTAGTACTATTACACAGCAATTAATCAAAAACACCATCGTCGGCAATCAGACAACGGCTCTGCGCAAGTTGCAAGAACTTATCCTGGCACCCGATGTCACCCGGCACTATAGCAAAGAGCAAATTCTCAATATGTACCTCAACACCACGTACTATGGTGAACAGGCATATGGAGCCGAGGCGGCTGCATTTACCTACTTCGGACTCCAGGACACCCCCACGACAACCGCAGCGGCACAACTCGATATCGCTCAATCGGCTATGCTCGCAGGCATTCCAAGTTCTCCAATAGCGCGTGATCCGCTGCTCCATCCACACGCAGCTACTCTGCGTGTGCAAGAAGTCCTACAACAGATGTACCTGCAAGGATATATCAATGCACGTGAGAAATCGGCAGCCTTCCAGGAGGCGCAGCAGCCAGATTTTTTTAAGCACGGCGTTGTGAACAACCGGCAGGCACCACATTTTATCAACTACGCGATGAAAGAACTGGCGAGCGAGCTGCACGTAAAGATAGGAGATCTCTCGCGCTCAGGTCTTGCCATCTCGACGACACTTGATCTGGATCTACAGAACCGCGTCCTTAAAGATGCGCAGAAGCACATCTCAGAGCTCGCGCAAGAGCATCATATGTCGAACGCGGCCGTCGTCGTCATCGACTATCACACTGGTGCCATTCGCACAATGCTCGGCAACATCGACCCGAACAATCCACAAAACGGAGATTTTGACGTAGCCTCGCAGGGCTTCCGGCAGCCGGGCTCGTCCTTTAAACCCTTCATCTACGAGACAGGCTTTGAGCAAGGCGTCAGCCCCGGCGATACAGTGGCGGATCAGGCGCTTACCGTTCCAATGTGCTGCGGCCTGCCCTCGTATTCGCCGCACAACTATGACTTGAAGTATCACGGCGACGTCACCTATCGCTACGCCCTGCAAAACTCATTAAACATTCCAGCAGTCAAGTTATTGATGAAAACGAGCGTCGACTCGGCGTTAAAAACAGCTCAGGACATGGGTATTAGCGACTACCAGGGTGTACCCAACTACACTATGGTGCTAGGCTCATTAAGCGTTCATCTGATCGACGAAACTACCGCCTATGGAACCTTCGCCAACCAGGGCGTACGTGTCCAGCGCCACGCCATTGATACCGTCACCGACTCAAAGCGACACGTCATTCTACACATTACTCCTCAAGGGAAACAGGTTATCAGCAAACAGACAGCATTTATGATGACAGACGTGTTAAGTGACAACAACTCCCGCATCTTTGAGTTTGGTAAATGCAGCGCCCTGCTCCTCTATACCAACACGATGAATCAGTGCTACGGAGGCAATCCGGGCCAGGTTCGCCCCTCAGCCGCCAAGACTGGAACATCGAACGACTACCGCGACAACTGGACAATGGGCTACACCAGCGACTACGTGGTCGGAGTCTGGGCTGGCAACAACGATAACTCGCCGATGGTCAACATCACCGGCGTTGATGGTGCCGCCCCCATCTGGCACGACACGCTGCTCATGGCCGAAGAAGGCCACCCAATCGTGAACTTCCCATCCGCACCCGCTGGCGTTATCAAGAAGAGTACTGGAGGTGCTGCTGACTGGCATTTGGGTTGATAGCTAAATGCAATAGAGTATAACAAAAGTATGAGCCACACAGACAATGTTTGTGTGGCTCATACTTTTCTACACAGCACAGATCTTCGAGCTCCTTGCCTAATCGTTTTTACCTTCTTCTATCTATATCTCAGATAGTGGTCGCGCACCACGAACATGTGGGTTAAAGGTCGTTGCTACAGCTAATACAATCTGGCAAACACTCAGAATAAGTACCGTAGAGACAACGCCAAGCGTTTGAATCAAAACTCCGGTCAGTATCCATCCTAGTGGCTGAAACCCGAAGGCAAGAAGGCGAAAAACGCTATTGACGCGACCTTGTAAGACATCAGGAATAAGCGCAAGCCGATAGCTGATTGAGACAACGTTGTAAATTGGGCCGGTGAGAAAGATGACAGCGGAGACAGCGCCAAGGAGAATGGGCAGAGAAGTAACAGCATACAACGGCCAGATGAGAGCTCCGATCCAAAGTACACTGATAATAATCGACCCGAAGCGAAATCTCTTTTGGACCGGACTCGCAATGAGAGCACCAACAATCCCTCCAATTCCCCCCATGGTTAGAATCACACCATAGAGGATTGAAGATCCATACGCCTGCTTTACCAAGACAAGTAAGATGGGAATGAGTCCCGCACTTGTAAAGTTAAGCCCCCCTGTAAGAAAAGCCATGTAGCAAATGAGTGGATTTTGCCAAAGCCATAGAAGTCCTTCCTTAATCTCAGAGAGAAGCTGAGGTCGAGCTGCTCTCTGACGTTCTTGCTGAAATTCGGTTCGAATAAGTAGTAGTGAGAGGACGGATACTCCATAGGATAGTGCATCAGCGAGGAATGGAAGCGCTTGCCGTAAGCTATAAAGAGCACCGCCAAGTAATGGACTGAGCAGCATCGTAATACCTTGTGTCGCCTCATTTTGAGCAGTGGCGGCCGGTAGTTGCTTCGCAGCCACAACGTGGGGAAGACACGCTACCTCTGCAAGATTGAAGAAAACGAAGAGCGATCCTTCGACTAGTGCATTGAGATAGAGTTGAGCAATGAGCAGATGCCCTAAGACTAATGCAAGCAAAACACTTCCCAGGTTGAGTCCACGACCAATATCACAGAGGATCATCGTCCGTTTGCGGTTCCACCGATCAATTAATGCTCCCGCAGGTAAGCTTAGGAAAAGATATGGAAGTGTTCCTAATCCACCAACTAGACCAACCTGAACGGCTGAATGAGTAAAGTCCCAGACGAGGAGGGGAAATGCGGTCTGAGTAATTTCTGTACCTGTTAATGAGACAACCTGACCTCCCCACAGCAAAAGGTAATCTCGATTTTGCCAAAGAGAGGGTGAGGCAACATCTGATGAATGTTCGACAGCCGGTTTCATAAATCTCCTCCGTTGGTTTCTGCAAGCGTTTCTCAATTTGCAGTATCTTCCCCTTGTAGATATTTAGGGGCTTGAGACATGAGAAGGTAGACGCCATACACCTGCCCATCTACATCAGGAGTTTCTTGCAAAAGATCGCTCGCCAGTGCTTGAAGACGTTCATGATAGAAGCGAGCGCGTTCAGATGAAAGACGAACATGAGGGAAAGCATCCGTTCGCAAAAGGTCTTTGGGGAAATCGACCATTGCTTCGATGAGTTCATCGCGAGCTTGCGTAATCAGATTCAAGCCAATACCACTGCCACCGGTTACTTCTTGAGGAAAGTCGAATGCGAAAATACGCGCAGTACGTGTATAATAGTTCGCAACTGTTCCTCGTACGAAACGACGAGTCACAATCTGGGCTAATCCTGCCGCTTCCAAGACATGAAGATGATGACCAATAGCACCAGGAGTTGCTTTAAGACGATCCGCAATTTGCTTAGCAGTAGCAGGTTGATGCTGAATAATACCTAAAATGCGAGATCGAATAGGATCACTAATTGCTTTGAACTGCTGCATTGTCGTCACTACTAGTCGAGACGGAAGTTCTGGCATAGTAACAGGTACGTCATCTGAGAGAACTGGAGAGTTCTCCGAAATATCTTGCGACGAAAGTTTGTCCATGTTTTCCTGTTCCTTCTTTTTAGACGATCAACCAAAACAATATATGCTAAATATATAGCATATTCTAAAACATCTCGCAAGTAGTAAATAGATTTATCATTTAACTTGTGGTTAGTGACACCGCTACACATTGAAATCTCTTCTAGATGAGTTTGTCGCTATTTTAGAGAGCTGTGTCGTCTCGTAAGATTGTAAAAAGCTGTGTCTGGATAGTAGAATTATTTATAGGTTACGAATGCAGTCGCAATTTCAAAGGAGACAGTCATGTATGGGTACACCACGCGGAATGAAAAAGAGTAGAATAACAGAGGATGCTCTGGCCCAGAGATCGTTTCTTTCTTGTGCCAAAGAGCCAGCAAAGGAGACGGGTCCGG
>JAABUQ010000144.1_pt1 | contig 151190 bp, 105 predicted proteins | sample 5560001 | NCBI WGS metagenome assembly JAABUQ01 (sample SAMN10711888, study PRJNA513371) | rock metagenome | isolation source: Antarctica rocks | place: Antarctica: Victoria Land, Finger Mt nord | collected 2015-12-18
TGGAGATTAGGAAGTGGAGGGTGCGGAGGGAGCGGGCGGCGAGTGGGGGGAGGGGGGTGGGGGGGAGAGCGCGGGAGACGGTTTCGGTGATGTGGAGTGCTGTAAGGTGGGGTGCTGAGGCGAGGATGCGGAAGAGGGAGTCGATGAGAATGCCGGTGTTGTTGAGGTGGAGGGCGCTGAGGCTTGAGCGGGTTTGGGGTTGGGAGAGGTAGGTGAGGAGGCCGTTGGCGGTGATGTTAGGGGTGTCTTGGAGAGAGAGGGTGGTTAAGGGTGGGAAAGAGATTTTTTGGGGATTTGAGTGGAAGACGGTGTCGTCGAGCAGGGGGAGATCGAGGAGCTTGACTTGGTGGAGGACGGGGAAGGATGATAAGGCGTAGATGAGCGTTGACGGCTCTATGGAGAAGTGTGACAGCTCGAGAACCTCGAGATTTTGCCATTGTCGAGTTTGCGGTAGGATGGAGAAGGTTCCTTCGGCGCCAGTGGTGTACTTCATCTTCCGTAAATCGTGGCATCGAGACTGCAGCTCCTGCTTCAACACCTCTGTGGACGAGCTGTCGCGGTAGATTCCTTCTGGGAGGTCAACGAAACGGAGGTTTGGCAGTACGGACACTGTTCGCGCGAGATTTGATACGCAGGACTCCCGTGTCATGTAAGGCATTTTCAGGAACAGCACCTGAGCCGCCAGGTACTGGCTAGCCCTGACTGTTCCACACAGCAGGTGTAAGCGTTCCGCTGGTACGTCTTCAGTCTCCCCATTGCGGTCAAACCGATGTGACTTCTTCTTGCGCCTTTCGGATAGTTCGTGTTCAAGCTCGCAGTAGTGCACGGCATCGATTCTTATGCTGTGATAACTGGAAGAAAGTGGTTGTCAGCCAGGACTCTATGGAAGGGACTTCGGACCACTTACAGCGTAGCCAGCGCGGGACCAGCCCACTGCCTATTGACCATCGCACAATGCGAAAGGTCGCGGAGATCGCAGAGCATACATTCTCCATCCAGCATAGAGTCCTCCGAGCTCAGATATGACTCGTCACGACTATGCGGGCATACGGCTGCAAAGAACTCCTTAAAGATCTTCTGGGGCAGCCGGGCCGTCGGATTATAATTGGCGATCCTGGATCTGTAGGCCGGCTCCAAGTCTGTATGGCCATGATAGTAGGCCTGAGCCTGAGGCGCTTCGTTCTTCAATCTCGATCTTGACCTTATGTGGTTGAGAAACCTCATAGTGCTCAAGATAGCCGGGATGGAGTATCAAAGGGGGCGGAGATGGCCCTGGGGTACTTTAGTCAGGCCGATTCCCTTTCCGGACGACCCGATTCGGGTAGCTAAGCGAATTTGCGTTTTCCCATTGTCTCTCCGCATGTCGATGAACAGAAAATATGGAACTTGATACGCTCCGTTCGCTTAGCTACCTTATGAGTAACCCTTCAGCTGTGCGGGCGAACCTATGTCGGCCGCCAATCAAGGGTTGCCCCTTTTGAATCAACCGGAATGCATTAGATTACTGGAAAGTCTCGACAACTCGTTCTTGGGCCGACTGACCAGCTTGAGCAAGAAGCAGCCGAAGCATGACCAGATTACTCTATACTGACCGTCTACAAGCGCAGCAACGACAGTGACACATCCAGTGGATCTCAGCCTCAATGCACTTCAGCGCTTGAAGAAGTGTAGCAGCATGAGGTGGTATGGGTTGCTCGTGGCCGGCGCCAATCCTCGAGGGAATAACGACTCAACGGATTGATGACTCGGCTGCCATTCGCGAAGTCGTCTGAAAAGGAAAAGTCCTTTTTGATTGGGTTCTTGCAATGCTGCATATGAGCCTGGAGCTCAAAATCTCAGATATCCCCCAATACCAGCATCGGTCTTGCGAGTACTCGCATTAGGCCGCTCAGAGAAACAAGGGCGATCATCTTGTCTTGCTCTTCTTAAGGAAAGACTGCCAAGAGAGATTTTCAATTCAAGCAGTCCACCTGCAAAATGAAGCCCAAATGTGCGCTGCGGTTGCATATAGCCAAGGCCTGGATTTACGGGCGCTTGGATTGGATATTGTTTTGTATCGCAAGGTTGGAGTCGCTTCGTCTACTTCTCAATTTTGGGATCTTCATCCCCCTCCAAGCACGCGAATTTTGTCTTTATTGGTCAATTTGTCAAGTCTTCGCTTGTTTTGGATTGACTGAATTTGCAGCCTATCAAAGCCTCATCTTGCGGCACAACCCTTCTCATCGCCAGCGGGTCGCATGCCTGACCAAATCGAGTACAAAATGTTCGCTGATCAGTTCATCACAACGCCCTTTCCATTATCCGTCAACCAAGAATTCAATACTCTTCGTTTATCACGTTGGCCTAGACGCCTAGCAGAAGCTTCTTTCAGTGCTTGTCACGCCTCCCCAGGGGCATAACGTTCGGAGAGACATCCTGATACTGTCCCCTTTTTGTCAATTAACCACACTCTATTGCTGCTCTTGAATCTTGAAAATTGTCGGCCCCTTCGTTGGGTTCTCTTTCAGTGAGAGAAAATGTTTCAAAGCCAGGAAGCGGACTAGATTGGGACGGGCTAACGCAGTTGCCCCTTGGAAGGACCGCCGGAAGCATGGTTAGGGGATTTGTATATTCCATATGGTGAGATGGAGGACGCAAAGTTGGGTTGCGGTGTGGTTACCTTGTAGTCTAGGCGGTACATTCCTGAGCAGTCCAGATGGAGGTTAGATCGATTTTGCTGGTGTTACTGTTTTGGCAGCCAGCTGGGATAGCAGGCAGGTATGGAGGCTCATAAAAGGCGAGCTTTTCCCGTCCTTCATGTTTCTTCTTCAGCAGGTAGTGATAGTATCGAGCTATCTACCCGCTCCAGTCTCTCAGTCAGTCTCGTTTGCCCACTTGCCCCCAGCCCTTCAAGGCTAAGATTTTCATTGCTTCGCCCTCCTCAAGATGCTATCAGCCTTGCTCGTTGCCGCTCTTGCGGGTGTCACGTCCGCCATCCCAACACCTCAGGGAATTACCATCCCGGCTCACGATCTAGCCGCTCATCCAGTGCTCTTCACTGTGCCTTTGGATGTAGTGAGCAACACCCCACAGAAAGCCGCCCCTGCTCCAGTCAAACCCATCACCTCTTCAACGCTGAAAGCCAAGCGTGGCGAAATCCTCACGAAGCGTAACGGGACATGCGCAACCCAACCCGCTGGCTCAGGGCCTATTCCAACCCCGGACACTGCTGATGCATTCATGGCCGACCCGGAACTACAGGTTCGTTACCATCGACACCAGATGTTAATACTCCTAATTTTCGTAGGCTTACTCAGCAAACGCTCCCACGCCTGATGGCTATGCCTTGGCTTTCCAGAACGCTACTGGCAGTCTCTCAGCCAGCAACTACATGGTATGCTAGCCATTCCCCTAGTCTACCCTGCCTTCATCTGGCAGCCCGAAAAGATTAGCCACGATATAGTCCAGGTCTCGCTCCCGCGGCGATTCTTGAAGCTCACGATCCGTGCAGAAGGGCAAAGCTAATTCTCATTCGATGTAGGGTCTTTACACCTTGACCGACTATGACACTCTTGGCTGTGCCTCTCTTTGCGACCAAGCCAGCGGCTGCGAGGCTTTCGGCATCTACATCGAGCGCGACCCTAGCCAGGACCCCAACGCTGACATCTGCCCCAACCCCTCTTCGACCACCAACTTCAAGTGCACACTCTGGGGCGTCCCCGTCGCCCAAGTCGAAGCCACCAACCAAGGCCAATGGCGCGCCAACTTCCAAGTCGTCATCACCAGCTCCAACGGCTACAACAAAGCCTCCCCCCCACCACCCTGCAAAGGCTTCAGCGGCCCCCAGGAGCTCGGCGGCGCCATCAACGCCCCGCTAGACGCTCAAGGTCACACCACATACATGGGATACCAGTTCTTTCCCTTCTCCCAGTCTCAAGGCTACGACCCTACTACCTGCGCCCAGGCCTGCGACGCTCAGACCTGGTACAACAGCCAGCACTCCGATGCTCAGGATGGCAGCTTCCAGACCTGCAGCTTTTTCAATGCGTTTATCCTTTCGGAGGATGCCGTGCCGCAGGGGCTCTACTGCTCGCTTTATAATGAGACTTGGGCGCCGAACTATGCCAACAACTATGGCCAGACGCGTGGTAGTACTCCGTATACGGTTTCGAGTTCATATAGCTACTCCTTGGGCCAGCCGAAATGATGTCAGATTAAGATGGCTGGTATAGTCATGAGAGGAGACTCAGGGGAGACAGTGGGGTTCCGAACTGCGGCAGGGGAGCTATGGTAATGGAAAGGAGCGAAAGGTCGAGTCAAAAAAGTCTAGAACAATGGGCATAGACATGAAGGGACGATGAAAATTCGAAAACTGATGTAGGGCAGGCAGCGTCGCGTTCCGGAGCAAACAAGGAGCGTGTTCCCTACATTCCTATCCCGACTTCTATCCTCCTTTCCCCATTCGTTGCTCCAAACCCATTCCGCATCGCGTCCATGATCTGAGAGTGGTACTCTCAATCGACTGTATTCATAAGTTCCGCGTAAAAGTTGCTCGTTCGTTCATCCTGCGGGCTGAGATGGGGTTTTCACTGCGACGATCTCAGCGTCTCTGTAAGCTCCAATTACTGAACGCTAGCCTAACTCCACTGTCGCACTATTCCTGCTCATTCTTGCAGATTACGTCCAGGCTAGTAGGTAGAATTCAGACGTCATCCAATACCGCATCCCCAGACTTTTGAATTCCCAGATTCGAAAGGTTTCTGCCTGCCCGGCTTGTCGTTGAGGAGTACGGTGCTAGCTGGCTGTGCAGGCAAAGTGTTTCCTTCGATAGAGATACTCGATCGGCGTCTATGAGCCTTTCTGACTATCTTTGGGCTCGAGGAAAGAGATTTGTAGAGCTAGGGTGAGAGAGAGGTTGGTGAGAAGTCTCTCAACGATATTGGAGTTTGGCGAGGCAGTAGCAGGGGGTGGATGCCAGCACTGGAACTATACCGAGTACCGTGATACTCTAGAAATCCACCTGACAGGGCCCCAGCGGCCAGCATCGTTGTAAACTGTCATGCAGACCCAGGTTTTTCCGATGCACCGCATACCCACAGGCCTCAGCTATGCTGCCACTTTCTATATTTTTCTATACTCATAAAGATCATCCGCTCAGACAAATCTTCCTTTCTGCCCGTCCAACGCCAGCCCATTCACCTCCTCCTTCCCATTCCCATAAACCCACCACTGCGCCCCCAGCACTGCATCACAGCACGCCTGGAAAACCCCACACATCTTAAACGCTAGTGGCACCTTGCCCGCCTCTGAAACCAAATAGTAACTTATCTTCATCGTGTCGCCTAGCAGCCAATTGGCCAGCACCGACACCCTGAACCCCTTGCAGGACCGTGCGCGCGCGTTGGCGAGGATTTGCGGCAGCGGGAGGGTGGCTTCGATGGCGAGGCCGAGGTAGCCGATTATCTTGGTGTAGAGGGAGGAAGGATGCAGCGGGGAGAGGAGCGTATGAAGGATAAGGAGAAGGAGGGTCAGAGCGGCAAGGTATTCCCAGTATCTATGGCGCTGGTCAGCTGGTCTTCGCTTTCCTCCCGAGTCCAGGCATCCGAGTGCAGGGCACATTGACTCACGGCTTCTGCGATCTCCACCGCCAGAACCCCCACGGCCTCGAATCGTCGGTCTTCGCGAACGGCCCCTCCCCTCTCCATGGGGGCCGGTTGTCGAGCGCGACTTTTAGGAGTATTATCTGCATGATTATCATGATGAAGGCTTGGACCAGTAGTGCGGTGTCGTAGCGGGCGCCGGGCCAGTAGAAGGTTTTGAGGATGGAGGCTGTGAGCATGATGAGGGGGATGTCGAGGGAGAAGCCGGCGGAGGTGCGGGTGCGATGGATGGAGAGGATTTGGTCCGTGTACGAGGTTATGGGGGAGAGGATGAGACTGTGATTGTGTCAGTGTTCGATAGAGGGATCGTAGGTCCGAGTTGTGACGGCAGATACGTACAATACTGGGGCGAAAGAGGAGATGAGAGTGGTGAGGAATGCCATTGTGAGGGCAGTTGAGGTTGAGGAATCAGTCTACGGGTATTTTGTGCATTGTGCCTGCTATGTCAAGAACGTGGTGGGTATTGCAATCGAGAACAATCAATCCGAGGGTCTATACAGTTGGACGTGGTCGTATATCGAAGGGACACTTGGCAACATTTTACAACCGAAGCTTTTTTGCATGGATGGTAGAAACAGGCGCCAAGCAATGAGGCTCTGCGGAGTCTAAATGAACGCTCTTAGCGTTGTCACAACGATTGCGAATCCCCGGCTTTTGTGTCAGATCCCACCCCCAAATTTCTTCAAGATCTCGATATCTACTCCGTACTTTTGTCCGAAGATTCTTTGATCCGCTGTTTGAGGAATGAAAGTAAGATTCTCCGAGCCGTGTACGCCAGCCGGTTGAGACTGTAGGATTGTAAAATAGCTTTTTCGTCAGCAACTGCACTTCTTTGCTATCAACGATCGGTTGAGTCACAGCTAGGTAATCTCTCAGGCTATTCCAAAAACCATTCCGGATATATTAAATGTACCATTGATCGCAGCATCTAATCTGCCTCGTCAATTGCTGGACATCTCTCGTTACTGTTCGTTATCCTCTCTCACCTCTTATTGCACCAGCGTTTAGCAGCAACGAAGAACGTAATACTTCTCATACCCGTGCCATCACATCAGCTTCTCCATTACAGACGTATCTGGAGCCGGGATCGACATGTCAATGCTTTCCGGATTCCTTCCACCAGAAATCTGCGTCTGTAACAGGGTCAGTATATAAACCCTTGTACCCAATAATCATGGGGAACAGGGGCGCTTTGGGGCGGTATCAGTGCGTACGCTGGTGAATTCCCGGTGGTTCAATATGCTCCCGTCTCTTCGCCTTCTCTTCATGTTGCACGCCATGTTTCTCGTTTCTTCCCTTCAGCGAGGTAACCAGGTCAACCTGCGCCGAATTTGTAATCGAACCCATCAACGTAGGATAGCCTTTGGGTGATGTCAGCGAGTACAACAGTCATGGGCCATTTTAGAGCTGTACTCACCCAAGGGCAGCTCGTCGCCCTTATCGACTTGCCAGAAATGCCATGTCTTTCCGTAGAGTCCCACGACTTCCTTCATAGCTTCGACTTCGGCTTTCTCCCATTCCTCGGACGACATGGCAGCAGGTTTTGGAAGGACGAGCATGCCGGATTTAACCTCGAACTCATGAGAGTGCCTGTCCTAGTCAGTCTCGCAGCTGCGAATACTCGGAAATTTGTATATCCTACCAGAGTTTCTGTTCCTCGGCATCGAGCGTCTCATAGACATGTTTTGGGACCATGAATTCCACCCCAATCAATCTTGCATCTTTCTCGTTGGTGTCGTATATGAGACATTGACGAAGGTCTTTGCGGACATGCGAGCAGAAGTGATTTGCTTCGACGAAGCGAGCCACACCTTTGCGTGCCTCATCTGCGTAGATGTGTAGAGCGTTGAGAAATTCGCAGACATTGTGGAGTGGCTTGAACTCCTGTCAAGCGTAGATGATTGGGTATTCAGCGTCACGTGATGAGCGGATCTCTCGACTTTACTCACTGGGTTTGGAGCTGATTCCGCCGACATGTTCTTCGGGTCGATAATTTCAGTCAGATGGTTTTGTGTTCTTCAGTCAATTGGAGATGTATGGCATTCGAGGATGTCAAGATCATACGATTACTCCGTACTTATAGCTACTTTACGTTTCTTCCGAACAGGCGCCGATGACGTTACCTATCTTATCTCGGCAGTCTCCGAGAGCCCGGCTTGGTAGACCCCGACCGGAAAAGCCCGGCTACGTTCCTCCCCCAATTGCTGACTGCACTTGCTTGTGTGGGAAGATATCGGGAAAGTAGTATCGACACCTAATAATGTAAACGGCCTTGCGTACTCATCTTGATCGTGTTCAGTAAATACAGAGACTTGATCATCGATTCCTACAGCATGCGGGATCGTGATTGAGATCAGAGCCTTCGAACCATGTCGGCTCGTCCCAAAGACATTCTCGCTGGACCCATCTACACCGTCAGTGATGCTCGAAATTGATCCCATCAACTAAACACCGGGCGGCACAGATATCAATTCCCTCGCGCAAGATCTCCTGGAATGCAATATGTCAGATCCGGAGGAATGAACTAAGTACGCATACTTTAGTAACGTGGTATGATGTCAAGGGCATCGGAGACTCGGGGACCAACCGCCACGTCAAGGTGGATAATATTTTCTCTTCCCCGCATGAGTTTTTTCCGCTTGGGTACGACTTCACCAGGGTTCCCCATCTGATTATCTCTCCAGTATACCTTTCAATTTTGTGGAGGAGCATTTTAAAACCACTGAACCACAAGTCCTGCGCTTCCACATCCCACAACGCTTCAATACACCCAAGTGCTACGATGTCTGGTCTCCCTCTGAGAGTAGGAGCAGGTCTGGTCTTCGGCGCTGCTCTGACAGCTTCGGAGGTCTACTTGCCCTCAGTCATCGTGTCTCAGATGGAACTCAAGGACTACCATATGTTGAATGTCTTCTTATCCGCAAGCGCCAACAGCGCGTACGTAATGTTACCCTGCACTTTCGCCTTTAAGACAATACACAAGCTAAACGCAGCGCTGACGACTTCATAGCATTGTCATGGCTGCATTCGAGCGCCTCAACATCGTTCGGCGTCAACCTCGAAAGGAATCCGCTGGATGGTTTGGACCGTACGACGCCAACGTTCTCGGTGGTTTGCTGGTTGGCACGGGCATGGCTTTGACTGGCGCATGCCCGGGCACGGTCCTCGTGCAATTGTCGACTGGCATCAAATCCGGGGTTCCGACCGCCCTCGGTGGACTCTTGGGTGGTATATTGTTCGCTAGATTCGGGAGCGCTCTCAAGAAAGGCCTTTCCGCATCCACACCTCCGCTCGACGCGAAGTCCCACACCATCTACACAAAGTTCGACATAAACCCAGATCACGTCCTCATGGCCTACGAAATCTTGTGCTTGGCGCTCATCGGCGGTTTCTCCGCCTTCGGCCTCAACCGGTCGGCTCCTCTGCTACATCCACTCGTAGGCGGCGCCTTGATTGGAGGAGCTCAAGCATCTTCTCTCCTCTTCTCTTCACAGGAAATTCCCTTGGTGTCTCAACAGCGTATGAAGAGGCAGGTGGCTTCGTATGGTATCTCTTCGGAGCTGGAAAGCAGGGGGGCCGCCCTTCGACAAAGGCGATGACGTTCGCTCTCGGCATATTGATCGGCAGCTTCGCCTTGTCACAAGCGCTGTCTCAACCTACAAAACAAACGATGGATATCTCAGGGGTTCGCGCGCTTCTTGGTGGTTGTACGATGGTCTTTGGGGCCAGACTTGCTGGCGGATGTACGTCAGGTCATGGAATTAGTGGGATGTCGACGTTTTCGATTTCAAGCATCATCACAGTTATCGCGATGTTTGGGGGTGGGATCTTAATGGCAAGATTTCTCGGTTAGCAGGTTCCTCGTAGTTGGATGGTCGAACAATGACTTGTCATGCCCAATGCGATATTTTCTTACTTGGACATGCTTTTCCAGTTAACAGAGGCGAAGTGACATCAAAGACTGTCTTAAAGACGAAACAGCCTCGGCTGGGCCACCGCGTTCTGTCGGTGAAGTGAATGGCTATGGATTGTAGGACGTAAAACGGTAATTGGTAACATTGACCCGATTGTAACATTTTTCATAATCATCAGCGGCCGAAGCCACGTCAACAGGCTCACAGCGGGTACAGTGTCTTTCTCAATTGCAAGTGTCCTCACAATCACAACAGAACAGTGGCTAGTCGCTCGAGTCGGTACGCCGTTGCCCCCCCTTCTCGCCTTGGCTTTGGACATCTTCTACGAACGAAGAGCATCTGATATCCTCGGAACGCTGCTTAGGAGTCGAGAGATTCCAGTCGCTCAATCACCTGCACCATGGTGATACCAAATCAAAGTATGCTCGAGCATGTAGATATTGAGGGAAAATGGTTGCCCCTGGGGCGATGCGGCACTGCTGCCTCATTGGGTTAGCGTCTTGGCAGCCTAAGAAAACACCGCAATTGATCCCTTGGACAAACAAGCATAATGCCACGACCGCCGACTTGAATTGATCCTGCCCTTGGGATGCCCTCTTACGCATCCATGCGCCTTGTCGGAAGGTGGCCACGAGTGGCCAAAAATCCTCACGAGCGTGCTTTCTCTGCTCGAGACCCCGACAATCCCGAGACCCCGAGACGCCCAGTGCCCTCGACGTCATCAATGTGCCTATATGTCAACCATCGCTCCTGTCTCTCTTTCGTATCATCGACCCATTCGTAGCCAACATGTCTTCTGAACCAAAAGTCAACACTTGCTACGAAGCCAAGACGGGCACCTGGCAGTATATCATTGCAGACCCAACAACCAATGAGGCGGTCATCATCGATTCAGTACTCGACTTTGATGCTGCAAGCAGCAAAATCACCACCGAGTCAGCGGACGAGCTGCTCAAACTTGTTGAACGCCACAAATACACCATCTCTTACATTCTCGAAACGCATGTTCACGCCGATCATTTAACGGCATCCGCGTACCTGCAAGACCAGCTCACCAAAAAAAGCGGGAAGAGACCCAGTATCTGCATCGGCAAGAGAATCGGACAAGTGCAGTCGCGATTTGTTGAACGATATCTGGTCGACTCAACGGAAATGCAGGGGGCCTTCGACCACACATTCGAGGATGAGGAGATCTTCTCCATCGGCAAACTTCAGGCCCAAGTGATGCACTTGCCCGGTCATACGCCTGATCACATTGGATATGTAATCGGCTCCAACGTGTTCACGGGCGACTCAATCTTCAACCCAGACGTCGGCTCCGCGCGTTGCGACTTTCCCGGAGGATCAGCCACAGTACTCTTCGATTCCATGTCCAAGCTTCTCTCCTTGCCAGCCGACTACCATTTGTACACGGGCCACGACTACCCGCCCGACAGCCGCCAGAATAACAACGAGAGTGCCTCAAAGGCCGTACCGTACACGACGGTTGGAGAACAACGACGAGAGAACAAGCATGTCAAAGAAGGTACTATCAAGGAGAATTTTGTAAAATGGAGATCAGAACGAGATGCTGGGCTTGCAGAGCCAAAGATCATCCATCAGGCCCTACAGTTCAACATCCGCGGCGGCCGTCTCCCAAAGGCAGATTGCGAGGGTTACAGGTTTTTCAGAGTGCCCTTGAAGGTACCGCAGGCGTTTTTGACTTGAGGCATAACACCTGAGACTATGTACTATTAACACCACCACCACTTCCATAGAAGTCGGAAAATCAGTCGTCAATTGCGCGAAGTCTAATCGAGTAAGAAATGCGCTCTATTTAGTGTGTACATCGTTCATCATCTTTCATTATGGAGGAAGTCATATTCGCGCATCGTCATCGTGCTTGTTTCTCCACTTGACGGCCTTCTTCAGCAGGTATCTACCATGTGAGATGGACGAGGAGCTGCGAGGGAGAGAGCTACGAGAGATCCAATAGGCAGTGTTTCGACCTTCTACCTTATTAACGTTCAGATGTAGATGAAACATGCAACTGGAGATGGATTCCAAGCTCGCAAGGAGATGTTTTCTAGGAATTGAATTTGCCCTGGGAAGCAAGTGACAAATTACATTGGATTCAATGGCATGTAGGCGCAAATCCACCACTTACCGCCTCTCCCAATCTTGTTTGGTTTACTTCCATAAGATATCACTCCAGTAGGCTTCGCCGGGGGCATGGAGTTCGCGCACTGTTTGCCCGGAGATCATGGAGTCCTCCGTGAGTATCCCCATCACACTTTCCGCACCCTGTTCAACAACAACGTCACCGTCACGACGAGCTTCCCCACCGCACTAATCAGCAACGCGAACGCACTCCCCACCGCCTTATACGCCCCCGCTCCCGCAAAGCTCCCCGCCACCAGACACAGCAAAAACAGCAGCCGCCGATCCCTTGCTCTGTTCCTGCGCCCCAGCACCCTCGGATCGATGAACAGATCGATATACGCCGCCGTGGCCATGGCAGTGGTGACGTCCGTGATCTTCAGCGCCCGCACCATGGCCACCTGCGCGCCGCTGGCGACGGCCAGCAGCGCGATGATCACCTGCGTGAGCGGCCCGTCGGCGCTGACGCCGTAGCGGTACTGCAGAGCCGCGGCCGCGAAGACGAGGAGCGTCTGTAGTAGTGAGGAGGCGACGAGCCACCAGCGCGTGCGCACGCCGAGCAGGTTACCGAGTTGGCCGAAGAGGGCGACGCCGGCGATGAAGAGCGTTAGGGAGATGCCGATGTTGGCGAGGCGGAAGATGTCGCCGCCGAGGCGGAAGACCCCGACTGCAAGCAGGACGGTGTTGCCGGTCTGGTTGGAGGCGAAACAGCGGTAGTCCGGGAAGGTGGTGGCGTCTTGCATGCCGGTTGCGAAGGCGAGGAGGTAGAGTTGCGCTTCGAGCCAGGCGTTGTCGTGGACTTCGTCACGTAAGTAGGAGCCGTACTTCATCCTATGGCCATCGGTGCGTGTGCAGGTCCTTTCGTATTGTAAGAGGACTCCCAATTCTACATATCTGGACCGGGAAAAGCATACTCTGTAGCCATCGAGGTGATGTCCATGTGGGGACATGATACTGCACGGGAAGATTCGGTGGTTGTTTGGCCTCGCGGTGCGGACATCTGGACGAAGGAATTCGGGAGGATGGTTTCGGTTGTTATATTTCGAGGCATCGATTATTGCGATGGGCAAAAACCACCCTACGATGGAATTAAGAGGAGAAAAAGGAACATGAAAACCGGTGATGTCACCAAAAGAAACGTAAGCTAGGGGAATGTTTTCGGGGATTGCTAGAACGGACCCGTTGCGGAGTTCGGGTACCTGTTTCTTGCCGCTATTGCTTGCATCGCCGGCTACATGAGCTGTACCTATTGTGCTTGGGCCTTAGGCGACACGGCGACAGTCTGCTTTGACAAGCTAGCCACGCGGGAACCAATGGGACTGCTACCATGTCGCCATACTGCCCTCTACCAAAGCGACGGGGGTTAATGAAATGGGTGGATAGGTCACAGAGACGCAAGTCAATAAGCATGAGATATTAGACAACTGCCATCTTGGATAGTGTGTAGACAACTCGATACTCAGCCCCCTGAATTTATCGTTCCTTGGCACTAGCCCCTTGTCATGCAGGGCTCTGCTATTGCGTGTATCGTCGACTATGCAGCATGTGCATTTTGCGGGGGCCTTGTTAGGCGACACAGCGACAATTTTGCCTCAACAGGCTAGCCTGTATGCGCGGACAAAGCACGCATTCTCGCGTTGAGAATTTGTCGACAACGGGATTGGCAATGGAAAGCTAGAACCTCGCGGGGCGCGAGCATGAAGGACTGACGTATTGTAGTGGTAGAAGAGCGCTTGTAGAGGTGTAAGATAAATGAATGCCACTATTATAGGAGACCGTTGGTGGAAGGTCGAAGCATGGCAGAGAAATCAATGGGTTCTCGCTGATCAGGGAGTCTTACTTGTTTGGATCCGCCTCGACAACTCATCTCGTACTCCGTATCTATTCCGTGATTGCATCAGCCACATAGCGCTTGGAATGTTCAACTTGCTGCCTTCTGGCGCTGAGTTGCCGGCGCAGAAGCTCACTCTTGACACCATGTCGCAAGCTGCGAACGAGAGCTCTGAGGGAAAAGAAGATGGTATAAAATGCCGTCTCAAGCCCTCCAGCTCGTCAACGATGAAGTGTACTTCCTCGGCTGGAAGGCTATGAATGTTATGGTTGAAAATGGTGCTACCAAGTCTTCTTTGTCCATCCATGCGAATGCCAGCGGCTTTGTAAAAGCTGGGGAAATGTATGCGATTATAGGCCCTTTAGGGCTCACGGAATTGTGACAGCTGAAGTTATGAAGCAAGAAGACACCCCCATGAATAGTCAAGCAATCGTCTGCCTATGTCGAGCAGGAGGACGCCCTGAAAGGCAGTCTCACAGTCCGGGAGACTATTAATCTTGTGGCGAGACTCGCACTGGCGGAGTATGAACATACGCTGCAGCTGGACTCTTGGCTAGATATCGATCTTTCGACAGCATTATCTCCAAGAAGGAGCGCTTCCGGCGATTTGGCCATCTCCTTGGTAGTTTTAGTAAGCGAGCGCAAAGCTAATATCATTGTGGGAACCCCTAACGAGAAGGGTCTCAGTGGCGGCCAAGAGAAAAGATTGGGTGTGGCCAGCCGTCCTGCCACCGACGCGAGGATCCTTTTCCTAGACGAGCCGACTAAGCGGCCTGGACTCTGCTCTCAGTTACGAGGGGTTGGAGTACATCAAAGCTATTGGACCAAGGGTCAATGTAAACTTTTATGAAGCGCCATTGTGGCCCCTCCGGATGTTCCAAATCACTGTCGACGTGTAGATCCTTCAACCGTTGAAACTAACATTCTAGTTCTTCAAGAGGGCTGCGTCATCCCTGGGCAATTTGACCTCTGCGAAGACCATACGGATATGTTGGAGCCCTGGGATATGAGTTGCCAGTCGAGATTAATCCGGCTGTTTCTGATCGGTCTTCCCTATCTATTCCTCGTCGTTGCTCGTTTTTGTCGTTAGTCAATGATTGACTAATTACCGGCCTAATCCCAAATGCCTTCTGGATAGGTATGGTTTCTCTGGCAGCGGAATTGCTTGGTGCTCGTCATTCTGATTTTGCCCGTCTTCGCTGTCGCCCTCTCTACCGAAGCTTTCGTAATCGGTGTCAGAATGTGCGTCAATGGCTTCCTGGTTCCGATGGGTGCCTTCAAAATTTGCTCGGACTACGTATTCCCATACATCGATCACCAGGCATACGTGTTGCAGGGTATGCTTGTAAACGTATTCCATTCGAGCTCAGGACGTTTGAATTTGTGGGGGTTTCGCAAGAAAGATGTATCAGAGCTACTTGGGCGCCAAAACGGCAGATCTGAGGGAACCCTATGTTACAGGCTTTCAGCTATCACGGAGCCTTAGAAGAGTGAACTGAAAAAGCGATTTCGATCACCTTGGGAGCACTGGGTCCTAAAATGACCGGTGCTGTACCAGAAGACAATGTGTAGATGCTCGTCGCCATGGTACTAGAGTCTCAGGTACTACGGAAATGTAGGAATAGACAGTCTTTGGCCGGATACTTACGGATTCAAACATGGGCCGGAAGAGCTGTCTTGAGGCCAGTCTCAGAGGTGATCTTCGTATCCACACCTCTCGTAGTGATAATACCATCCGACTGCGGTTCTGATGAAATTATACGTCAGTGTTATTGGATGAGACCCTTCAGGATCGGAAAGACCACGAGAAGGGGAGAATCCGGTGTCCTCTTTCTATCAGCTTAGCTAGAAGCAAGCGGTGAAGGGATCCAGTCTCCAGATACCGTGTGATTGCATTCCCGCGGCGAAGAACAGCCTCCTCGGGTGTCGGACATTGCTTTTTGCCATCTCATCTCAACACCGTAGTCTGGTGAGAAGAAGGCTTGCAACAATGATCGGGTCCACTTTATAGAAATTGCACCGTCACGATCACAAGCTCGAAGGTCAGGAGTCAGGTCGCAACAGCCTGGCCTTCCACGAAATCCGATTCGTAGATGGATTCCAGATACGCGCTCACGCCTCCGGCCATGCATTTTCTAATTGGTCCTGCCAGCTTAAGTTGTCGAGCAGAGGACTGCTGATGCTATGAACGTCACCGTCGACATTCCAGGCCAGACTGTTGTTGCCCGTCTCGGCGGTCAAGACGCCTCGAGCAGTTTTCTGAACCTCTCTCAGGATTGGTACTGCCACCGCCCATGTTTCGCTGAGACGGCTTAGAGCTCCCGCTGCAAGGATTATACGTTCTTTCATGGCATCGGCCCTGGCACCGTTGAAAGCCAGGGAGTAGGCCGACAAATTCACCATGGCGCTCAAAGCTACTGTGCATATGAAGAATGGACTGTGATCGGTCAATGACCCGGGAAGTAGGATAAGATCTGACAGCTTGTTCGCCGCTTGGATTGTTTTGGTGGAATGGATGTCCCGCGCAGTGGTGTATCTCGTTGTTCGCATTTGACGTGTGCAAGGCACGTCATCTTGGATCGAAGAAGCGATCGTGGACCGTGGCTGGTGAAGATAGATCGTACATCTATTCGTCAGGTTCAGTTTTGTAATCAGATTTAGTGAGTCGGGCTCGAAGGACTGACGCATTTATGATCATGTGTGCTTGGAAAAGCATTTCATCAACCTTGCCTTCGCAGTTCAAGACCTCGCGTTTCGCCGGAGGAAGACACAGTAGCCAGCTATTCAAACTTGCTTCTATCGCCTCAGTCTCATTGCTATCTCGCGCATAGATCGACCGATCAAGCTTGAGGATAGTACCCAGGATTCTGACAGCGTCCACTCGGTATGCGAATGACGAGTGGACGATGTCTTGGCTGAAGAAGGCGCGACCCCGGAATTGATCCATAGTATAAGCTTTGGGGATGCTCTAGTCAACGAATCAGCCAGGAACACGTGAACACCGGGCCCGCACGTCGTCGGTACATACATCCCCCGTAGAATACTCCGAATCTTCGCATGGCAGCAGAAGATCGCTCTCGATGTCGTTGAGCTTAAATGAGCTTTGTTGATGGAGAGCCGCTAGCATTCCGTCCAGCACGTATAGTTCCCACCAAGTCCTTCTCCAGCTTTCCTCTAGGAATGGAGACCCCATGCTATTTTCGGAGGCGAAATTCATGCGGTTCATACCAAGTTCCACGGCTAGTTCAATGGCAGAACTCAGCATTTGTTTCGCTTGTTGTTGGCAATCCTGGGCATGCAGTGTAACCGAAAAAATGAGCATTGCTTGAATTAAATACCCGTCTTTCTTAGGTTGGCTTGCCAGCATATGACTGACCGCCTTACGATAACCCTCACTCAGAATCATCGATTCATATTGCGATCCGATGCATTGCATGACTGCTACGAGGTACTGTGGGTAGTTTCTGATTAGTTGCCTGGTCTGATGCCGAACAGGTAGGAGGATGGGGTGCGCTGCGTGGAAATGGAGGTAATAGACTTCTAGAAGGCGCTTAGACGCGACGTTGTTGTATTTATACTCGGGTGCTAGTGAAGGATTGATCATATCAAACCAATCCCAAACGCCGTCAAATAAGTGGTTGTGCTGGGAATCGAGATTGTCCAAAACCGAAGGCAATCGGTCCTCAGCGGTGCCTGGAATTGCGAGAGGTAGATCGATAGTAGGTTCCGACAGCGTTGGTATCGAGTAAGTTGCATTCAGCCCCGGTGCTGCATTCATTGCGGAATCTGTACCACTTCGCAGCCCAAGAAAGTCTGCTAAGCAGCACTAATTAGCTGTACAATTGGTAGGTATCTGATCGTAGGATGTGAGCGGATGTTCTTGCTAGACGAGCATTGTCATCAATTCATGTGATGTAGCTGAAAACTGACATGGAACAGAAATTTCTGTGTAAGCTTGACAACTATCATATGGGAAAACATCCATCAAGTGTGGAAAGTTCATTAAGGGTGACAGATTGTGCATCCACAATAGCTATTGATACTCACCATCACTGAAAACCTGATCAACGGCTATATTGTTGTTGCTGTCGTCGCGCGTTTCCATGACATCCATGAGAAGTCCTTCATCTCGATCCGACTGACTAGGGAGTCGCGTGGTGTCGAGAGGTTTCCTTGGGCGCTTGTGGCCTCGCTTTGACTGAAGGTATTGGCAATCGCGCTTGTCCAGTCGACATCGGCTGCAGGTGGGAAATTTGGCGTCACACTTCAAGTGTTTGTATCGACAATAGGTGCAAGCCAGTAGAGATACAGGCTTACGTCGTGGGCTTACCGGAAAGGATGGGTCCTCCGCGCTAACTCCAAACGTGGTCTCATAAGGCGTCGACATTGCGGTTGTTTCGTAGCAGTCTATCCTTATACGTTCTCGAGAGAGCAATCATGAAATGCGAGCAGTTCTACCTCGACGACTTGGCGGCAATTCTTGGCAAGATTGGCGGATTCAATTCGATCTAAAATGCTTGGCGCATAAAAGTTAGCTTCCACCCCCCACCATATATACACCACGACTATATGGCGAAGCAACGTCTTACATAGAAGTACATAAGGCCTTCTGTATAGCTCCTAAGTTAGAGTCAACATACATCAATTCTAAAGATACTACAATATCTTCAACTCTTGTCTTGAATTGCCAAGCATCGCTTTCGAGAGTTGTAGATTGCTTTATATCACTAAATATCATAGATTAAATATAGTACTATATAGAATTAATTCAAATCTAAAGAGCAAATAGCTTGAACTATATACTTTCGAGTGATATGCAACAAGATTTAGTATCTAGTGATTTTATTCTCCGTGTATATGTATGTATAAGAGGGTAGAAGCTAAATCTTGTGCGCCAAGCATTAGACAGGTTGCGCAACTTTATTCAATACAATTATTTAGTTAATTTGCGAGAGCTAGTGAGGTCTAGGATCCCTAGCTCGCTCGCGCTATACTAGATCGGGTAATATGAATTGCAATCTAGTAATTATCGTATTTGATTAATTTCTATTCTCTCTCATTAATAATATGCATTTTTAATTTCTTTTACTCTATCTAGCATGTCTTAATTGACTCAATTGACCCAATTAATCGACGACAATCAAGACATATGTATAACTATCGCTTTTGCTCTTGTTATTATCGTTATTTTAAGTTAATATTTTGTCGACAATTCTTAACATTTATATATTAAATTAGTAAAGTATAAAAGATTTAAATTCGATTTAGATCGAATTTTCTCTAAACGTCTTTGTTATATAATACAATTTAATAAGAAGAAAATTCGATTGCTTGTTAATTACTTTGTTATCGATATTATTAAGTAAAGCAATTGTGTTAAATTATTCTTCGAACTTGCTCTTTATTGTCTTCTATATAAATTATTCTATTCTTGTTAACTATCTAAATTAATAGAACGATTTAATTGTTTCTTCTTCTATCTCTCTTGCGTTCTTAACAATCTTCTTAAATATCTCGAAATTCGATACAACAATATACTTCGATAGCATTTAACGCTTATTTATACACGCATTAGAAGATATATTAAAACAATAAAAAGAGTAGAAAAGATTAGAGACAAGAGCATTATATAAAAGTTTATTAATAAGATTTTTTAGAAGTTTTGCAAGTCAAACGTAAGATAAAAAATTTATTACTCTAATTACAAAAAATTACACAAAATAGTTTAACTAATTATTATTTGTTTAAACAATTTACTAAAATTTATTTACAATTCTTGTAAAGATAAAATAAACAATGTTACAATACTATAAAAGTTTAAATTGCAAAATCGATTAAAAACTCTTTTTAAAGATCGAAGAAAACTTTAATTGTATAACAATAAAATCTATATTTATTAATTGTATATTATATCTCTCTATTTAAATTATACAAATAAAAGATAAATCTTTTTTAACAAGTAAATGTCTAGAACTTGTATTATTATCGAAAACTTCTTTAATTTAATTTAAACTTTGTAGATATTTAATACTTTTAAGACGCAAATAAAAGTTAAATTATAGTCGATTAAAAATCTCTATTTAGCAACAATTCTTTTAACTAATTACTATATATGTTTACGAGACAATTAAATAGAATTTTGCTTTGCAATGCAATTTTCTAGTCTTTCGAAATATTTGCAAGTTAATAGAGTCTTTAACAATTTCGAAAGCTCTATATTATAAGAGTACTAGATCTTTTCTCTTATATTTATATATATATTTAGTTTCGATAAAGTTTTTTAGTGCTAATCTTTAGTATTTGTTGCTCTAAATCTTATTGTTGTTGTTTAATTATTAGAATATAGAGAAAAATCTTAAATTAGACTCTTAAAGACAATTTTTGTTCTCTTTCTTCTCTTTTATTATTTCTTATTATTATCGCATCATATTGTCGCAATAATATAATTATCTATATATCTTTAATAATTAGAAACTCTCTATTAATTTAACAAAGAATTGTAATTGTAAATAATGTTGTCGATATAAACACTTTTCGATCTAAGTTTTATTTATTTATCTTAGAAATTTTTTAGAGATATTATTAACGCAAATGCGATTAAATGTTAAACTATTATTTTCTTTGTTTAAAGATAAAATTTTGAGTTGTCAACAAAATAAATATAATTTATAATTGTTTGTATTGCAATTTGCGCATTATATCTCTTTAATATATATTTAATATTCTTAAAAGAGACAACATTGTATACGAAAGTCTAATAACTAGATATCTTGTTGTCTTTTTTCTTCTTAAATAAAGTTTGCAAAGCTTTGAAGAAGAAAATGCAATAATAGTATTTCTTGTCTCAAATTATAGATATTTTTGTAGAAATGTCTTCTTTTCGCATCTAATATTACAATTTACTCTCTTATATCTAGATTATTTGTTGTTCTTTTCTTTCTATTTCTCTTATTGCTTGTTACAATCTTTTTATCACTCGTATTATCTATCTTAATCTTCTTGTTATTTGCATTATTTATTGCGAATTTCTCTCTACTACTTTTATATAATTGTTTTAGTCGCTCTATATTCTTGCTAAGTTTAGTCAAATCTTTAAACAAATTATTTTATTAAAAATAAATATATTTTTTATAATACTTGTACAACAATTTCTTAAAATAATATCTAAATATCGAGACTTTCGCAATATACTTTATTAGATATTTTTCAAGTATATTTTTTATCTTCTTTAGCAAAGATTCTTATCTTAATAAATTTCTTGTCAATAATATTTGATTTTTGAAGTAATTGATTAATATATAGCGTGACCGACGAGTTGACCCGCCCAACCCTAACCCTGGGGCCGGGCAAAAGTTCTAGCCCAATCGGGTGGGTCGAACGCATAGGACGCGCCGAGCGCCCAATCCAATCTACCCGATCACGTGACGTCACGTGACGCGCTAACCCGATTGGGCTAGCGCAGGGTCCACGCTAGCCGCATATGGTTAGCGTGGACCCTGCGCTAGCCCAATCGGGTTAGCGCGTAGATAAGATAAGATAAGATAAGCAAATGCTAACGCGACGAAGTTAGCTTGGGTTCTTGGCATTGGCTCGACGAAACCCAATCCTGGGGTCGAGTTCGCGCCTTGACCCTGGCCCAACCCTACGAGGCCCAAGAGGGTGGGTCGGGTTGAGAAAAAAGTGTTCGACCCAACTTAACGATCACACTATTAATATATCTTCCAAAATGTCTAAGTCTTTGTTGTTTATTACGCTAATTGTGATGTTAGCTCTCAATAATTAACGAACACGTTATTAGTGTCAAGTTATCGTAATAACGACTTGACATTGTATAGAGTTTTCTTTCTAAGAATTCTCTCTTAGAATTCTCACGAATTAATGTCTCTTTGAATTGCAATTCTACATATTACGTAATCTCGTCTTAAATGCGTTAATGTAACAACGTCTTATTACACGTTCGTATATAGTCTTACAATATTAATTCGTCTTAATCTTTATGAGCGATTGTTCGACAAAATAATTAATTCGATACGCAATACAAAACGAAATTTGAAAACAAACAAAAAACAAACGACGTTTTAGCGTTTTTAAAATAACAAAAATGCGAATAATTAACTTGTCTCCAACAATATTACGAAAATTTACATTACATTACAAGAAGAAGTCTTGTAAAATAACAACGCTACAAAGTTGTTGCAATTCGATAAAAACATCAATTATAAAAAACTTTTAATTGAAGAAAAAGCAAAGAAACGTAAATTTCAAATAAAGCGAGAGCTTCGCATTGCTTAAGCAAAAAACAATTTTTTTTCAAAGTTGCTTTGTAAGAACAAGATTAAAGCAACAAGTTTGCGTCGTTTACGCGAAATTACTTCGATAACAAAATTAGCAAATTAGCATTAAAAAGATAGCGCTTCAATTATTTTATAAAATCGACTTAGTTAAATCTTTATTACGAAAAGAACTTTAAAGAATAAAAGAACTAAACTTGAAGTACAAAAAATTTCTTCGAAATTAATAAAGATTGATTTTGGACAAAAAATTCAAAGATTTGCTAAGTTCAACAATATCTTCGCAATACATTAACAACGCGATAAAAAAATTATAAGAACAAACGAACGAACAAGATAAAAAAGTAAAACTAAGAATAGTTCGCACAATACTTGATTAATCTTATTAAAAATTCAAAAAATCGTTGTTTTGTTTTCTCTCGCAAGTACAAGAAGATTAAGCAAAGTTAATTTTAAAGCGTTAACAATTTCGTAATTTACATTAAGACATTAAAGACGAATTTTAACAAATATATTAAACGTTAACAACATAATTATTTCTTGCATTGTCTAAGAAGAAATTTTCGTAAAAAAATCAATAACGTAACTTAAATTTTCAAGATAAGAAATGCTTTTGTTGCGCTAATATAACGCATAAAAAGCGCTCTATTCTTTCGATTTAATATTAAAAACAAAATTTCGAATTAAAAATTGTTTTCGAAATTACGCAATAACTTTAAAGAAAGTTCGTATAATTGTAAATCGAAAAAAATTACGTCGACAACTAAGATTCGCGACGTTTTAATAACGAGAAATTGTTAAAAAAATACGACAAGACTTTCTTTGCATAACTTTAACAAAATTAATTCGAATATATAAGAGAAACGCATCTATTACAATTGTAACAAAAAAAAATATATTTAAAGAGAATGTTTTAGATTTGTTAAAGATAATTTGCAAATTAATATAATTAATAGCTTTCGAAAAAGCTTCCAAGCGAATGTCTTAAAAGCGTCGTTATTACAATCTTTTATTAAAGAGATTTTTGACAATTTAAAAAATTAAATAAATTCGCAAAAATTGTAATTGCAATTGCGAATTAAAAACACAAAACAAAGATTTTTTTTGCAAAATTATCAATATTTGTCGACAAAAAGTAACACAAACAAAGAAATCTTCTTAATAAAAACGCTTATATTAATTGTATTAATAAACGTCTTGCAATAATATAATATTTGAAGAAAATCGAACGATTCGTAATTAAAGTAAAAACTTTTACAATTTAAAAGACTTAATCTATAAGATTTTACGTCGCAAAAATCAAAATTCGCGATAATAAAAGACAAAAATATATATCGAGACAAGTTTTCTATATATTTGATAAAATCGCACACAATATTATTGTCGATTTTTTTTAAGTAATAAAAGTTAACTTTTACGTCGACTAATATATACTAATTTGACGTTATTAAGTTACAAAGAATATTATTGTTGTTAAGTCTTCGAAGAATTTTTTGAAATTCGAAGAATAAATTTTAATATTTGCTCTAATTTGTTGCGATTTTAATGTTGACAAAATGTCGACAATACGCGTTATACTTAAGAACATTTAGAATTACAACAATATCTTTAATTTAAAAAATACATTTATTCTCTCTAAGTATAAAGAGAAAGATTATAAGATCAATTTGCTTTCTAAAAGAAAATCGTCTTATAATTCGTTATATATTTTGTTCGAACAAGAATTGATTGTTTTACGTAATTATCTTTTGAAAAAAAATTGCAAATTAATTAGTCAAATCGAAGCATTAATGCTATTTGTATTAAAGAGCAATAAAAGTCTAAAATTATGCATTAATTATCGCAATCTCAATGCGATTACAATTAAGAATTAATATTTTCTTTCTCTTATAAAGAAGACGTTAAATCGTCTAATAAGCGTTATGTATTTTACGAAACTAAATTTGAAAAACGCTTATTATCGAATTCGAATTTGTTAAAACAATAAGTAAAAGACGATTTTTCGAATACAATATAAACACTTCGAATACGCAATAATGTCGTTTAAATTAATAAACGTATTAATTATTTTTTAGATTTTAATTAACAAAGTCTTAAGAGATTTAATAAATTATCTTTGTATAATTTATCTTAATAACATTTTGATTTACTTTAAGATACAAGAAAGACACTAAAATTGCGTACGTTAAATACTTGATAAATTATGTTTCTATAAGCTTTACGCAAAGCTATTTAAATATTTTTTCATAATAATTTTAATTGAATTTCTAGAATACATTATAAGCAATTATAACGTGTTAATAAATTTACGACAAATTAACTTTATTAAAATATAATTTTAACTTATTACTTTATGCGAGCTTCAAGTGTTTCTAAGTTTTGCAAACTTTTATTGATAATTTGTGAAATACTATGCAAAGATTACTTGAACTTTGACGAAGCTTTTAAAAAATAATAAATAAGACAAACAAAATAATCTTTTTTATTTAACAAGAATATTATTTTGACTTTTCGAAAGTTTATTACGATTTTTACGCAAACGTTTATGTTAATTTACTTTAATTCAAAAAATTACATTTGCGTTAAAACAAACGCTTTGGAATTTATAATCGCGATAATTTTATTACAATTATTTCATTTTATAAAAGAAATCAATTAGACGATATAACATTCGATAACATTCTATTCAAGAAAGATAATTTTTGCAAAGACTCAATACAAGATTTACGATTAGAAGTTGCTCGTTATCGTTATTAGCTTTAAGCAATATTAATAATATCTAAAGAATAATTATTACTTAATTATTATGTTGACAAATCATAATAATTTACGATATTTTATAAAGATAACAATGCTAAATTGTTGTTAATTTTGATAAACACTTTCGCTAACGAAATACAACTTCGAAATTAAATATTGCACGAAAAAAACAAACTTAATTGACGAATTTTCTCGACGTCTCGATTACGAGAAGAAATTAGATAATAAAATTTGTTTATTTACGTTTTAGAATAAGTTAAAAAACATTATTATTGTTGTTATTAAAATAACATCAATACTTACGAGAGACATTTGTTAGACGTTAATATTACGCAATAAGAACAAATTCAAGACTCGAATATTTAAAATCGAAAGAAAATTCGACATCGAACTTCTTAATAAAAATGTTTTAAACAAAAAAAATACAATTAATAAATTTGAAGAGAAAAAAGTTGCAAATATAGTATAGAGCATAATAACTTAATAGTTGCGTCGTAGCGACACTCGTATCGCGTGCAATAAAAAAATTAACTTAAAAATTTTCTTATCTTTGTTGTTGTTTAAAATAGAAGAGTTGCAAGAAAAGAACTTTATAATATTTAAAATTAAAAAACAATTAACGTCGCAAATCTTAAGTTAAGTTTGTGTAAAAAAAGATTAATTAATTTACAAAAAAATAGTATTTTAAAAAGCGAATTGCTATACTTGCATTATAATAACGCTTTAACAAAATACTTTAAAATTAAAAAGATACGTATTCTCATAAGCAAAAAGTTCTATTAATTAAAGATAATCGCAAATATTAATATATATATTAAAGATTACGACGTTTATTAACGAAATAAGATTTCGCATTATTGTCTTTACGAAAAGTTAACGTCGTTCTTTATTTTTGTTCGATTATAAATCGAAATTTCGATAAATTTTATAACAAAGTTGTCTATTAATTGTTGCGAAAATAATGTGTTTAACGCAATTCTAGTAGTAATCGATTAATACTTCAAAATGTCTCTATACATTTTTGTCAAATTTATATAATTAACGAAAAATCTAATTAACACTTTATTCGAAAAGATGTTGCTTATTTATCTTAAAATTTATAAAATTGTTTTCGATTATAACTTGCTCTTTATTAGTAATTATTAATTCGCGATATGTTATCGCATACGCATTAAATAAAAACTAAGTATTAATTTTTATTCTTAGATTAAAAATAAATCGAAAGACAAAATTAAACGTTGAAACATTATTTGCGTTATTATTGCAATTATAAACAAGATGTTACGCTAGTACTTCCCACGAAAGTATTAGAGAGAGTTATGCTATTGAAGAGGTTTGTAGACGTCTTTAGACAATGCAAGCAATCACTTGGTAACAAGGAGTTGCAACTTAGTAGTCGTAACAATAAGTCAAAACTTAAGATAAATTAAACACGATTTATAAGAGAGTCGTGTTGGGAAATCTATATACTAAAGAAGATCCTTCTTGTTCGCTTAGCTCGCTATCGAGCATGTCGAACACTACTCGCTCTACTCGTTGTCGAACATGTCGAGCATTGCTCGCTCTACTCGTTGTCGAACATGTCAAGCATTGCTCGCTCTACTCGTTGTCGAACATTGTTCGTTCGCCAAGTCGTCGAACATGTAGGCGATCGTGCTTCGTGCTACATGTTGCGCTATAATTAATATATCACGCTATTTCGAGCTTAGGCTCGTAACACTATTTCTCTTCTCAAAGATTTTTGTCTCGAAAGTTAAACGTCTCTCATTATGTCTCGTTAGCAACAAAGTCGTCTTCGTATCGCATTCGAAATCGAACGCTACGATACACTAGTGAATCTTGCTTGTGAACGTTGCTCTCTCTTTGATTATTCTTGTATTGCCATGAAAGACTTCTCGTCTTGTTTGAAGTGTTCGAAATGTGTTCGTGCGAACAAATCGTGCGTAAACATGTCTTGGTCTTCCCTTAATCATAATAGAGAAGATCTTTTTGTCAAAATTGCTAAAGATGAAGCTTTGCTAGCAATCGTCATAATTCGATTGCTTCAAAATAAAAAGATTTTGAAGAAAATTGATGCGAAGACTAAACGAAAGACACAATGTCTATTGTTAGAAATGAAGAAGTTAAATGCTCTCGAATCCTTCAATTGTTTTGTTGCGAATGCGTTCGTTAGGTCATCTTCTATCTTCTAGTTATTTCTCGCTATGCTAGATGATTTTTCGAATGTTGATGGAATCTCTAGATAAGGTCATAGTAGTCATCAAGATTCTCTTTAGATTCCCACGTGTTCTTCGAGGTAGAATATCTTTTTCACTTGATTAGATAGTTTTGACCTTGTTGCTTTAGAATTTTTTCCACTTCGTATCAATTTTCTTTCTAAGCTTTATAATGAAATGTTTCCTATATAGACGTACTAGAATCGACTAATTCTAATAATAAGATATAAAATACTAAAAATACTTTGGCGTCCTTAAGTAAGTCGAGTTCGTAATTGATTGATCTCTTGACTTTTCTAATGAAAAATAGTTCGACCTTAACATGATCAAGTTTCTTGCTTTTTCTCCTAGTCTTTAGGTTCTTTGTTAGGAGATACATTTTATTTCTCTTCTTTAGTTGAGATGCCATTTTTCGTTTCTTGTTCTAGTACTTGATCGATCGTGCTTGCATCGATGTGATGTTATCGTGTATCTTTTTTAGCGTCGCTACTCTTTCGATGACTAACTAAGCTATTAGATGCTTTCGTTGCTAGTCGAAAAGATTTAACTCCTTGCCATAGTTAGCAAAGAAAGACGTTACTCTTGTCGTGTTAGAAACCTTTGCATTTAATGCTAGTTGCGCCATAGATAAAAGTAATATTCAATTGTTCTAGATATTGTTGACGTAGTGTCTTAAATATTGCTCAAGACTCTAGTTTGTTTGCTTTGTCTATTCATTTGTGATCGAATAATAGGCAATCGACATGCGAAGTCTTGTATCTAACATTGATATCAATGTTTTTTAATAGTTAGACGTGAAGAGCTTGTCTTTGTCACTAGTTAGTCCTTTAAATATATTATAGTATTTGATCAATCAATTTAGTACGATGTATTTCAATTGTTTTGCTATGAACTTCTTCTTGCATGCGATAATATGTAAGTACTTGATAAGTTTGTCAATCATTACTAGTATCGAATTATATTTGTCTCTAGTTGCTAGATTCGTCGACTTGAACAACTTGATAATAAAGTTTATCGTAACTTTATCTCATGACGATTTAGATAATTCCTAATATTGGATTTCGCCATAGCTCGCATGTGTACTATGTTTGTTCTACTAACAACTAAGACATCGTTTAATATATGTCTCGACAACTTATCTTATATTGGGAAACTAGCAATGCTAGCGCAAAAGCTAAAGTGTTTTGATCATCTTTAGATGTTCTTGCAATGATTTGTCATAATGCTCTTTTATACATTCGTCGATTTTGTCGATAAATATTTGAAGTTTTTCTTTCTTAATTGAAAACTTCTCTAACTTGTCTCGAAGAATTCGTAAGATTGCATTTAGCTTATGTTTGTTAATTGATAATGATTCGTCTTGATTAATCTTAAGTATGTTGTGATTGAACAACTTCTTTGTTTTTATATGATCACTTCGTCTACTAAGCGCGTCTACTTTGTCATTTTCTTTCCCTAGGGTATACAATATCTTGAACTTGTATTGTTCTAGTTTCTTAAATCATCGCACTTGTCTTTTATTAAGTTCTTTTGTCGTGATGAAGTGCAATAAGTTTTTATGATTCGTTAGAATAATGAGTTTTAGTGCTTCTTTCGTGTATATTCTTTATGCTTCAAGGGTTGCTACTATCGCAAGTAGTTTTTTGTCATATATATCGTAATTTTGTTTTGTCGACGAGAGTTTCCTTAAGTAGTATGTCATTGGGTGCTACATGTCTTCATATAGTTAACTAAAGCATGCATCGATAACTAGATTTAATGCGTCTATTTTTATTCGTTCTAATTTCTTGAAATCAAACATCTTAAGTATTGATTTCTTTAAACACTCTTTTTTTAACTTCTAAAATGTTGCTTCTTCGCGTGATTCTTATTTTCAAGGCGTGTCTTTTCTTGTTAGATTTGTCAATGATATCGATCTCTCTAAGAAGCCCTCGATGAACTTTCTATTGTATTGAACAAATTCTATAAAGGTCTAAATGTTCTTAACATCGATTGACGTTAATTATTCTTTGATTGCTCTAATTTTTTTTAAGTTCATTCGAATTTCATGTCGTTCTATAACGAATTCTAGAAAGTCAACTTTCTCTTGATGAAATTCGCATTTCTTTAGTTTGAGGCGTAGATCTCTTTAATTTAAACATTCCAATACTTAGAAAACATGCTACACATGTTCTTTCAATGTGGTTAAGTATATTATGATGTCGTTTAGATATGTTATGACAAATATATTCAAGTATTGTTGTAGCGCATCGTTAATTATTTCTTAACATGTTGTCGAGACATTAATGAGCCCAAACGACATTATCATGTATTCGTAAAGTTCATATTGTGTACAAAAAGCTATCTTTTACTTCTCTTTTGTCTTTATCCTAATCTAGTTATACGCTTCTCGTAGATTTAGTTTGATGAAGTACTTGACTTCGAATAATCGATTCTAAAGCTCGCTAATATTTGATAGTAAATATCGATTTTTGATCGTTACGTTGTTTAGCTTTCGATAATCGACACATAAGCGAAGTTCTTCGTTCTTTTTGAATGTAAAGAGAATTAAGTATCTTGCTCGTAATTGGGATTTTCTAATAAATTCTTTCTTTTTATTCTTTGCTAGATATTTGCTAAATATTGACAATTTTTTCTTCGATAGAGCGTAAATAGATTTAAACGTGAGTTTCTTATTTAATTCAAGTTTGATCTCGTAATTTCACGATTAATGTTTAGGTAGAGCTAATGTCGTTTTTTTCTCTTGAAATAGGTGCTCCCATCTATTATATATTCGTGATATGTGTTTTAGCGATTCTCTCGCCTTACTAAATATTTCAAGGCTCTTAGAAGATTCGTAGTTTTCTTCACTTACTTTATCTTTATGACTCAATTAATTTTTGCTAGTGCCTAACGAGTCGAATTGTTGTTGATCGTTCTTGTACAAGATGACAAGTTCGCTTCTTGCAATCGAATTTCGACTTAATCTTTTATTTATTATCGAACACTATCAATGCGTAGATTAGATGTGAATTGCGTGATCACATCGCTCAAATCTAAGTACTCGTGTATTTTAGTCAACTTCTAGATTGTGCTACTTTAATCAAGACATTTCTAGAACGATATTATAAGTAACTATTCCCACTATATTAAAGATTAGTTTCTCGTGATGTTGCTAAATAGCTATCGATAGTAATTTTGTTTCTTTGTTCACTCTTTCATTCTTGTCAAGTAATGAGTTTTTATCTACAATTATTAAATTGTATACGTTAGACTTTTTCTAAGTAAAATACTCTTTCTTCTTAACAAGAGTTTTGATTATAAAATTATCTATTGCATCAAAATTAACTATCGCGATAAGTCAACGATCATTGATCTTAATTGATGTGATAAAACATCGTGCGTGTGCTATTAAGTTTAGTTGCTATTGTTGAGCTAACATATTGCATTTCTCTAGTATACTCTTTATTAAAAAATTTGAACTTTTTCTTGCTCTTGTGTTGCGACTTCTATTGCAAACGCTTGTTTGCGTTGAGCTTTCTTTTGTTGCTAAATTACTAACTTTAGCTTCCTAGGAAACTAGTTGACTTCTTTCTTTTTTTCTAGATAAGTTTAGCATAAGTCGTCGTAGCAAATAGTTCAATTAAGTGTCTTATGTTTTTTTGCTTCCTTTATCTTTTGTTTGGATAAAATAACACTATTTAGTTGTCGTTCGATCTTGTTGGAAATGTTTCTTTTTATAATGGCGTCGCTTTCTAGCGCTTCCTCGCATTTGTTTACGATTTAACTATTTTGTCGTTTCTTCGATGAGCTATCTAAAGCGTCGAGTCGTTTCGTGATGTTTTTTAGGCATTCGTGAAAGTTCTTCTAGCTATACTCTTTGTTTAAGTCGATGATTAAATTGTAAGATTTAATAGTTTTCTAAAGTGCTTGATTAACTTCTTGCGTAGATGTAAGTGCCTTGTTTAATAATGTTTTATCTAGAACTTTCTATAACTAATCTAGGTTCTCTATTAGATAGTAGTCGTCGTTCGATCTAGTTTTGAGAGTGTTCGCTTTTACGTCGACTTGCTTCTTGATGTCGTTCTAGTTGTCAAGTATCTCTCTCAACATAACATTGATTTGTCAACGATTTATTAAGTTTCGCAATCGACAATCTCTTGCGAAGTGACTCGATTTGCCACATGAATAGCACGTTTTTTGGAATTTGTTATCTTGCTTTTCCCTAGAATTCTTTTCTTTACGTCGTTAAGTAAAGTTTAATTCCATAGATGCAAGCTCGCAATAATCTAGATTGCTATACTTCTTGAAATGATTTTTCTTTGCGTAATATTCGATCATTGGTTCAAAGAAAATTCTTGCTCTCTCATGAAATTGATCGTATCGTTTTTTCATAGCTCTCTTATATAGCTTGTCGTCTACGTCGATTGCTATCTTCACTAAAGTTTAAATAGTGTCGAATTTTGCATCGCTACGCATAAGTTTGTTCTTAACATTCTTCTTCAAGTCTCGTTTGAACATTGTCATTAGTAATGCATTGTCTCAATCAATTAGATTTGCGTATTTCTAGAATTTGGCGACGTAGTTTGCTGCTAACGTTTTCTATTATAGATGCTAAATGACTCGTTTCGCTATTTATTTCTCATTGAATATTTCAAATACTTGTCGTAGTTCTTTCTTAAAAATATCGAAGTTGATGAAGATTTCTTCTAGATCTTCTTCATTCTTAAGATGCTTTCAAAGATTTGACTTCAATTAATGTTGAGTTCGTTCTTAAAGAAAAGTAGAAATCAACAAGATCTTCTTATTTCTTAAAACGAAATAAAACGTAAAGTAAATTTTAACTTGCGTGATTCAATTCTTTAGTTTAGTTCTATCTTCATAATATTTGTCTAAAGCATTAATCTTAATCTTTGATAAAATTTCTTTTTCATTGTTAATACTATTGTCGTTATCGTCGATCTTTATGAGATTTGACATGGATTGTTTTCCTTTTACTATAGAGCTAGTGTTTGGGATAAAAGCGCGTTGATCTAATATAGACATCCTTAGAGTGTTCAAAGTGTTACGCTAGTACTTCCCACGAAGATATTAGAGAGAATTATGCTATTAAAGAGATTTGTAAACGTCTTTAGGCAATGCAAGCAATCACTTAATAACAAGGAATTGCAACTTAGTAGTCGTAACAATAAGTCAAAACTTAAGATAAATTAAATACGATTTATAAGAGAATCGTGTTAGGAAATCTATATACTAAAGAAGATTCTTCTTGTTCGCTCAATTCGTTGTCGAACATGTCAAGCATTGTTCGTTCTACTCGTTGTCAAACATATCGAACATTGTTCGTTCTACTCGTTGTCGAACATGTCGAACATTGCTCGCTCTACTTGTTGTCGAACATTGCTCATTCGTCAAGTCGTCGAACATGTAGACGATCGTACTTCGTGCTACATGTTGCGCTATAGTTAATATATCACGTTGTTTCGAGCTTAGACTCGTAACACAAGACAATTGAAACTTGTTGCTAACTTTAATTTAATATACTTATAATAACGCATCGCATGCATTAACTAAAATGTTATTCTTCAAATTAATATTTAAATTTGTTGCAAATTTTCGATTTAATTAAAACAACAAGAATTGTTTAAACGTTTTTATTATTTAAGAGCAAATTTAGTCTTTGTAAAACAAATGCGATCAATTAATAAATCGTTTACAAATTGCGTAACAAACATAGACTTAAGATTACAATAAAAAAATTACTTCGAAAAAATATTAAATTGATAACAAAATTATGCTTTTTATTAAAAATCTTTTAGATGTTCGTTCGAAAAAGAAGCTATTTTACAAGTTTATAAAATTGTTCGAAATTAAAAATATAATCGACTCGCAAACGTATCGTTTACGTCTCTTTATCAAATAATACATTTATTTCGTTTTTTATATTTTATTATTAAAATTATATTATCGTAACTTAAACATCGTCGTTTCGAAAAACATAATATTGATTGACAAGAATAAAAAGTAAGAAATAAAAGATATTTTTAATTATAAGTTAAGATATAACAAGTCGTAACATCTTGTTTAATAAAAAGAATTTTTATTATATAAAGATAATTAAATATTTAGAAATTATCTTGCGAATGCGAGACAAAAGTTTAAGAAATACAATACGCGTAAATCTTTCGAAAAATTAATTGCAAAGATAAAAAAATCAAAATTTCGTATTTGTAAAAAAAAATTCGACAATAAAAAGTAAGATTTAATGCTATTATATACATTTAAAACACAATAATAATATAGATAATGCGTATAAATAATATCATAATTTTCTTAATAAATTAATTAAACATTAAGAATTATAAAAATGCGACATAAAGTGCACTTAAATTTAACTACTTTTGTTATTTAATTTTTGTCAATAAAAAACTCTTGTATGCGTGTTATTTAATGCAAGATTTAACATTTTATTTACGATTAATTATGCGTATCTCTTTTAATTAATTTTTCAATTGTTGTTGTTTAATTGTCTTCGATAATGCATAAACGTTGCAAAAATAAATTATTAATAACAAGAATAAGAAACGCAATCTTTTAAAATGCGATTAATTTTATTATTTTAAATATAATAAAAACTTATCTTAAACAATAATTTTTCGAACATAAATTTTACGTAAAAATCGCGAAAATGTAATGTTTGCGAAAAAATATAAATAAAATTCGATCTTTTAATTGTTAATTTTTATGTTATCAAATAAGAGAGTTGTTTATTTTGAATGTTCTTGTTTGATAACAAGCAATTCGATATATTTAAATCAAACATATAAGTTGTCGAAACAACTATAATATATAAGAGAAGTTTCGTTTAAATATTTACGTCGCTTTTTTTTAAAGAGATTTGATTAATAAAAACGAGACAAATAATGTTGTTCTTAGCGAAGTTATTAGATTACGCAAAATTTACAAATTCTTAAATTTGTCGTTTGCAACAATATCGTTAGATACGAATTTATCGTTTTCGTTTAACTTTTTTAAAGAAAAAGCATCGAGATTTGCTTTATAATGCATTATATCGAGCATTTTTTGTTACATATCGCATAAACAATTTAGTTTAACATTAATGTTAATTAAAAGATTCTTGTAAATCAAACGTAAAATCGATTTATTTTTTCGTTGTTATGCGTACATAATAATAAGACAACGTTGCACTTGCGAAGCAAACGCAATTTAATTAACTTTAGCATTATTTTTATCGAAGATACGCATGTTAAATTTTAACAAAATATTAACTCGCTTAATATATCGAATAACGATAAGAACACACTAATAAGTCAAATCAAATATAAGAGTATATAAATAACTTACGATCTTGCGCTTTAAAGCGCAATATTTACAACGAATATTCTTTTGCTTAATATATTGCATGTTATTAGATCGCAAAGCAAACAAAAGTTGAAAATATATTTAATAATCGACATTTTTGTTAATGCGAACAAGACATCGCAAATAGCAAAAAGAAAAAAGAAAAAAGAAAAAAACGTTACGTTTGCGCGCGAACGAGAAAGACAAAAAGAATTATTTCAATTAATATTGCTATTTTATTAATTTTACTCACAACAAGTTCTTGTTAAAGCATCGCTTACGTAATTGATTTGCTACTATAATAACGAAAAATTAGTAAAAACTTACGATTATCTTTATCGAAAAGAGATTGCGACACGTTAGAATAATTAAAAAAACTTATACTAAATGCGAGATTTATGCGCAATATCGTTGTTAACATTAAAACAACTTAAAGAACGTCGCATTTATCTATTAACTATAAATTAAAAAGTAATATAAGAAGAGAGAAATTATAATAATGTTGTTGATAAATATTATTTGCGAATCAATTGCGCTAATTTAATTAAATTGAACAAAGAAAATCGAGATAATTTATTCAAATAATAAGTTAAGCTAAACTTAAAATTTATAAGATTCGAATAAATTGCGATATATTATTGTCGAATATTTGTCGCAATAACGACGCAACGACATAGCAATTAAAAACGTATTTACGCTTTAAAATAAAAAAACAAAAGATTTTTTTGTTCGTCGATTTAAAGTTAACACACAATAAGACGCTTGAAACGAACAACTTAATGTCTCGCAATAATACACAAGAAAAGTTATTGTCGCTTCTTAACTTTTTTTCGAATATCTAAGAAAAATAAAGAAAGAAATCAAAAAATCTCTTTTATAAACGTCTTCGAATTCTAACAAGAAAATACATGAACTAAAAAATGCGTCGCACATAAAAACATAAAATACTACTTATTATCTAATTAAATCTTAGAAAGTTTTAAAGAGAATTTGATAAAAAATCGACGTAATCGCGCAAGTAGAGCATCGTCATAACACATTAATTCTAAAAATCAAAATTTGAAAGAAAAAAACAATTGTAATGTTAGTTCTTAATAATTAACGAACACGTTATTAGTGTCAAGTTATCGTAATAACGACTTAACATCGTGCAAAGTTTTCTCTTTAAGAATTTTCTCTTAGAATTTTCACGAATTAATGTCTTTTTAAATTGCAATTCTACATACTATGTAGTCTTGTCTTAAGTGCGTCGATGTAACGACGTCTTGTCACACGTTTGTACATAGTCTTACACTAATATACGTTTGTTTAAATCTCTTCGAGATCTTTCTATTACTCTAAGATTGTTTTGCAATTTTGCTTTCTTAATATTCTATAAACTCTAGCAATATAAATTTATTTAATAAAGATTTGAAGAGTATAGACAAATAATTATTATCGTCTTTAGATAAGATTTACATTCTTGTATATCAATTATTATTTATATTTTCTTTATAATCTAAATCTTTTGTTATTATTGTATTGTTATTAGATAAAGAACTTGTTTCTATTATAAGTTTCAATTCTCTTGCATTCTTCTTTGCGTTAAAGAATATACTAGAGCTACTATTTTTAGAATTGCTTTAATTTTTGAAACTCTTCTTACTACTAACAAAAACAACAAAGAAAAAGAAAAAGAAAACTTTGTAGTTTAATTTATTCTTTAGTTGTTAACTAAGTCTATCTATTTTCTTTTTGTATTTTTGTTACGCTAGTACTTCCTTCGAAGATATTAGAGAGAGTTATGCTTTGAAGAGGTTTGTAGGCGTCTTTAGGCAATGCAAGCAATCACTTGGTAACAAGGATTTGCAACTAAGTAGTCGTAACAATAAGTTAAAACTTAAGATAAATTGAACACGATTCATAAGGGAGTCGTGTTCGAGATCTATATACTAAGAGATCATCAATGCTCTCTCTACTCTCTTGGCAAAGCTAGTAGAGCATTGCTCCTCGTACTTCTCTAGTAGAGCTAATAGAGCATTGCTTCCCATGCTTTCCTAGTAGAGCTAATAGAGCATATGCAAGTATTCGTTCTTTGTACTACACTCTTGCGTACTTCATATATTGCTTGGCTCGTAACACTATCCCTCTTCTTTAAGTCTTTCGTCCCAAAAGCAAACTTTCGTTATGCCTCGAATCAAATCATCTTCTTACAATCGTCGTTTGATTCAACTAACTAGATTGAGTATTTCTATTGTTAGAATGCGTCCCTATTGTCGTTGCAATCGCCTTGACAAGGCCTATCGTGTTTAGAAAGATTCGAAGAAGTGTATAAAATGTATTAGGAAAAACTGTTCTTGCGACCTAACTCTCTTAAATATCGCACGATGGCGTCGTTTCGAAACGCAACGAAAGATTCTTAAACAACAACTTCGAAATGCGATGCTAAAACGCAAAGAGATGCAAACGAAAGAGAATCGCTTGCTCTCTTAACTCGAATACGTAAAAGACAAGCAACAAACAATAATTAATGAGAAACTTTAAAATCTTGAAGAAATCGCCTCTTTAATTGATAAGTCTATGAATGAGTTTCTTTCGAAGCCTCTTATCGATGTCGCTTCGAAACAAATTGTTTTTTTCAATTTTAAGAGTAGCTAATTCTTTATTTTCTTGACTTTCTTTGATAAAAGTCTAGAGATGCTTGCTAATGTTGTTGTCGACAAAATTGCTTTAGTTTGTTGTGACATTTCGTTAAGTTCTTAATGAATTTTTATGTGTTCTTTGAGATAAAATATCTTTTTCATTTGATAAGATACTTTTGATCTTTTTGTTGTAGAATTTTCTCAATCTTAAATTGTTTCTTTTCTTGTGAATGAAAATAAAATATGTCTTATAAAGGCGTGATTGAATTTGCTAATTTTAACAATGAGATATAAAATACTAGAAATACTTTGGCGTTCTTGAATAAGTCAAGTTCGTAGTTGATTAATCTCTTGATTTTCTTAACGAGAAACGATTCGACTTTAACATGATTTAATTTCTTGCTTAACTTTCTTGTCTTAAAGTTTTTCGTAAAAAGATATATTTTATCTCTTTTCTTTAATTAAGATGTTGTTTTTCGTTTTTTATTTTAATACTTAATTGATCTTTCTTGCATCTTTAAGATGTTGTCGTGTACCCTTTTTAGTGTCGCTATTCTTTCGATGACTAATTGTGCTAATAGATGCTTTCGCTCTTTTTCGAAGAGATTAAGTTCTCTATTATAATTGACGAAGAATAAAGTTATCTTAGTGATATTTAAAATCTTTGCATTTAATGCTAGTTGTGTCATAGATAAAAGTGATACCCAATTGCTATAAGTATTGTTGACGTAGTGTCGCAAATATTGCTCTAAACTCTAGTTTGTTCGCTCTATTTGTTCATTCGTAATCAAGTGATAGACAATGGACATTCTAAGTCTCGTTTCTAACATTAATATTAATGTCTTTCAATAATTAAACGTGAAGAGCTTGTCTTTGTCACTAGTTAGTCCTTTGAATATATCGTGATATCGTATGAGTCGATTTAACACAATGTATTTTAGTTGTTTTGCTATAAACTTCTTCTTGCATGCAATAATATGTAAGTACTTAATAAGTTTGTCAATCATTACTAGTATCGAATTATATTTGTTTTTAATTGCTAAGTTCGTCGATTTAGACAACTTAATAATAAAGTTTATCGTAACTTTATTCTATAATAACTTAGATAATTTCTAATATTGGATTTCGCCATAGTTCGCATATGTATCATATTTGTTTTGCTAATAGCTAAGACATCGTTTGACGTATATCTTGACAACTTATCTTATTTGTGAGAACTAACAATGCTAGCGTAAAAGCTAAAGAATTTTGATCATTCTCGAATGCTCTTGCAATGATTTATCATAGTGTTCTCTTATACATTCGTCGATCTTGTCGATAGATATTTGAAGTTTTTCTTTCTTTATTGAAAATTTCTTTGTATCGTCTTAAAGTATTCGTAATGTAGCATTTAGCTCGTATTTGTTTGTTAATAGTGATTCGTTTTTGTTGACTTTAAGTATGCTATAATTAAACGATTTCTTCGTTTCTATATAATCACTTCTTTTGCTAAGTGCGTCTACTTTATCATTATTTTTGTCTAAGATATATTGTATCTTGAACTTGTATTGTTCAAGTCATTCTAATTATTGTATTTGTCTTTTGTTAAGTTGTTTAATAATAATAAAGTGTACAAGATTTTTATAATTCGTAAGAATCGTAAATTTTGATAATTCTTCGATGTATACTCTTTATGACTTTAAGAAAGCTACAATAGCGAGTAGTTTCTTGTTATGAACATCGTAATTTTGTTTGACTAACGAGAGTTTTCTCGAAAAATATGTCATTAGATGTTATATGTCTTCATGCTTTTAACTAAAGCATGCATCGATAACTAGATCTAATGCGTTAATTTTAATTCTATTTGGCAATCGTAAATCGTACATCTTTAATACTAGTTTCTTCAAGCATTCTAGCTTAAGATCTTGAAATGATTTTTTTTCTACAAATTCTTATATTTATAACGTATTCTTTTTCGTAAGATTCGTCAATAGTATCGCATTGACGAAGTAGTTTTTGATAAACTTTCTATTGTAGTTTATGAAATCTAGAAAGAATTGCATTTTCTTAACATTAATAGATGATTTTCATTCTTTAATTGCTTGTAGTTTTTTAAGATTCATGCGTACTTCGTATCGTCTTACGACAAATTTAAGGAAATCAATTTCTTTTTGATGAAATTCGCATTTCTTTAATTTAAGATGTAAGTTTTTTTTATCTAGATATTTCAATACTTTAAAAACATAACTAACATGTTCTTTCAAAATTTTTAAGTAAATCATAATGTCGTTCAAGTATATTATGACAAATCGATTCAAATGTTGTCGTAGTATATTATTAATTATTTCTTGATACGTTGTCGAAATGTTTGTGAGTTCGAACGACATTATCGTGTATTTGTATAGTTTATATTGTGTGCGAAAAGCTATCTTTTACTCTTTTCTCGTCTTTATCTTGATCTAGTTGTACGTTTCTCGTAGATTCAATTTAATAAAGTACTTAACTTCGAATAATCAATTTTAAAGCTCGCTAATATTGAGTAATAAATATCGATTCTTAATTGTAATATAATTTAGCTTTCGATAATCGACACATAGACGAAGAGTTTCGTCCTTCTTAGATACAAAGAGAATCAAGTATTCTACTTATGATTGAAATTTTTTGATAAATTCTTTTTTTTCGTTTTTTGCCAAGTATTCGCGAAGTACTTCGAGCTTCTTTTTGAATAAAGCATATATAAGTTCAAACGTGAGCTACTTGTTTAATTCAAGTTTGATTTTATAATTTTACGATTAATGTTTAGGAAAAGTCTTTGTCGTTTTCTCTTCTTGAAATAGATGCTCTCAACTATTGTATATTCGTAATACGTGCTTTAGCGATTTCTTCGTTGTATTAGATAATTCAAGACTCTTAGAAAATTCGTAATTTTCTTCATTTACTTTAACTTTGTGATTCGATTAATTTTTGTTAATATTTATCGAGTCGAACTTAATTAAATCGTTTTGTTTCGAGAATGCAAATTCGCATTTTGCGATCAAATTTCGATTTTATTTTTTATCTATTATCGAACGCTATTGATGCGTAGATTAAATGTGAATTGTGTGATCACATTGTTCGAATCTAAGTACTCGTGTATTCTAGTCGACTTCTAAATTGTGTTGCTTCAATCAAGACATTTCTAAAACGATATCGTGAATAATTATTCTCACTATATTAAAAATTAGTTTCTCGTAATATTGCTAAATAGCTATCGATAATAATTTCGTTTCTTTATTTACTTTTTCATTCTTGTCAAGTAATGAGTTTTTATTTACAATTATTAGATTGTAAGCGTCAAGCTTCTTTTAAGTAGAATATTCTTTCCTCTCTACAAGAGCTTTGATCATAAAATTACTTGTCGCACTAGAATTAATCATTGCGATGAGTTAACAATCATTGATCTTAACTAGTGTGATAAAACATCGTACGTATGTTGTTAAGTTTAGTTGCTATTGTTGGGCTAACATATTGCATTTCTCTAATATGTTCTTTATTAAGAAATTTGAACTTTTCTTTGCTCTTGTGTTGCGACTTTTGCTTCAAACGTCTATTTGCGCTAAGCTTTCTTTTGTTGCTAGATTGCTAACTTTGACTTTCTAGAAAATTAATTGACTTCTTTCTTTTCTTTTAGATAAGTCTAGCATAAGTTGTTGTAGCAAATTGTTCAATTAAGTGTCTTATGTTTCTTTGCTTCCTTTATCTTTTGTTTAGATAAACTAACATTGTTTAGTTGTTATTCGATTTCGTCGAGAATATTCTTTTTTATAGTGGCGTCGCTTTCTAGCGCTTTCTCGCATTTGTTTACGATCTAATTAATTTATTTTTTCTTCAATGAACTAGTTAAAGTCTCGAAGTGATTCGTGATGTCTTCTATGCATTCGTGAAAGTCCTTTTAGTTATACTTTTCGTTCAAATCAATAATTGGATTGTAAGATTTGATGATCTTCTTAAATACTTGATTAACTTCTTGCGTAAATGCGAATGCCTTGCCTAATGATGTTTTATCTAGAACTTTTTGTAATTGATCTAGGTTCTTTATCAAATAATAGTTGTCGTTCGATCTAGTTTTAAGAGTCTTCGCTTCTATGTCGACTTGCTTTCTAATGTCGTCCTAGCTACTAAATATCTCTCTTAACATAGCATTGATTTGTCGACGATTTATCAAGTTTCGCGATCGACAATCTCTTGCGAAGTGACTCAATTTATCACATGAATAGCACGTTTTTTAGAATTTGTTATCTTGCTTTCTTCTAGAGTTTTTCTCTTTTCGTTGCTAGATAGAGTTCAATTCCATAGATGCAAGCTCGCGATAATCTAGATTGCTATATTTCTTAAAATGGTCTCTTTTCGCGTGATAATCGATCGTTGATTCAAAGAAGATTTTTGCTCTTTTATGAAATTGATCGTATCGTTTTTTCATAGCTCTCTTATACAACTTGTCGTCTACGTCGATTGCTATCTTCATTAAAGTTTGAATGATATCGAATTTTGCGTCGCTACGCATGAGTTCGTTCTTAACATTCTTCTTTAAGTTTCGCTTGAACATTGTCATTAGTGATGCATTATTTCAATCGATAAAATTTGCGTATTTCTAGAATTTGGCGACGTAGTTTGCTGCTAACGTTTTTTGTTACAAATGCTAAATAACTCGTTTCGCTATCTATTTTTCGTTAAATATTTCGAATATTTGTCGTAGTTCTTTCTTGAAGATATCGAAATTAATGAAGATTTCTTTTAGATCTTTTTCATTCTTTAGATGCTTTCGAAGATTTGACTTCAATTAATGTTGAACTCGTTCTTAAAAAAAAGTAGAAGCCAACAAGGTCTTCTTATTTTCTAGAATGAGATAGAACGTAAAGTAGATTTTAATTTGCGTAATTCAATTCTTCAATTTAGTTCTATCTTTATAATATTTGTCTAAAGCATTAATCTTGATTTTTGATGAAATTTCTTTTTCATTGTCGATACTATTATTGTTATCATCGATCTTTATAAGGTTTGTCATGAGTTATTTTCCTTTTGTTGTAGAGCTAGTGTTTAAGATAGAGACGCGTTGATCTAATACAAACATCTTTAGAGTGTTCAAAGTGTTACGCTAGTACTTTCTTCGAAAGTATTAGAGAGAGTTATGCTTTGAAGAGATTTGTAGACGTCTTTAGGCAATGCAAGCAATCACTTGGTAACAAGAGTTTGCAACTAAGTAGTCGTAACAATAAGTCAAGACTTAAGATAAATTGAACACAATTCATAAGAAAGTCGTGTTCGAGATCTATATACTAAGAGATCATTAATGCTCTTCTTGCTCTTTTGGCAAAGCTAATAGAGCATTGCTCCTCGTGCTTCTCTAGTAGAGTTGATAGAGCATTGCTCCCCATGCTTTCCTAGTAGAGCTAGTAGAGCATATGTAGATATTCGTTCTCTGTACTACACTCTTGCGTACTTCATATACTGCTTGGCTCGTAACAATTTTGCATTCTTTTTTATTTTTATTTTTTGCAAAAAGATCTTCTAGTTTTTCATCTTCTAATATACTACAAATATAGATATTTATTTATTGATAATTTAAATTCAATTGTTGTCTTGTATTGTATAATCAAATTTGTATAAAACTTTAATATTTACTTTTCTTTTATTTATTAAGTGTTTTATCTATTTACTAATATTAACATATTTACAATCTATTGTTGTCTCGAATCTCTTTCTAATTTTATCTCAAAAATGTTATATAGTTTCGATATTGTACTTCGCAAATCTAGTTACGCATATATTGACAAAAATAACATTGTTTTTCTTTGTAAATTGTTAATTGTAATTGAGCTTTTAATTTAGTAGTTAATCTTTCTTTTACTTATAAAAAACAAGAGAAGTAGAGACTTTTAACAACAAAGAAGTATTAGAAATGTTAAAAGTACAACGTCGATTAACGATATTTTAAATATAAAAGTCGAGATTAATATTATTATTTGTATTTAACTCGACATTCTTTTTTTTTAATTTCTATATAATTGTTCTTTAATATCTTTTATTAATTTGTCTTCTTCTCTTTTTTAACAATTGTTGAAACAACTTTAATTTGAATTAAATCGCTTTTTTTTGTCTACAAGACAATTGTTATATATTCTTCGAAGATTGCAAGATTTGCAAAGATAGCAATAATTACAAGAACTACAAAGATAACAATAATTGCGAGAGTTACAAAGACAACAATAACTACAAAGACTTTAATTGTCGCAAAGAAGTACTTAAATTAAGAACGTAAAGATAGCTTTTAAGTACATCTCTAACTATAACAACGACAACAACGACAACAACGATAGAGAAGATAATTATAATCTTTATAAGCTACATCTAGACGAATAATTGAAGCAATTGAATAAGGTAGTAGGTCAATTGAATGAGTATTCAATAATTGAATATTGATTTAATTAGGACTGCCAAGCCGCCAGATCTGCTTGCCCTTTTGGGATCACGCTAACTAAATCGGGCAATGTTCAATTGAATAATCGTATTGAATAGAGCTGCGCAACCTGTCTATTAGGCTTCCAGAGTGAGTAACTTACCTCGATCATCTCGATCCAACGATGGAATGTGACCCGACCGAATTTTTCGAGATGCGAGGTATTCGTATTTCCAGACCTTCCGCCCCATACTTATCTATACATCTCGTACTCTTGGGGCTGGTATACATACATCCCTTTTCAAAACCGCTTGCGCAGGCCTCTGTCGACATAGAGACAGACCAAACCTACCAGTCCAGACGCCACCAGCGCCATCGATCCAATATAGAGAATAGCTGGATGATGCGCACTGTTCTCGCCGCCGAATGCTTTTGGGAGGTGCCCCGCCAGAGGTGCACCCTGATCCCGACTCAGTAACAGACTCAGTAACATTCTAGGCAATCTCGACCTTGTAGGCATGAAATCTGCAAGCTATCATACCGTCAAACATATACCCGCCCAGCTCGTCACATTCATACCCATCGCCGCCGACACCCTCGCGGATCCAAATGCAGACCCGACAAAAGTAAGCCTCGTGGCGAAGATGGAACGTTTGCTACTTCATTGATGATGACGAAAGTAATGAGTGGACCGAGGCGACTAATCGCAGGCCAGATCACCAACATACTTCCAGCACTTAATAGCAGGGCGGTAAGTAATACGTTTAACGGTCCAAGCTTGTCGGCACCAAGCTGGGAATCAGACGACCAACGGCTGATGGGCTATCAAAGTCAGAAGAAAGACCAGTGCCGGTGCTGGATGAGGAACCGATAGGAGAGCTGTAAAGCTGCAGGGAGAACGGAGGCACGAAGAGGGGGGAAATGTTGCGACGCCAGTGATAAGGAGAGCTGTGCCATTAAAATCTCGAAACAAACACCTATTTATGTCAGTATGAGATTCTGAAAAGCATTGATCTCGTAGAAGTTTGGACTTGCGAACCACTCAATGAGTGTTGCCGACCTTAGGGGCGAACGCTTTTCGATAAGCCATGCCGGGAAAAGTCGTGCCGCTGGTAGCCCTGTTGCAGGAATCATGAAGATTAGAATTTGAAAGGTCCATGCAGGCCTTTATCGCGAAACCAAGGCGTTGTTGCGAAGCTGATGACTGTTCCTCCCGACCTCCGGCAGCGTACACAGTTCCGTGGGCAAGACCTGGCTCCGGACTGCGACACTGCGCAGGCGTAACTCGTACAATGTCTGTTCATAGTTAATTAGGAATGCTCTTAGCGTATAGAATGAGAAGGATAGGGGAGGGGCTTACTATGAAATAAAGACTATCATGGAAGATGAATCATTAAATAGCAAAGGAACGGCTGGATCGGGTCGCATAGTCTACCTTGTACCAATTCCCATAATTCCCCCAGCCCTGGCGAACAAGTCTCCAATATCCTGGACTGTGGATCCACTAAGCAGATCACCCTAAACAAAGAACAAGACACCAAAAAGCGCTGTATTCCGCGCTCCAAGCATTCGAGTTGTTTTTGCATTGCGAGTGCCACAATAAGCTACGCACAAGCTGGTTGGGGACGTTGAAAAGGAGACATTCGATGACAAAGGTAGGTGCTGCTTCATGAGAGCAACCGGGAATTCACCCCAGTACTAGATAATGCTAATTAAGCCCAACGTGATCACACCATATCCGAAGATGACCGCCCAGCCATAGCCGCCGTTAGGAACGGTTTGAGTCGCCAATCCGGGAAGCTTGAAGAATGCTCTCTTCGCTTGAGAAGGTGGATTGAGGAGTTCGTTACGATGAGAGAGGTAATTCTCGCCGTGAGACTCCAGCTCGATGGCTGTGTAGACGGTAGATCTCGTTATTGTTATTTTCTTTATAGACAAGAGTGAGCGAACAACAACGACGACAGATATCTGGCTCCTTCAGTCGAATAAGTCATTCTGTAAGCGCTCGTTCAGATGATGCGTAGTCGAAAATTTCGCGTTGTACAGAGTTGAGGCCGCTAGCCAGTATCAGAAACTCCACTTTACGGCCATTCTGCTGTCAGGCCGTGAAGAACCATGAGCACTCACCCGCGAAAGATCGGATGCATACCTGGAGAAGGCGGTGTATATTCCTATCGTGTTGTACTATCGTAATCATCGACCTTACGCTCAAGCACCAAAGTGTACATAGCTCCCCCAGACGTATGGGCTGGACCCACGATTCCGCAGTTCCCTGAGCGCAGCATGTAAAGCTCTTGCACTTTTTCCCGTATCAAAACCTCCGCTCTCGTTTCTCAAGTTCATGTAGAAGCTCACCGCAACATCAACGGCTTCCTTGTCAAGGATGTTCCAGGAGGTGGCGATGACGTTAGGCACACCGGCCATTTGGAAAGCGCCCGAGAGATGCAATCCCTCTTCTGCCAACGCCTCGTCCTGGTTAACGGCAGTCTGACAAGCCGATAGATAGGCCAGCTGACAATTTGCCAGTTCCATCCGCATCAACAAACCTACACGAAGCGGCTTGGGGCCCCAGTCTTGAAAGAGTAGCTTCGAGCGAAGCGGATCAGCTTGGTCAGCTTCCCCATGGCACGCTACATGAGCGATAGTACAAATGCGGAGACCTTGAATGACGTCTTTGCGGGTCACTTTGGGATTGAGAAGCAGCGTCGATTGCACGTAAGGCTCAAGGAGGGCACGGATAAGAACGACCTCATGCACAGCATTCTGCAACCTTGGGCGATCCGGGGTCTCTCGCATCGCTACAAGCAGCGCTGTTCTTAGCGATGAACTGATGGTGGCCTGTTGCTTTAGCTGCTCAAGACGACCTCGCGAGTACTTCAGAGCTCTAAGAGTCGGTGTATAAGAGCTGACCACACTGTCTATGACAGTGCACGGCATGCTCTTCTCTTTCGCTAGGTTGTGGTCGCCGGCAGCCTGTATAGGGAGTCTACTGGCCCAGTTGCTGGTGACCCACCAGACTCGGGGAAGCTCACTGGAAATGTTCTCTGTTCGGTTCAAACCTAATGCCTGCAATACTGGTTCTGCGGCGCTGTACCAGAGCCACATCAAGACTTCATCAAGGAGCCGATCCATTGAATCAGGTGCGTCATTTCGAGAGGCGAAGACACGCTGAAGCTGAGCATAATTCCGACGACATTGTTCCTCGGTAAACTTCGGAAGGCTGACCTCTGAAACTGAATGCAGATTTACGATCAAGGCGAATCCTGACATATCATTATTCCCGGCGACGAGATAGATTATGGGACCTTGGCTAGCAAAGCTTTGCATCTCTGCCTCGAAGAGAGGAAGAAGAAGGAAGTCCTCGAATCCTGGCTTAGAATGTATCTCTTTGATTACCTCTTCCAATTCAGCCGCGGTTTGGTATCGATCCTGTGGTAAAGAATTCAGTCGGGGGTCAGGCTCTTCAAAGCTGGCCAGAAGCCACCGGAGTTTCCGATAACGGGTAGCAAGCTCTTTGTATTTCCCTTCTAGCATATCTATCTGCGTTCTGGAATTTATCAAACGATCCCACAGCACACTTCTACCTCGCTCGTACAATTGTACTATTTCGAAAGCACTTTTCTTTAGATGTTTGCAAAACCAGATACAGAGTAAGGTGGTGCCTGATTCTTGCCGAATGATTGAGAGCTGCTGATTGCGATCCGCAGCATCGGAAATAAGTTGTAACATGAGGTCTATTGTGTAGGTAATAGCATCATAAAATTTAGTAGACGTGAGTTGGAAATCTTCAAGTGTGCGAAGCGCCTTCTGGGATCGTGAATCCTGTTTGAGACTTAATCTACCCATCAAGATCGTATATCGTCGTGCGGCTGTGATCTTTTCGCGTGCTTCATATTTCGAGTTGTGAAATATCTTATAGTACGTCTCGGCTGCCAAGCGAGCGTCGTTGATGATTCTGTTCCGATGATATTTGGCTTCGTAAAGACGCCCCAATAATGGCATATCGCCCGTAGTGCGGCAGTTTCGCTGCGTTGCCAAAGCCTCGACCTGATCTAAGTAAGTCTGAGCTGTTTCGTAGAATTCGAAGTCTCCAGTGAGATCTCCTTTGTCGGTCAACGCCTGAGCCATACGAACGCACATGCCAGCATTTTCAGTGAAGTCTAGGCTTTTGATGTTCAAGGCGCAAGAATAGTGACAAATAGCTCTGTCGAGTAAATCTAGCGTTTGGGGGCCCTGGTGGAGATCCTGGAGCAGATCACCAATTTCCATGAGACACTTTTGCATCTCAGATGGCTTAAAAGGACGAGATGCTTGGAGCAGCTGTCCGATCCAGTAGACGGCTTCTTGGCGGGCAGCGACCTTTAGGAAGCTTGAAGTTTGATCAGCTTTGAATCGGACACGGAGGATCGCCGATAGTCCGGCAGCTCTTGCTCCGAATCGAGCATCTTGTAGACTAGTGAGTTTAACGCTCTGACGAAAGTGCGAGACTGAGTCGTCTAAAAGATCCATTATAAGGTACCTTTCATATCGGCTTCGTTGGATTTCACCTAGCGTCAAATGTGCTTCAGCCATGATATGATCTGATTGCCAGTCTTGACATCGTACTACAGCATCCGCCCAGAAGCATTTAGCCACGCTATGAGCGCCCCAAAGTATGAACGATGTAGGTTGATGGTGGTAAGCTTCACGCAGGACTCGGGCCAGCTTTGTGCACGTCGAAAATTTTACGGATTGAGGACGAGCGCTGTTTTTGTCCAAGCCCAGCAGCGCGCTACGATATCCTTCTGTGCTAGCGACGATGTCTTCCTGTCGCTTGAACTTTTTGAAACGCATGTGAAATACTGCGCCTTTTACCAGATCTCGGTACACATGATGTCGAGCATGAGTCTCCAGCTCCTCCGCAGCGGTGATCAGGCTGTCAGCGTCTGAAAGATCCTCGTCCTGCGCTGTAACATCACATCGTATTGCGAGCGCCTCTGCAAGTATCAAGCGAAATAGCGCAGGACCATCTCCAGAGAAGCCTTCCGTGTTCACTCCGAGACGGAGGAGCTCTATCAGCACATCGAGATCATCGATACATCCATCGTATTCAGCCCTGTCCTTAAGACATAGAGCGGCAAAGTTCATGGCGTCGACTATCATAGGGTCAGGATATGGGCATTCGGCTATAACTTCATCAAGGATGTTGATGGACTCGTCAAGCAGCCATCTTTGGCCTGTCATGTCGTATTGGTAGTTACGAATGTAGCAGAGCATGATCTTCGCCCTTGAATTCCTGGGATCGCGCGTCAATATCTCTTGATACACTAATAGGGCCTGATCGGCGTCCGCTCTCTTGCCCTTCCTGAACAATCTCTCCCTAAAATAGTCGCCGCGACACATTAGAATGCCAAGGGAGATATGAGGGGATCCATGGACTAAGTTATCGGATAATCTCAAGGCATCTCGCAAAATGCTTAACGCGAGATCTAATTCGGTACCCTGTCCCCAAGATGCACACCAGATTTTGCACAAACGGCCGGCCATATTGACTGCCAATCCAAGAACATCATAGACGTTCTGATTAGAGATCAAGAGACCCACTTGCAGCTCATCTTCTCCCCTCTTCATTCCCAAGCCGGCATGTGGGTATCGTATCGGCATGTTTTGAGCCTGAATATCACTAGAGGTGCCTACACAATGCTCTCGTCTGCTAGTGAGCTGTCAAATACGATCCATGGTGTCTTTGATCCTTCGGATTTATTAGATGGAGTATGCCATCCATGAAGTACAAGAGGATTGGCGAGCTCAAAGGGCGAATAGGTAATTGACAGAACAAAGCGACATAGACACTACAGGTGAAGAGAGCCCACCATGTCTTCGTCCGTTATTGGCAACGTGCCACCTCGGTGTAAGAGAACTTCCCATTTGTGGTTTCGGACAAGACGATCTTCGGTCTTATTGGATGACTAAGCGCTAGTGTAATCTAAAAAGCCTTCCGACCTGCTGCGAAAGATCATCGTCCTAAGTTACACCTAAACATAGTCTGGCAACAATGGCTAGCCTTGCAGATGTCTACACCGAGCGCATGAAATGCCATCCATTTGGTCTAGCGTTGTATCATCCAGTCTCATCACGAGACCTGAAGCCAGGAAGCGTCGGCTTCCTCGACAGCCTTGGCTATTGGACGCCGATCGCCCACTTGGAAGAGTCGGAGAGTCTCTCCAAGAACGGACTGAAACTTCCAACACACCCATTGACCCTGGCAAGAACAGAACGTATCACTGGATGGACGCCCAAGACCGGTACGGGGTCCACGGAGCGGTCTGGCGGAGTTGGCCTTGGGAATAGGTGAGTGTTCTTAAGTTGCGTTTGTTGTCGGGTAGTGTAGATTAGATGTTTTCCGAGATAGTTGTCGTAACAGTTCTTGTTCAGTGGCGTTGTAACTGGACTTCCCGTTGACGCAAGCTTGCGCCTCGAATACGGGACCTCATCCGAATCTGGTGCCGTATTGATCACTGCCTCTCCCGTGACGCGCAACGGGTACCATTACCAGTCACCTTTCAAGGATTGGGTCAAAGCGAACGCTAGAGCTCTCCTACATGGACCGCTCGGTGCGGATATCAAGGAAAACGGCCTATTCGTTGTAACCCAAACTCACGCAACCGAAAAAGTTGCCTTGACAGCGTGGAAAAACTCCCAAAACAAAGCCTACTTCGGCTTTGGCGCAGGTGTGACGGGTCTAGGAGAAATAAGCCCGCATGTGCAGTGGTATATGGGCAACAGCGAGTCAGGATGGAACGTACATGAAGCGGAGCCGGGCGAATCAAAAGTTGTTTTCGTAGGTGGGCTGGCTTATCGAAGAAATTGGCCCCTTGCCGTACGTTCTGTCTTTTGTGAGAGACTTCTAGCGCTCATGTTGCTGCTAGAGTACGTTACACAGGACGAACTCTCCGGTTCGCGGAGCTAGCCCAAACGGCTGGACCAGCAGAGCGTTTCCAGAGGACAGGATTGTTATTGCGGGGCCAGGAAGTGAGTATGTTGAACTAGAGTGCGAGGCTTGGGGAAGCACCTACGAAGAGCCGATCGATGACGATAGTGATGAAGAGGCATAGTGTTATGGCATATCCTACGGACTAGAGCCGAGACAAATAAACAGAAACGACGAAGCAATGACTCATTTACTGGGAAATCGTACTCCAACATTTTTTGCCCATGATTCAGCTGTTTCTATGACAGTAACAGGCCGAGACGCTCTCCAAGCCCAACACCAAAAGTACAGAATTAATTGAAGCAGGAGATCGTTCCACCAATGTCGGTTGTTGTCGGTGTTCCAACATTGCCTTCGGGCTCTTTACAAGCTCTAAAAGTCTCCCATTTCCATTCTCTTTACCGCCCCACGTTCCCTCCAAGAGGTCCCATCTCCATTCTCTTTACCGCCCCACGTTCCCTCCAAGAGGTCCCATCTCCATTCTCTTTACCGCCCCACGTTCCCTCCAAGAGGTCACAGATCGCCAACTCTGCTAATCTCGCCCGTCGCAGCATCCACCAATACCGAGATTGGCAGACCCGGCCATACCAGTAGGCTAGTGTTAACAGCGCAGGCGAGTCTTCCTCCTCCAGCAAATAATTTGCAATAGTAGTTGCATTCGTCATTTGACGTTTAGGAACGCGAGGATGGCGGCTTGGTAGTCATTCCAGCCCAGAGATCTGAAGAGAAGAGGAGCGGCATCACGGTATGGATCCTCATCGTTATTATCATCGCTACCGCCAGCACTCCGGATGTGACATTCGCACAGCCCGACCATGCGCTGCAGGCAGAGCAGCAAAGTCGAATGTATCGACCACTGAGGCGCGAGACCCATCTGCAACACCCGGCGACGATGGCGGTGGTGCGATATGCCAGATCTCCTTTTGCCCTCCGCCATCCGCAACTAACAGAGATTGAGGGAGCTACGGGGCGCGAGTGGCCGTGCTTCCGAGGGGTCGCGGGCATCAAGGTGGCCGAAGGCGCCAGAAATGAAACCTTTGATCACTCAGTCAAAACGTGAGATTTCGTCTTCGAAACAAAAGGTTAGAAACTGACAAAAATTAATATATCCACTCCTGTTTTCATCTCAAGCTATGGGCTCGCAAATCTACATAAAGGCTTTGTGCCACATTATGCCGGGCCATGGAATAACCGGTGGTTTGACCTGATCGTTCATTGTGTTTGGCTCTATGAAGAATCCATATTCGCAACGGAGTACAATTGACGTGGTGTTGGGAGCGTCGTTAAAGATAGTGTGGGCTTTAATCATGTCGAAACAGAATTCAAGAGCAATTGACAGAGTCAAATATCTGGTATTCGGAACCCAAAGCAAGAATCGGAATGCGAGAAACAATCTAGAAAAATGCAACATGCAAGCACAAGAGACATATGCGATACTGTATACTTACAGGCGTACTAAGGTACCGAGAGTCACGATCTTTCCGACCACAGCGTCGTACTTTAAAGTAAGGTACGTCACAGCGTTACCGCACTTTCGGGCTTTAAGATCGGGCTTCACGGGAAGACTAGACTTTATTCGGCTGGGAAGTCGCAGCCGGGGACTGCGGTACGAAACTGCCCTTGGTACTAGGTTTATCACTTCAGCTACATGACCACGGGCATGGTGACACATGACCATTATACGGTCGGATGGGGCCCACCGAGGGAACCTCGAGTCGTCATGCCCGCCCCTGATCTTCCCAGAAGAAGGGACTTCGGGGTTTTGTATGGATGACGTACGCGGAATCTTGAGATTCGCGAACCGAACCTTCATGCTTGGCCTTTTAAGGCCCTAATTCATCCCCTCATTTCTCTCATTGCCTCATTCACTCCTCCACCACCATCGTCGACTCTTCAAATTGTCGACGCCCTTCAAAACAGCACTCATCATCCGAATTCTCCTCTTCAAACCACTTTAGCCCCAACACTACTCGCTATGTGCAAGCCAGGAACATGTACCACATGCCGTACCCCTCCCCACCCACTCCCTCCTTCCCGTTGGCCCTGATCCCGCTGGCTAACTACTTTTCTCATCTAGAGAAGTCCTCCTGGTGGGGCTGTGGCTCGCACGTCCCTTCCGTCATGGACAAGGTCTCCGAAGACCAATGGTGCTCTTGTGAGCCTAAAGTCGAGAAAGATGGAAACCAGTATCCTCCAATGGCAGCCAAGGCGGATTGACTCCCGGCTTGGTTCTGCCGTGCATTAGTGAAGCCTGAGAACGCTTAGGCAGGCCAGCCGCGGAACGTGAAGAGAAAGATGGCAAGCACCCATCAGGCAAGGAATCATTCAGCAGCCGATAATCGAAGCGACCTGGTCCTTACGAGCATTACGAGCATACAGGAGAGCTGTCTGAAGACACGAAAGCGATGGAATTCAGAAACTTGCACCGAGATAGCGAATGAACATGACGCTATTCTAGACCCAACGCGAATGTCTGCGCAAGTTTGACGCCGCATACCGCTTGTGCTCCACCTAATGGCCCTTTCCTTTCTTTATTCGTACCCTTCTATCAAACTGGACTGAGCATACATGGCCCTCTTTGACCTCGGCCCTGTCAATTCTACGCCCGCAAAATCTTTGAATGAAGGTTCTCTCGTTTTATCACTCTTCACCTTCTTACCCTTGGTCAGTCTGCAATCAGTGCTTGTGTTGCACTGGATGCTGCCACTTGCAAGTTGGAACTTCCACTTCCACTGGCGATCCCACTCCAAAATTTTGACATATCTCTCCTTTTGCTTACTTACGTTATATTTAGCTTGTCTGCTAACCTCCCTATCTGCTCTGACACCCACGCTGAGTTAAGCATATGCACCAGCTATGGACTTATTTGGACTATCTGAGATATATATTCAATCTGGTCCTCCCGAGTCACCGCGTCAACCTTTCTCGAAGCCGTGCTCATCCATATCTGTGCCTCAAGTTTTAGAAGCTCGGAGACATCAGTTCTAGGTCCTTACAGGTGCTTCGCTCTCCTCTCGGCCCTAATAAGTCGCTTATCGCCATGGCATAGTTTGATCTTTCGCTGCCTTGTCCACGAATCTACGAGTTGAAGTTTTCGAAGAATACTGTGTGGCAGAAAGGCCCTCAAAGACCACCATCCGCATTAAGATAGGGTCGAGTCAGTCTGACCGCCCACGCTGGCCGCACCATCCGGCTTAAGTAGGAGAGCTGTTCCGCAAGTTCAATGTTTCTTCGCACATCTTTGCACTAACATACCATGTGAAAATCCAGGGACCAAAGGCGGAGGACCCGGCTGATAGATCATTGTCTTCTTGATTACATAGGGGCAAACGATGGAGCTTGGTTCTTTGCTGGGCTCTAAAACGAATGTAGCCAGGTTGCTTGAATTAAATGTGGTGGTCTATGTCAAGGGCCTCCACGAATATATTTTATATTGGGACGCTGAGCAGCACTGTCTCGAATCAGTGTTGCCAAGCTGGTAATCTACTACGTTATAAGTAAGGTTTACAGCAGGGGTCTCTGATCGCCCAGTCTCTAATATTGTGCACATCCCCATGTCATGTCCACTCGAACCTTCAACACGATTGCAAGAACGTTCCAGATGAATTCTTGTGACTAAACACTCAAGTCAGCCGAACATCCGGCAATCTTCGCTCAAGTCTTCCAAGGCGACCAGAGAACGTCAGTGGTAACGGTGAGGTGTTAAAAGAGGTATGTCGCCTTCAAGCAGTCTATGGACATTATCAACAGAGATACGCGCTATAATCGCAGCAAACCCTCCCTTCAGAGCTTCACTTTGGCTCAAAGCTGTGTTATCTCACGTAGTTCGCTTGCTTGGAACCGGTTTCGCTTGCGATTCCAAAACTTAGCTTGGGAATTGCAACGGAAAACTCCCATATCTGGAAGACAGAGATGGCAGTCGTGGAATCGCAGCCCTCGCATTCTCTATACACGACATATCGCAGAGGGCAGTGTAGAGTATGCAAATATCCGAGGTATAATATAGGTGCATTATACTTTAGCAGCCGGTGGTCATCTTGACTCAGGGGTTCAGGGTCCAAGGGTTCAAGGGTTCAGGGAACCGTGCACGGTCAAACGTCCCGAGCAGTCCGGATGGACATGAGATAAAATACGCTAATATCCGCGGGCCCCGTGTCTCGTGATCACGCTGCACTGCACTTATGTTCAATTCCATCTATCCGACAGTCTTCCCCAATGTAGCGTATTGCTGTCACTCTCAGTGTCTCCGCAGGCTCTTGTACTGTCGTTCTCTCATCGTCATAAGGTATCCCAAGAACCAGCGAAGCAATAATGCGTCTCATTCAAACAGTTGTTAGAGGCACAGCTTTACCGCGTCAGCGCGTCGCGGACCGCGTTCGACATTTGAGACCCTCTGTTCCTAGTCCCAGACATCGTAATACGCTGTCTCCACTCCAAGCAGCACCAATATATCAAAGGCCTACTACTTCGCTTGCCTTTAAGGTAATTGCAACTACAATCGTATTTGCGGCTTCAGTAGGAGCCATCTCCTTCGCTGCTCCAGTTATCCATGCAGAGGTTCCTCCTAGCGAATCTCACAGTCCCACATTCCGCTTTACCGACGTACAGAAACACGATCGAGATGCATCCGAGAAATGGGTTACGAAAGGGTCGAAAGTTTACGATATCACCGAATGGATCCCGAGCCATCCAGGTGGTGAAGTGATTCTGCGCGCCGCTGGCGGCGCTATCGATCGCTACTGGGACATCTTTACGATCCACAAGAAACAGGACGTTTACGATATCCTCGAAGGCTAGTACATCGGCGATGTAGACCCGCGAGATCTGGTCGAAGGGAAGGTGCCTGGTGATATGATTGACGATCCATTCGAAAACGATCCGAAGCGCGACAACCGACTAGTCATGCACAGCGAGCGTCCGTATAATGCCGAGACGCCTGCGGAAGAGTTGGGTACCTTTTTGACTCCGACAGAGACCTTTTACGTGCGGCATCACATGTGGGCGCCAAAACTTGATGCCGCAACGCATAAGCTAGTAACCGAGTGGCCGGACGGGGAGGAGAAGGAGTACTCGATGGAGGAGCTCAAAGATAATTTCGAGGCGATGAAGATCACGGCTACGCTGTAGTGTTCCGGCAATAGGCGAAGTCACATGACCAGTGAAGCACGGTCAACAGATGGCATCCAGTGGCAATCGGGTGCAATCTCCAATAGCGAGTGGACCGGCGTGCGCCTTCGCGATGTGCTGGAAGACGCTGGCTTTCCGGTGAACGATACGCCGGATGACGTTAAACACGCGCAGTTTATGGGTGCAGAGGCCTACGGCGCCTCTATCCCAGTCGACAAAGCCGTGGACAAACGTGGTGATGTGATTCTCGCCTACGCAATGAACGATCGGCCACTACCCGCAGACCACGGCTACCCCCTCCGCTTGGTCGTCCCGGGCAACGTGGCCGCTCGCAGCGTCAAATGGGTAAACCGAGTTACTCTGTCGGACGAGGAATCGCCGAGTCAATGGCAGCAGCGCGATTACAAATGTTTCGGATCCAATATAAGTGGGGAACCGGACTGGACGAGTGCGCCGGCGATCCAGGAGATGCCGGTCCAGAGCGCTATTACCAGTCTTCGTGTGGTGTCGCGGGATTCAGAGGGAGACCAAAGGTTGCTCAAAGACTATGGCTTAGAAGAGGCTTCTATTATCGTTGAGGGCTATAGTTTCTCTGGTGGTGGCCGCAGGATTATACGGGTTGATGTAAGTTCTGACGACGGACATACTTGGCATCAAGCCGATCTACTCCCCGATGAAAGCCATGGGACCAAGGCCTGGGCGTGGAAGCGGTGGAGATGGGTGCTACCGAGACACCAGGCTGGGAAGTCCTTTATAGTAAAGGCCGTCGATGAGGCCTATAACACTCAACCTGCGGAGTACGAACCAACTTGGAACTTTAGGGGGAACCTGACCACGGCGTGGCATCGGGTGGCGCATAACAAATGATTTGCATAGCGGCTGGCGTATTTTCAATGCACTTACAGAGTCTTTTAGTCTGGACCGTGGTCGCGATAGAGATATCGTGAGCTGGGATTCCAACCCTTTCATAGCGGCTGGCGTATTTTCAATGCATTTGCGGATTTTCTTAACTCTGGACTGTGGTTGCGACAGGGATAACGGGAGATTCAATGCCATCCTTTTCATTGCCGCTATGGGATTGGTGGGTATCAAGAGCTCACATAGTCCGGACTTCTTACTTCTTCGATCACGAGCTTCTTTTCGATGGTGTCAACTGAGTGCCTAGATTGATTTAACACTATCTCATCACCCCTCTGCACTAGCAACGCGAGATCCTGGAAAACTATTTGACCCACAGAGAGGAGGTGGGGGGGCGGAAAGGAAGAAGCCGCGAAGGCTAGCTTATATAATATCTAATTTTGAGCTATAAACGACCTAATCAGCACTTGACTGGCTGTTTTTGCTCTGACCGAATCTGGGCCATACAAAGTAAAGTACCTACCTGGACTAGACAAATGATCCTGACTATAGGCTTCGGTTCGAGCTTGGTCTTTGATATTGTGGGGTCCGCTACATCTAGAAACGCTCTCTGGACCCTTGGCGTACATATATCAGCAAAAGCTGAAACACGAAACACCACGCTTCGCATGACCGTACCGTATTTCACCGATGCATCTCAAGGCGTGGTAGTTGCAACAGATGGACACCACTTGTTGCTGTTCACGAGCAATTGCAGCCTCGCACCGGCTTGCAAGTACAACGCAAGAAAGGAGAAGCCGGTTGGTGCTAAGCTTTGCAACAGCTTATTTGAAGAATCCAGACGCATCTTAATCAAGCCTCAAAATCGACTCACCGCGGATCCTTCAATCTATCGTAGCTTGACACTTCCGCTGTTGAGGAGGGCACCAAAAAGGATGAGTGGCACGGCCATAGTTGTAAGAATATTGGAAGGTGACGAACCATCGTCATTTGGCGGAAGCCTTGGTCGAAATTGCTCGAGTCAAGCCATGAAAAAGCACCCCAACTCCGGCCATCGAATTGCCGTGCTAATGCTTTGTGGCCCAAAGGGGCAGTGTCGTGGAGACTCATAATGGGGTCAATGTCTCCTTTGCCTGCAAGCCTAGTAGAGAGGGATCATGTCAAAGGTCACAAAACTGGATCCTGCAATGTCTTCCGTACTCTTGTCTCAGTACTCAGACCTGCCTGCAGAAAAACCTTTAATTCTAAAATCAACCCTAAATACTCGCTTAAGTTAGGGCGACGCTAGGGTTAAAGCTAGACCATAGCTTATGCGCGATAACTTGAACTAGATTTTAGTATGTCTAGACACGTTCAAATTCGATATAAAAAATATTATAACAAATTTTTAGATTTTTTTGTAGTAGATTTGAGAACAACATAATTTAATTTGAGAAAAAATCGACTTTCTTGTCAATAAATGCATCAAAGTTGTTTTTGTACAATTTAAAAATATTGTTAATCAACTTTATTGCGCAACACAATATCGATTATAATTGTTATAAGTATTATTGTTGTTTGATTTGCTACTCTTGTCTATACTCGATCTAATAATATTAGAATCAAACATGTATTATATTTAACGCATTCTTATTGTTGTTTTCAAGTTGTAATTCTCGAAAAGATCGAAAAATTTAATACTTATTACACAATTTCTAAACTTGATTAAATTTTATACTTTATGTTCGAAGCTTCTTACAATTCTATTATTTAAATAATTAATTAATTAAAGATTTTACAAATGTTTAAACTTACTTAATTGTTATTGTTGTTATATATTAAATACTTTATAAATTGACGCAAGAATAATAAACGTATTTAAGAATAACAAAAGCGTCGAAAGAATACAAATAAGTTAAGAGCGTATTAAGATAATTGTGCGAAATCGCTTTAATTTCGAGACAAAACAAAAACAAATTAATAAATTAACGCAAACAATAATTAACAACTTAATTATTATAACGAAAATTAATTTCGAAAAAAGTTTGCTATTTTAAACAATGTTATTTATATACAATATCTCGAAAACTATATTAATTATTATATCGTTATTAATCTTGAAAAATAATTAGTATAAAAAATTAAATAATATTTTAAAATATAAATTGTTAATATTAAACAATAATAACAACAATTCGAAAACGCAAGATAAGATAAAATCAAATATCTTTATATATAATTAATTATATTATTAATATTTGAACAACAAAAGAGTAATTAAATTGATCTTGTTCTAGTATTTATTAATTCGAAAATTGCTATTAATTAATACTTCAACAACAAGATATTGAGATACAAGTCTTTCTTTTTCAAACTATATATACTAATTATTGACAAGCTTTATTTAATCGAAGAGTAACAAGAATTTAAAGTTAAATATGCGAATTTTAATATATTTCGAATACGATTGTTGATCGAAATTTCGATATTAAGAATATTTGTTATTTTAAATAACAAAATCGAAAAAATAATTCGAAATCAATATAAGTTTAACAAGTAAATCAAAATATTGCGAATATTATTAAATTGCTTTAAGATATTTTTGCAATTTATCAAAATAAAGAAGACAATTAAAAATATATTAAATTTTTAATTTCTTTTATCAAATATCTTGCAAAGCGCATTTAATATATTAAAAACAATAATATATATAAATAATATTAATTTAATGCTTTAAGTTTGCAAGTTCTTTCGCAATAAATAAGAAATCTCGAATATTCGAAAATTATTATTTAATAAATGCTTTTCTTGATAGCGTCGATAATTGAAAATAATGAAAAAAGTATTTAATGTACTTTTAAGAAAAGATCGCATTTATACTTATTTTTAAAATTTTAATTTGTATCGAAATCTATAAAATAAGAGTAAACAATTCGAATATTAAACAAATTATTCAATAATTTGTATTCAAAAATATTAATCGAATATATTAATATCTTAAGTGCTCAAATTAATGCGTTAAAAAGCAAACATATTTTATAATATTGTATTTAAAGTAATACATAAAGTTTTAAGTTCTTGAAGCGTTAATTAATTGCAAAAATGTTAATATTAATTTTGTCGCAATTATCGAAGAAATAAATATTATTAACAACAAAGTATTTAAAAAAGAAAACAACGTTAGTAATTAAATAATAAGTCTTAATAAGAATATTTCTTAATTAGAGCAAAATCTTAATAAAAACAACTCAATCGAATTAATAAATAAATTAGATATTGCATGTTGTTGCAATCTCGAAAAAAACATATAAGAGCTAATTAATGTTTTAAACAATTGTTATCGAAGAATCGAATTACTATATTTCAACAACAAAATAATTAATAATATAAGTTCTACAAAGTAAAGCGAGACTTAATCTAAATTATATTGCTTAAACTGCAATTCGAATAAACAAATATTTATTGTCTTGCATAATAAAATTAATATTTAAAATATTAAAATATTAAAAAAGAAAATTTAATTTAAAAAGCAATTAAAAAGCTAAAAAACGTAAAAAACTTGTACAATATTTTTTAATTTTTATCTTAGATTTTATTTAATTTTAATTATGTCTAATAAAATATTAAAAAATCTAATAATTTAAAACGAACATTTGATTAATAAAGCAACTCTTAAGCAAATTATAGAAAACATGTAAAGTAACGTAACGCAATACAATGTTAAGATATTTAAATCTTAATATGAAATTAATAATTAAATATTAAATCGAATAAAATAATTGCGACAAGATTGCGCGACAAAGACAAAGTAAACAAAAAATTAATAAACAAAGTTGTTGTAATCTTTTAACAACAATAGATCTTCTATTTAATTAAGATTAATTACAAATCTTTAACAAAAAAATAAGAAAAAAAAAACAAACAAACGCAAAATCGATAAATACAAGCTTTGTTAATTAAAAAGTAAAAAGAAATATTGCGTCAAAAATTGAAAATTAACAAATATTAAGAAATAAACAAGATAGAAATTCTTTAAAAACGTCTTCGAAAATACTTAGAATTTAAGAACAAGAATTGTTAAAAAAGATTTTAAAGAATATTAATAAAAATTTATCGTTGTTAGAAAGCAAACAAGAAATTAAGAAACAAAGAAAAAGATTAAGTTACTTGAACAACTATAAACTTAATTCGATTGTTAAACGCATGCAATGCAATTTTGATAATTTGACAAGTTTTAATAGAAATAAGCGCAAAAATCGCGATAAACAAAGTTATATAAATATAAATTTAAAAGATTGTAAAAAGAATTAAAATATGCGTTTTTTATTGTCAAATATTTGCAACAACAATATATTAAAAATTAAGGAAAATCAAGAACTTTTATTTAAATTTAGAGTTTTCTCAAATTAAAATTTGTTGTTATTGTTTATATATTTAATTTTTAGAATCTTATTGTTGTTTATATTCTTTGTTGTAACAAAGAATTTTGTTTAATATTAACAATTATATTTAACGTTGTTCTTGTTTAATTTAATAATATTTGTTATATACAAATTTACAATAATTTTTTTGAAATATCGATTAATAAATTTTTTGATTAATAATATGTTTGCTAAATGCAATATTATACTTTATATATCTTTCGAGTTTTTTTTTTAATATTTGCTTAATTCGACAATTTTAAATAATTTCTTTATAAATAAATTAAGTCTTAACAAATATAAGTTTGTAAATACTTAATTCTTAAATAGCTTGTTGTTATTTTAAGAAAATATCGAACGTTCTCTTTAAAATGTTTTTAAATTCAAGTTTAATAACTTTAGCAATGAATTTATCTCAAAATTAAAGTTTTCTTAATTTTAAAAATGTATTATATTATTAATTAATATTGCATCTTGCAATTTTTTCGATATTATTAACGTGTCGATTATGTAAAGTACGCGCAATAATGCTTAAGCATAATTTAACGTATTTGTCGTTTTTGTTTAAAAAATAATCGCAATTTTTCGAAAAATATATTTTAAAAATTCAATATTTGCGTATTTAATAATATATCGAAATATTATATATAGCTTTATATAATTGCAAAAATTCTAATAATTTCGAAATTCTTAATCGAAAATTAATAAAATTGCAATAGTTGATTGCGTAAGTAATAATTTGTAAAGCTAATCTTTTACATATTGAAGTAATTTTATTTAAGATTCAATAAGCTTCTTAATATAAGATTTAAATTATATTAAAGTATTGTTAATAATTTTGAAGTTATACTTCTTTAAACAAATTAAAAGTATTATAATATCGATTGCGCAAGATTTATAACTTTGTAAAATTAGTTTTTTGATATTTTAAAAGTTGTTAAATTAAGTAACGCGCTTGCGTTGTTATTTATTAGTTACATATTAAAGATTTAATTTGTTCTTAAAACGTATATTATCGAAATAAATATAATAAATTAATTGCATTATATTAAAGTTAAGATATTATAACTCGATTATTAATATTAATTAGTTAAAGTTATTAAAGAAAAGTTCGAACGTATATTTTTACAAAACTATTGTCGACTTTATTCTCTTATAAGTCTTTAGATTACTTGCGCAAATTTGTATATTATTGTTAAATTACAAATTGTTGCTCTTAAACTTAATTTTCATAAAATAAAGATTATTAATAATATTAATATTATTGATTGTTGTACTTTTATTCTTGAAAATCGACTTTATAAAATAATACTTAATTCGATAAGACTTTAGCAATTAAATAAATAATATAAACGTCAATTAAAAAAATCTATTTTTTATCTTTTTATACCTTAAATTGATAAAGAGATCTTGTATAACAATTTTAATATATCGCAATTAAATTTGCTTTATTAGTCGAACAATACTAATTAATTCGATTATTATTATTTATGTTTATATCGAGTTCGATATTCTTAATTTTTATTACAAGTTGTTAAATTAAAAGCGAATAAAATCGAGAGTTTTACATCTTCTTTCTTAGCGAAATCAAGTTAGATTCGTAAAATTCAAATATAAAAATTGTTGTAATAAACTTAAATTGTCTTATCTTATTAATTCTTTTATCTCTTCTATCTTTTGCATAATTGAAATTATTATATATCAAAATTGTAATTAAAAGTTTTTCTATTAATTTAAGTTGTCTTTTAATCTTATTTGTTAACTTTTTTATATAATATTAAATTGTGCAATAAGACATAATTAAATTAACAAGGTATAGCAAGTTAATAATTCTTTAACAAACATCGTTATTGTTAGCGTGATTGTTGGGTCGAGTCTCAACCCGATCGAGTTAATTCGCCCAATCCTGATTCTAAGGTCAGGCAAATTTCCTAGCCCAATAGGGTGGGACGAGCGAAGAATGCGCGTCGAATGTTCAACCCAACCCACCCGGTCACGTGACGTCACGTGACGCGCTAACCCGATTGGGCTAGCGCAGGGTCCACGCTAATTGCATATGATTAGCGTGGATCCTTGCGCTAGTTTAGTCGAATTAGCGCGTAGATAAGATAAGATAAGATAAGTAAATGCTAACACGATGAAGTTAGCTTGGATTCTTGGCATTGACCTGACGAAACCCGACCCTGGGATCGGGTTCGCGCCTTAACCCTGGTCCAACCCTACGAGGCCCAAGAAGATGGGTCGGACTAAGAAAAAGTGTCTAATTCGACCCAACGACTACACTAGTTATTGTAAAGATAAAGAGCAAAAATCAACTAAAAACTATTCGATTTATTAAGATAAAATAAATAATTTAATTTCGATGTTGTTAAGAGTTAAACTTTAAATATGTTTTTGTTGCAATTATTCTAACGTCTTAAGCAATTAATACTAACAATAAATTTCAATTAACAAAAAGTATATTTAATTATTGTCTTCTTAACTTTTTTAAAATCGATTAAAGTTTCTCAATTTATAATCTCTAAGAATTTCTAATATTTCTCGAAGACTTTATTTTTTATCAATATATTTAATTTGAATCGCAATTTATTTATTGCTTAGAATTAATTACAATAAGATGCAATAATAAACTTTTGTAAACTTATTAAAAAAAAGAATTTTTCTTTTTTAATCAAATTCTTATAAACGTAATTAAAAAACTTGTTATATTATTTTGCACATTTATCGCGATATTATCTTAACAAAGTTAAATACTTGACAACTATTAACTTATAATTTAATATCAAATTCGTAATATTTTAACTTTCTTAAATTTAATTTTGCAAAATTAACAAATATTCGCGAGAAAGATCAAAATGTCTAAAAATAATAAGCAAACAAAATAAATATTGTAAGAAGAATAATCTTGATTGTTGAAATTTCGCAAGAAGAATAATAAAACAAGACTTAACGTTAGCTCTTTAATAATCGATAAAAACTCGATAAAAAAAAGATTATAATGCGAAGATTTCAATATAATAAAAAACACTTCGAATCTGTATATTCTCAAATATGTTAAATAAAAATTGGATTTATTTCTAAATTAACAAAATAACAAGAAAAGAAAGTAAATTAAATTAATTTTGCGCAATACTATTTTGCTTATTTAATTACAAACAAGCATTTATATTAATACTTATAACATTATTAATGCAACAAATTAAATTAAACTTTAATATTTTGGATTTCGCATTTAAATTGCTATATAATAATTGTTATAAAATTTATTTTCGTCTTCGTTAAACGTAATTTCTTCGTCAAATATTTAAGTTAAATAATCGAATTAACTTTTCGCTCTTCTTTACGCTCAATTTTGCAACTTTCGATATATTATTTTATTATTGATTTGTTGTCAAAAGTATTCGTCAATTATAAAAAATCAAAAGTAACAAGTTAGTATTATTTAATTTTGTTAAATGCAAATATTAATTGCAAAGTATAAAGTTGCGAATTAAATCTATTATTACACTTTAATTGTTAAGTTTACTCTTAAATGCAAAACTTATCGCAAATACAATTTGTTTAATTCGATATTTCGAAAATATCTTATAAAATTCGAATAACGTCGCGTAACAATCTTGTAATTAAGAAAATTATTGCATTATTGCGTAAAGATATTGTTAAATCTTTATAAAATATTTGTTCTTAATTCTTTTATCTTAAAGACTAAGTTTTAATATATAATATATATTTTTATTGCAATACAACAAGTCTTTGCTTATTTTTAAATTTGTTTTTGTTAAACAATTGTTATTAAGTATTAACGTCTTTTATTGCGAACAAAAGTCGCATATTATAATATATATTCTTAAATTTAAATTATTAATTCTTGTATCGTTTACAACTTTCGATTCAAATCAATTATATTTAAAACTTCGAATTTTTATTTTAAATAACATATATAAAATTACTAAGAGCATAAAAATAAAGAAAACAAATCTTATACAATATTGTATTATATTAAAGAATAGACTCGCGTAATTATATATAATTTCAAATTATTAATAACAATCGCGAGCGATTTGCGTTTTCGAATCAAGACTTTTTAACAAGTCGATCGAAATTAAATTGCTTTGCGTTTGTTTTTGATATTTGTATATTACTTGTTACGTTCAAGTCTTTGTTAAATCTTTTTCGTTAAATTACTTTGAATTATTTGCGAGTTATTTTTTTACTTTGTAATTAATAAGTTATTAACGTACTAATTAAATAAAAATTAACGCTAATAAATGCAACGCAATTCTATATATTATTTATAAAGAGAAGTAAAACAACATCTAAGTTCGCGTTAAACGTTTAAGAATTTCTACAACTCTTTTTGCTTTGCATTGCTATTTGTTCTTTATTCTTCTTCTTAATAACATAATGTTACGAGTCGTGTACTAATAAGTATTATTCGTCGCACATCGCTCTTCACAAGGCAATTAAAAAGAAAAGATCTATTAACAAAATCAAAGTAATCAAGATAGCTTGACCCTTAAACATCTTGAATTCGAATTAAGATAATTAAGATGATCAAGATTTTAAACATCTTAAACACCTTAAATCTTAAACAATGAAAAGATATATAGCTTTCGAACGCGACTTTTTTATGAATCGTATTCAACTCATTTTAAGTCTTTACTTATTGTTACTCTAGTTCATTGAATCACTTATAAAGATTTATTGAACATAAGATTGCCTATAGTTGCAATTTCTTGTTATTAAATCATTGCTTGTATTGCCTAAAGACGTCTACAAATCTCTTCGATAACATAATTATCTCTAATATCTTTTACGAAAGTACTAGCGTAACACTTAAAAATAATAATAATTTGTTATCTATTATAATAAAGAATTTATTTCTTTTTTAGATTCTCTTTGTTTTTTCGATAGCAAATATATATTTACAACTAGTTATTATTAAGCTAGTATATCTATAAATAAATATATCTCGACTTGTATTATTACTTTTACGACTTTTTTAATAATTTGAAATAAACGATATTAAGATACTTTGTGTCGAAGAGACGACACTTATATAATGCGCATTTCGATTATTTTTTGCAATTAATCTATATATAATTTTAGTTACAACATTGTTAATATAAGATATTATTGATATATTTTAATAAAGAAACGTGAATGCTAACTTAATCTAGTGTCTCTTAAGCGCGCTCAAGAGTTCGCAATCAATTGTCTTCGAATTTAAAAATATATTATTTATTATTAGCTTTGCATTTGTTATCTTTTTTTAGACTCTATTTAATGCTTTGTTAATTTATTGACATTATTAATTGCAATTAATGTTCGACATTCGTTTAAACAACATTTTTCATCCGATTTATCTTAATTGAATAAAATAGTAAGACAAGACAAGTTTTATTGTTCTCGACTTTTATTTCGTCTTTCCTGTTAAAAATCTTAAAGATTTAACTCGAACGCAACAAATTATATCAAAGATTTTGAAAATTTAATTCGAACGTTTTATAAATATTTAATCTTCTTGCTTACTTAAGACTTACAAAACTATTTTGTAAAATACATTTGTACTCTAATTCAATTATATATATAAACAACAAAAGACAAAAAAAAGATGCATTAAAGAAAAGATAAGAACATTTATAATATATATATTTGGAGTAAGATTAATTATAAACGTTCAATATTAATACGCTTTGCAAATCGAGAAGAAACAAATATATCTTATTAATAGACAAAAGAAGTATAAAAATAAGTTGCGACTTTAATTGTTCTAAAACTTATTTGTATTTAGATAATCAATATAGCAACTTAATTTTCGCGAATAAAATTTTTAATTTTAATTTATATTCAAACAATTAACATAGCAACTTAACTTTCGCAAATAAAAATTTCAATTCAAATTTATGTTAGACAATCAACATAGTAACTCGACTTTCGCGAATAAATTTTTTAGTTCAAACTTGTATATAGACAATGAATATAATAACTCGACTTTCGCAAATAAAAATCTCAATTTAAACTTGTGTTTAGAGAATCAATATAACAACTCGACTTTCGCATATAAAAACTTTAATTCGAACTTGTATTTAGACAATTAATATAGCAATTCGACTTTCGCAAATAAAAATCTTAATTCGAACTTATATTTAGACAATTAACAAATATAAGACAAACAAGCAAAGATTAATGCAATTAAAAATGTATATAAGAGTAATAATAGTTAAGATATATTATAAGCAAATATGCGTAATACAAAATTGTCTTTACGAAAGTTCGATTACGTTGTAAAATTAACGTATTAAAGATATATGCATCTTATTAACTTTAAAAATTTATATTAGCAATAAAGCTAAATTGCATAAAATTTCAACGCTTATTAAATTATTAATTGTATTGTTAATTTTTAGCGAAATTAATTAAAGATTGAAGTTAAGATAATTTATATAAATTGCAATTTTATTTAATTTGCGTTTAATATAACGTAAAAACAATTAAGATAATCGAAAAGTATTGTAAGAAAAAAATAAGATTAACTTGCAAAAGTTGTTCTTAAGAAAAAATAATTAATTTATAACGACAAGTTGCTCAAAAATAATTTTGTCAAATATATTAAATTTAATTGTAATATTATTGCTCACAATTGTTAAAACAATTAATCTACGAAACTTTTTTCTTTCTTTTAACGTTCGACGATGCGCAACAAAAAAGCAACTATATAATATATTAAGTTTAACTGTATTGTAATTTAGCACATTTATACAATAATAAATTATAACGTATAAAACTAAATAAATAAATATTATTCTCGCACAATTAAGAAAAAAGACAAACTCAAATATTTTGACACATTACGTGCTATCTTTATTTAATGCTAAAAAAAATCATTCAAAATTAATATAAAAATATTAGAAAATTAGATTCGACTAAGTATTTATAGATAATTCTTCGACTTTACGCGACATAAAGAATCGAATAAAGCTCGATTTACTAAAATTATTGTTTTTTTTAACTTTATTTGCTATAAATTTAGATTACAATTAAATTTACAAAATTGTTTATCTTTTTACTTTTATATATTGTAACAAAAGCATAAAGCGAAATTTATAAACGCGTTAATATTAATTAATTTATTAAACAAACAAAGTAATACTTAAATCTTATCGATACAATTTTTGAAAATGCAAAACTTAACTATAAATTAAATTATTTTACGAACAACAATTAAACACAATTTCTCTCTTTATTTACTTAATTACTTTTTTTGCTTTTGCTTTTGCTTTTTGCTTTCGTTCTTTAATCTTAAGAATAACAAACAATATTATTATTTTCGACAATATTGTTAATCAAGAGATTAGATATTATTAATATAAACTTGTTAAGCAAAGACTTATATATTGATTAAAACAATATAATTAAGAAAAAAACTAAACATATAAATGTCGACAATAAGATAAATAAAGAAAAAGAGATTGTAAGTAATAAAATATCGATAAAGAATAATAATATCGATATAAAGATAAGATTTGTATAAATTAAGTTAAGAAGATGCAAGCTTATACGCTAATCTATTGCAAAAAGAAAAAGTAATTGCGTAAAATTAATTATCGAAAGAATTAAATAGCGCAAAGAAAAAAAAGCGCGTCGAAATCGATAAGAAATTAATTGAGAGTAAGACAAATAAGAGAGAAATTAACAATTATAATAAGAGAGAATTAAATAAGAAGAAACTTAAATTAAAAAACAATATTAATAAAGATAACAAAAGAGAATTTGACTCAAATACGAAGTATAATTAAAAAAAGATTAACTTCGACAACAATTTATTTAATTTAAAGAACAAGAAGAAGTAATTAAAACAAGCAAAATCGCGTTTACGCAATTTTGTTTTGTTGACTTTGTTGCATCTTTATTTTAATAAAAATAAGCATTTATTAATAATAAGTGCTAATAATAGATCTCGAGTTTCTTTCTTTCAATGTGCATGAGATGTAACTAGTAATTATACAATTCTTATAAAATCAAGTAGAAATTAATATTATTCTTGTATTGAATTTCAATTTCGAACATATTAAAGACATTTAAGTTACGTAATCAAAAGAAAAGAAATAAATATATAATTGTTATTATCGAGTTAATAAACTTCGTTATTGCTTAATTAATTACACGCATTAAACTTTATTGTTATTGTTAATTTATTTTTATTAAACAACTTTATATTTCATTTTATTTTTTTTGATTTACAAAATATTTACTATCATTATAATAAACAATTTTTGCGTTTTTTATTTTTTTGAAAACAATCTTAAATTTTTGTAAAATTTTTATTTAATACAACGCTATTATTTGCGTTGTCTTTATTCTATTTTTTTTGAGAATTAAATTGCTTGCATTTGCGCAATAAAGTTATTTTAAAACGTTCGACAAAAAAACGTTTAATTTATAACAAAATTAATATATAATTAAATTAATGCAAGAAACTTTTATAATAAAACAATTTTTTCTATATAATTAATTTAACAACGTAAATTTAAATGCAATTTAAGTTGTATACGCAATAACAAGATTGCTTTATCGATTAAACTCGATATTATTTAAAGTCTTTCTGTCTTGTGCGCGTTAATATATTACAAGAGAATAATATGTCGAGAGACGCAAATATTATTCGACGTTAATTTGTGCAAAACCTTAGATTTAATAACACGTATACTTCTTCTTCTCAAAAATATTTTTACAAAGTCGTTATATTTTTGCGCATTTTTTGACTTTTATAATTTCTTTAGATTATAAATAAATGCGATATTTGTATTCTTGAACTTGTTCTTATGTGCAACAATATTCTTTTATTATTTCTTAATTATTTAATAAAAATTAATATTATCTTTGTGCAAATTTGTTTACTCTTGTTATCTAACAAAATCGAGTTTTAAATAATTGCGTTTTTGTATTTAATTTTTAAGTATTTAAATATATATATATTAATATAATAAAAGCTCGTATTATTTTTTTTAAAAAAAAACTTAACATAATAAAAATACAATATTAAACAAGAATTGCAATCGAATTAAAGACAAATATATAATATTTAATATCTTAAATTTATGCAAATAATTTGTTAATTCAAAGAGTAAAATATTGTTCGCAATTATTTATAGTTAAGCTTGTCGTTTTGTTTTCGTTAATAATGTCAATATGTTACAAATTTCTCGATTATAAGTTTATTAATTTTTGTCTTGATTTGTCTCTTAAAGCATATTTTATTTTAAAGTTAATCGAATATATTTTTTACAATAATATTCTTCTTTATTGATTATCTTAATTAGACTTCATTGTTATAGATCTTGTTAATTACACTTTAATACACGTCAATATTTAATTGTTCGAGAAGAAAATATTTAATGTGCGTATATATAAAAACTTCGAGTTAATCTTTTAAAATAAACGATTAATCTTGTTTTTATTATTAGAAAAAGATTTTATAGTTTAATTTTCAAATTTTGAAAAATCAATTATTTAAGTTAATAAATTTTTAATCTTTTTGAGATAATCTTATGTCTAATATTGTTAAACTTTAGTTCAATATATTTAGCAATTTTGCAAATATAAGCATAACACAAGTTCGAGAAATTCTTCGTTAACGTTAATTTTATAATTAAATAAACTGTAGAAAGATTTTTATTTTCGATGCGTATTTCGATTTTATTTCTTAGCTTGCAACTAATTCGTTTTAGAAAATTAATATTTATAAAATAATATTTACAATATTTTATTTCTTCGATTTCTTTTGTTTTCGAACGCTTAATAAAAATAAATAACTTAATAAATATCTTATTAAACATATTATTGTTATTTGTTTTTTTGTTGTTATTTATTATTGTTATAATTGCTGCTCTTAATAATTTTAATAACTTATATTTTATTTTATTTTTCTAAAATTATTAACGTTTTCGAAGAATTGTTAATTGCTAAATTTTCTTAAATATCTCGAATACTCTTAATTTATTTGCAAAAGACATTAAAACGTTGCAAAATTCGATCTCTTATTTTGACAATATAAGTTGCGCGACAAATTGTTAATCGAACAACAAAATATCTCGCGTAAAATCTTGCTCTCTTTTTTCTTTTTGCAAACAAATTATAATATTTTAAGCAAAAAGTAAATTAGCTTCGATAAAAGAAAATTGCGTTATTATTAAAATTATTTATTTAATTTAATGTTCGAAGTTGTTGTCTAATTAAAGATAATCGAAATTTGGTTCTTAATTAGCGCAAATTTTATTAAATTTTTTTGTCCTTTTATTACAAAGCTTTGCGTAAATAATTTTAATAACTTTTATATTTTTTGTTTGAATTATTTTTATTGCATTTTTTTTGTATACTTATTTCGATTTTACTTGTTATAACTTGTTTTGTCAAATAATATTAAAAACTTTGTTAACAATAGTATTAACAATTTCGATCTTATCTTTTGTTTCGCTTAGAATTGCTAAAAAATTTCTTTATTATTATTTTTTTGTCTTTTTGTCTTTTTGTTTTATTTAGTTTGAAATAATTTGTCAAATATAATATAAATTAACAATAATACAAAGAGTTATATTAAGTAAATTATCTCAATTTGTATTTATTATCGATATATTAATAATTAATTGTTAACATTAATACTTATAAAAAAAAATAATATGTCGAAAAAAAAAATTTACAATTAAGTTCGAAATCTTGAGATAATATTTTAAAATCGTATTAACAATAAAATCTTGTTACAATTTTTATTATTATTTTCGACTTAACAAGCTAAAGCATTGTAATTTTTAATTATTTACTATTTAATAATCTCTTGTATTAAATAATCGCTAAATAAAGAAAATCAATTGTTATGTATCTTAATTTAACTCTTATTTACAATTTCTTTATATTAAAATTAATTAAATAATATATATATATTACAATTTCTTGAAGAATCAAATATTAAAAAGAGAGCTTGTCGACAAATTAAATAAAATTATCGCTTTTCTTAAAGTTGTTTTTAAAGTCAAAGTTGCGTTTACATAACTTTAATTTGTATTTAAGTATTTTACAATAAAATAATCTTGCAACTTGTAATACTTTATAACAAAGCAATTTCGCAATTTCTAATATTTTTTGATTAATAAATATTGATAAGATGTAAGCAATTATTAACATAATATATAATAAATGTATATATAGCATTTGCAAATACAATTATTCTAATTATAATACTTTATTTTATACGAGTTATAAGATTATTCTTAAACGTATTTATATATATCGTTGTATATTTTTGCTCAAATAAGACTTATTTATTATTGTAATCGATTTTTACTTCAAATATTAAATATTGTTTTTAAATCTTTTAGCAAAATTATGTTTTAATATTAACGCTTACTCTTTATAGATAGTTTACATTATTTATTATAGCGTTCGTCAATTGTTCGAAGCTATTGTATTATATTTTGTAACATCGTTTATAAATAGTTAGAGTTAAATGTAGAGTTTATTCTAGAGTTAGGACTTGTCGAACATCAAACATAATTTTGCAAAGGAGATCTGAGCACTGAGGCAACCGTACTAATCATTTCTCTGGACGTTTAGGCTGCCCCAGATCTTACCTCGAAAAGGTCACAACAGTCCTCTCTGTGACTTTCGACACTTATCAGATGGATACCAGAAGATAATAGATCAACAATTGTCGCGGAGGTAATCTCGCCTGGACAAGTAAGAGGCCCCTCGACGTTGCTGGCTCTATCCAGCGGCCAGCCGTCTAGTCTAGCCTTGATTCTCAATCGTGATGCCAAGCCCCTAGTGCCATCGACGTCTTCGGCCGGCAAGCGGGCCTGCCCATCCGAAGGCGTGTGGCGCAGCTCCTCTGAAATTTGAGGTAAGTTGCGGCGAGATGGCAAGGTTTTGACAACGCGGATCCTCAATCCGTGAATAGAAACCAGGTGAGAAGAAACCCATGGTCCGATGTTCAACACTACTTTAGCGGAGACCCAGTACGAGCACATGGAGAAGAGCATCCCGTTCCCACTGTCGCTCTGCGGCAATGGCATGACACATGCTTCATACTGCCGTGCGGTTGGAAATGACGTACAATTCCTGTGACGTAGAACGTTTCGGTGGAACTTTTCCACCATAAGGTAAACTCGACTCCCTCTCCAGTCACGTTAGCAAAAACTGCCTCAGAATTCTCGCACAATCATGTACGAGCGCGGAATTCACGAACTGGCAGATATCAAGTATCGTATCTTACATCTTCTACCCTTTTCCTCATTGCTGTCCATCTCTACCCTCTTGTTATATTTCGCATTCCGTTTGAAATCTCTACTCACAACGCGCAATGACGCATGGAATGTGCTCAACTCTGCCCTCTACTTCGTCGCGGAGTGGGGTCTACTCTGTGAGTCGAGTATCTCTGCTTACATATACGCATCCACACTGACCTACGACAGTTCCTGCCTTTTTGAACCACGCACTCCGATGTCTGTCTTTCTACGGACGGAACAGAGCCCGACATCTTAGGCTTTCTGGAGATAATGATCTGCCACATGTAGACATTCTCATTACTTGCGTTGGGGAGGACGACGAAATGGTGAGCAACACTGCCGAAGCCGCTTGTGCGATCGACTATCCAACTCATCTCTTCCGTGTGATTGTGCTTGACGATGCTGCATCAGATCGACTCGGCACAAACATTGGCGAACTTAAGGAGACGAGTCAGAATTTGTTCTACACAGCCAGAGTCAAAGGCAAAAATCATCATTTCAAGGCTGGCAACCTTAATCATGCCCTCAGCTACACTGAATCTCTACCTGGATGCGGGGCGGAATTCATCGGAACTCTGGATGCGATATGATCCCAGACCCGCAGTGGCTTCGAGCGCTATTACCTCACATGTTGAGGAATCCAAAGCTGGCTCTTGCGCAGCCGCCTCAGGTATGTACCTTGCTCCGCGAGCAAGTACGATCTCACTAAGCTCGACCAGCGATTCTACGACGTCCCGACAGAAGATCCGTTAATGCAAGGCCTCGACGTCAATTTCAAAATCACCGAGGCACTGAAGGAAACGACGGGTAGCACATGGTGTGGAGGATCCGGCTACCTTTTACGCCGCGCTGCTGTGGAAGACATTGGCGGCTTCCCTACAGATTCTGTTGGCGAGGACATATATTGCAGTAACGTCCTATTGGGCAAAGGTTGGGATGCAATCTATGTCGATGAGACGTTACGGAGCGGGCGGGTACCCGAGTCTTACAAAGCTCATGTCAAACAGCAGGGACGATGGGTAGGTATTTCTGCGCCATCATTATCAAGGGGTCAAGCTGACGAAAGCAGCATGTAGGCCGAATCCAGACAGCCATTGCTATGCGCTTTTACCTTTACGGGGCCAAAGCTAGACGGGTGGGGCTGCGTCAACGTGTTACTGGGCTCATTTACGTGGTTCTGTCTTTGTGTAACATCCTCACCACCGTCGGCATGGGCACTTTGCTGGTCTCCATCTCGACTAAGAAGTCTCTGATTCTCTATTCAGACGAAAGGGAACTCCGCAGACTCGTCCAACTGGTATGCGCTTGCATTATCACTGAGTGGTTCGATGACTGTGTTGTGGCTCTAATCACCGGCTACCGGATCGCAATATCAGAAGGCCACATCAATTTCTGGATTGCACCTTGTGAGTAGCAGCTCCATATAACCCGACACGAGATTCAGCACTGACTGATCCAATAAGATCATGCGGCAACTATCATTCGTGCCTTCTCGCCGAGGTGGCTCCAGAATGAGACGTTCCAATTCACACCGTCGGGCTCTTCGGGCGAACCAAAAAGCAAGACGCTGCCTAGCCATGATGCTGCAGGTCTGCGTAGAGCATGGCATACTCTTCGATCAGAAAACGTCTGCTTCCATCTTGTGTACATCCTGCTCTGTACAGTCGGTCTCGCGCACAGTTGCTATGCCATCATCCAGCGCCCGCGTGATGGCTACGAATCGCTATCGATGGACTTTGTGCTTCGGATGGCTTGGCCGCCCGTGCTTTGGCTTGTGTGCATGAACTCATTCACGATTCCCATACGCTGTGCCTTCCGACCACCCTCGATCCCCAACCGCTCGCAGCTTCTCAAGAAAGACCCCGTCCGACGAGCGTTGTATCCAGACGAAGTTAAGGACCCCGGAGAGGATCAGACGTTCGGAGATCACACACTTTACTACTCTCTTACCGTGGTCTATGTAATCAGCCTCTTCGTCTACAGCTTCTACGCTCTATAACGTGCCATGCGATTAATGTCAAGAACAAAAAATCATGGACCAGTCGAACACTGAAGTCACTTTGTTCCAAGCATCCTCTGCGTCAGCGAACACGGGGTTTTCTCTCCATTTCCCAGAAAGCCCCACTGAGGTCAGTGGAGGGGTGTGGAGGCCACTACATGGTATGCTTAGGCTGTTTACCTCTTTAGCTATATGTCGCTTCTGGTCACGTTCTTCGATTTCGAGATTTCCCAAAAAATTACTCGTTTTACCCCATAAAATATGCACCCTAGCAGCGCATAGGATGCAACATGCATTCGAGCTGCTTTCAACATGAACCCACCTTGTTCGAAAGGCTCTCACTACCAATCCATCAAGCCTGGAAGCGAGCAAAAACATCGGGACACGGCGGGATGTTGAACGCCTAGTGACAGACTTCATAGGATTCTTCTACGACTTGTCGCCAACTTAGATGACCCTTCTCATCCTGCATACTATGGATTCTTCGTCATCAAGGTCACGCAAGACAAAATCCTTACATCCTTTACATGGCTGCAGCTACAAGCCATCATCCAGCCTGCGTCCTCCCGTCCCACGATATTCTAGCTTATTGTAGATGGCAGAAAATCTGGGTGTCACCCAGGTGACGCGCCTTCCTTATGCACCACGGCGCCAGCGTGATCTAGTCAGCAGACCTCCTTCCAGGGCTTCAAATTCACCTCTTGCACCACCCACAGCACAGGGTCGTTCTGTCAAGATGGTATTAGCAAGTAACGCTTATATAGCCTAGGCGCCATCGAAATCGCTTGTGACTATACGGCAGTCCTCCGCAGTAGCCGCAACAAAGTTTCTGTGATCCTAGCGAGTCTAGGCCGTCGTCGCATTCGCACTTATCCCTCCCACAGCCGTCAAACTGTGGCCCTGCTTTTTCACCATATAACCCTTTGCAAGCAGCACATCATCTACCTTCAACGCCATAGAGATCACGTCTTTGAAAACGCCGCTGCCAAGCATCTGCGCCGGCAGCCCTCCGACTGCCTTGATGAGCCATTCTCTTTGAAGATAAGGTGGGTTTGCCGGCGTACGGGGCGGATTGCCTAGCTCTTTGAATGCTATTGCGATGGGTTGACCGGCGGTTGTGATGGGTGGTTCGTCAACTATTATGGTGAAACCCCGCACCCGGCTGGTTCGTGGCTTGACAGCTTCCACTGTCATAAAGGTCAGGACTGCGAAGAAGAGCTCGTAAATGGTGAAGGTATCCAACCCATGGATAATGGTAATATGGAGGCGCGGATCGTTCCAGGCTGCTGTCGGAAGTGATGCTGTGTTTGCTGTTTCAACGAGGTCTTCCGTGCCATTCAAGGACTTGGCTGCGTCCGAGGACGTGGGTAAGGTAGATTCGCTCAAGGGCGAGTTGTCGAGTCCCGGCAAGTAGGCTGGTCCAGCACGCCTCCAGATCCAGAGCCTTCCAACGTTGACTTCATTGTATACAAGGGTGGCTTCGACATTTCTGAATCGTCGAGTAGGCTCGCGGAGGGTACTGAGCATGGCTTGGTAGAGTCCTATGACGGCAAATCCTGCTGGCATTGTCGCAGCAGGTGCTTCATCCCATGGGCCAACTGTAATCTCGACGTTGGCGTATCGCGGAATATCAAGCACGAAGACCTTTCGAGCCATCTGGCTTTCGAAGTCCTGTAAAGCAAGTTGCACCATCGCATCCACGGCGTTCATGAGTACCGAAGTCGCAGGAAGTGTGGTTGATCCATACTTAATTTCGGTATTGAATTTTGTCTCATCAATTGCGCCAATATAGGTAGTGTTCCAAGCAACATCCGGCAATGAACTGTGGTCGACGGAAGAGAGTGTAGGAGGATCAAGAGGCTTGTTGAGGGCTGCTGCTTCAGCTGAGTGGAACAAGGACAGGAACGGTAACACGCAGTGCAGCGGGCTTCGTAAGGCTTTCATACCGAACATAATCAACGTTACTTTCTGAGAACAGGGTAGAATGCGGCAAGTAAGTGGACTTTTTAATAATTTAAACACTCTTCGCAGTATGCACGACTACAAGGTAGTGGCGAGGTGGCTCGGAGAGCGCTTCTAACTAGGGAGCGCAAAGAAGCGTGTCGCATGGGAAGGCCCCGAAAATCGAGATTGCTGTTCTATGACTATACTGGAAGAAGAAGCCACAATGACGCTGGCTTTTGACACTTGCCAGTCGTGAGCTTATCGATGCCTTGCCACGCTTTTCTAGAGAGATTTTGCATGCTGCAGAAATCAACGTGTCTGGCGAAGCGGGCCACCACTAAGACTATACTACCAACGTCAATGGTGACCACGAAGAAGCTCGGCTATCGCATTTGGATGAGCACAGTCAATCTTTACCGGGCCACAAACCACCTCGGCGCTTGTATAATTATAGGTTGACCCAACGCAGGCTATAGTCCTGACCTGTCGCTCGAATATAGAAGGACTCCGTGCATTTCCCCTAGCGAGTTTATGGACCGCTGCAATTTGACGACGTCACCAGTCTTCTACTTCGAGCAAGGGATCAGGCCTGGAGCGAGATTGAAATGCACGGTATACATGGTGTTGGACAGCCAGGGCCAGCCGGATAGCAGACAATTCACCAAAGACGACCACCAGGGAATTTACCCTTGGATATCAATATTATAGCTGGAAACATCACAATACCTGCTTGAGCGACTACACTCTGCTTGCCTCACCACACCAAAATTGGTCCTCCCACCATCAAGATCTCCATCCAAACAACCACCTCGATAGATCTGACTAGGTCCACTTCACGAATCAATACAGAAGCACCGAGTTCGCAATGCCAGCGTCGCTGTCAAGCTGCCTCTAGCTCATCTCCCTTAAGCTAGCTTCTGCAAGCAGGTCCACCATAATCAGCCACGGAATGAGAGACTCAGCATTCGCACTGCTTGGACTTCAGTGATCTTGTTTCCCTTTTGCCAACAAGGCATTCGAGGAGGTGAACCAAACCAGCACCAGCTGGTCGAACTATCACTGCCTCGAACATCCGATCGACGATGCCGTACATCCTCGTCAAAGATACATTAAATTTGCTTAGTAGGGATCAACTGCGAATACCGAGATAAAATTTCGCGGAGCTTAATAGGCAGCTCTCTCACAGGCCGCGGTGCCACGGAGCAATGTTGTACTTCTTTCCAGGTGCGCAACTGTGTATCACGGACAGAATGTGAAGCACGAATCTCATGATTCCTCACCCTTTAAGAGTGAGATAGCACACAGATTTCCATCGGCTCCGAGACCTCAAAGCCAGTCTCTACAGTCTCTACAGTCGACAGTACGTTGATCCCTAAATCGCGTCTGCGGAGATACCATTACCTTGACCTTCGATAGCATTCAATGGGCCACATTAATCTGTGGAACTTTTGCGGAGGAACTTATCAAAATTGCACCCATCGATCCCCAAGTATGCCAACCTGTGTGAACGCAGTTGGACCAGTATGGGAGAGATACAATAATCGAGTCCTTGTCCTGCTCTACAAGCAGCCCTTATCGCCGCCATTATCCAGTAGTAGCCCAGTTCACGCAGCAAGTACAAATCTCTCTAAGCTTTACCTCCCGGTGTTTCGCATCACCTCAAAGATCCAGACCGCCTAAGACCGTCTAATACCCGTCCCTCTACCAGCCTTATTTCAGACTGAACCCTTTCAAGTAATCACCATCACTCAATTTAGATAGCCTCCTCTCTGAACCCGAAAATGCCATGTAGCGTATTCTCAGTCCTTTCCTAGCTAGCAAGCAACTGTGTTACTAGGCCCCAACGCCCAAGCGAGCGGTTTTCTATCTTATCTAGTCGCACCCCCAATTCCTGGTTTCAAACCCATCCTATACGTCTTCGGAAGTCCTTGAACGCCGTACCCGGCTTGAACGTTCGTGTCTGACGTCACAGACCTGCTAGTTCTTCCCCAGATTGCCTACGTTTGACACCCCTCATGGTACAATCGCCCAAGGTATGCGGACCGGACTTACGGCGGTATATAGCTGGGATAACGTCGATCTTGCTCTTGCAGAGCCAATTAGACGAATTGTCGATCAATAGTGTAGGCCAGGTTGTCTATCTATACGGCATTTGGCTAATGTCTGAGATAGAAAGCATTTACTGACCGCTTCTTACCCTGTCCCAGCACAAGCTCTGTCCCGTACGATGACTCTTATCGGGCTACAGATGTAGAAATCACAGCGCGTTTGTCTACGAAAGATGCTCAGCAATCGCTCCATGAAGGTTGAAATTGCTAAGAGGCGCTTTCTGCAGGTACTCGATAATGTTTCATATCGAAATCTCTTCCATTCCCGAAACTCTCATTCAATTACTTTGAAGGACCTTTGGTTAGCAAGAAAAAATCGCGGCAAGCCCACAAAGCATCCTCGATTCTTGTAGGAGGCTGGTTATATGCAGCTTCCCCCGAGAGCGATGTCATATCTTGGGCAGGCCCGAAATCGAAGCAAGCAAACACTGCGCGGCCAGATTACAAGCCCATAGCTATCAGCTTCGTTTCATGCGTTGTAGCTCTGTTTTCTGTCCGCAAGAACACGCTTGAAATTGTTTCAACGGCCAAATGAAGATCCTTTTCTGACAGGAGCACTCATGGCGAACTGTTGCCGTGCTTTTCCGTTGCAATCTTGCCATAATCTTTACTAGCATCAAACAATGGGTAAATCAGTTATCAACCATGATTGTCGATACGCCTGCAAACACCAACGGTTGTAGGACTGATTCTCTCAATTCTTCTCCTTTCTCATTTCTCTTCTCTCTTTCTCTTAATTCGCTTCCACAGTGCGTATTGCTTCCGTCCAAATAACAGCCAAAATCCAAGCCCAGCGTCTTCCGGATGTTCATAATTTGCCTTCTGATCCCTCCCATCCTTGGCCTATCATTGTCACAGCCATCATAATCGCAGTAAGATACCACGCAGCTCAACGGTAAGTAAACTCCAACGCATCTTATGTAATTCTCAAGGCACAGTATCTGTCCCAACGCAGTGACTATAAAAGAGGGATACCAACTTCGAAACTAAATGAGGACGAAACGTCAATACCCTTTCTACCCCAACCTCTACCACGAGCTCAGAGTCCGCTAGCTACCAGAACACCCTTCTTTAAGAATTCTGGGTACCACAAGAGTAGTACACGATCGGAGCAAGTGCTGCGAACGCGCGAGATTAAAGGGGCAGTGCAAGCCAACCTCCATGTTGATTTAGCATGGCAGCGACCCCTAAACCCCATGCTCACAGCTCCGTCAATTTCCGCGTGAAAACCAGAAGCCACGCCTGTGTTCGCTTCGCAGAGTCATCACCAGAGACAAGCCGCAGGTACAGGTCTATCTCGTCTTCCCAGATCTTCACATCAAGAAAGTACTTGCCTTAGGCCTTCATAAGCCCCCTCCAGAGCCTGATGCGGCCATAGCGTAGCCAACTACGCCCTTCCACTCGTGCGTAATATCTGTGAGTCCTGCGCCGGTATATCGCAGGATCAGTCCCCGCACAGATGTCTGGCCTTCGCAATACGATCTTCGAAGAAGTCGAACAAGATCCTCGAAGTATAGAATGTATATCAGAGTACGAAATCTAACTTGACATAGAGCGAGAAAGCAAGCAAGTTGTGTGAAACTACATGTTCCCTCCCCTCTAGCGTGTAGAGGGTGACTACTGATAGCTGAGCAAGAAGCCTGGAGCTGCTGAGACGGTTTCTGAGAACTTTGATGGCTGATGAGCTGGATCAGGAGACCTGTGCCGCTGGGGTCGACGATGGGCTCACGAGCGAGATGGTGACAGACGCGCGTCAGAGGGGAGGCGAGGAGGTATTATTACAGTTCGTGTGAAGGGAGATTGTCCGGTGAGTGCTTTGTGGTGGTAGCGGTACTGTGCGTGAGAGAGGGTTGGTTTACAATTTCGTAGCGCATAAGTGTGGAAATTCCTCATCTCATAGAGCAAAGGGCATCAAGTAAGCATTATCAGCGTATGGTGAGTTATCAGAGTTGTTTGAGAGTGTTTGATGATGGATAGGGATGAGCGAGGGGAGGTGATAAGGTACTTTCTGGTGGTAACGGCAGGGAGATGGGGATGGGTGGAGTAAAGCGCAAACTAACGAGAAAATGAGAGAGGGCAGGTATGCGGTTTGGGGATAGCGCAATCAATTTTCGGGATACAGAAGCAAGTTATGATACTGCAAACCCTTCCATAAAGAGTGTCCAAAAACCATCACATCCCTCGCCGCCTCCTTTCCAAACCCACCACCCACCCCTTCATCTAGTACAAGCCCGCTCCCTCCCCGCCTTGATCCTGGCGAGGTATTGCACCAATCTGTTTCAACGCTATCACGACAGCTGTACGATAGTATTAGACCCTATACCCAAAAACCAATTACTTGAACAGCGCCTTACCGGTCTCTCCTGAGCTCATGCCCATCCGCCACACGTGGCCTTCCTCCGGTACGGTAAGGACGGTGTGCCGCGTAGGCGGCAACGGCGGTTGGGCTGGAATATTGATGGGACTCTTTGGGGCGCCGCTGATGAGGGGGGCGAGGCAGCTCAGGAGGAGGAGGTGGAGGGGAAGGGTTGTGGGGAAATGCATTTTGGGCGAGGTGGGGGTTGGGAAAGGGGGTTTGTGGGAAGTGGAAGAGATGGAGGGGGGAGATGGGGGGAAGGAGGGTTTTATGGATGGTGTTTTAGAGTGTGGGATGGATTTTTGGGGAATTGCCTCATGAGAGCGGTTAGCGGGCATGGGTTGGTGGTGAAAAGTGCGCAAATCTGCTCAGGGTTCCGAATTGGGGAATGCCTCTTTCGTGCACTTTTTCTTGGCTATCCGTACGGGTCCCGTTGGTTGTATCTCTCTCGCATTATTCCGAGAATTCGACTTACTCGATGAAGAGGTTTGAGGAACTAGCGCGCCTGAGTCGGTGCTGGAAGATGGACTGGCAAAGGGTCCAATACAGCTTGTAGCAAGAGACAAAGCCACTCGAGCCAATCTCTCTTGAGTTCACAAGTGAGTAAATCTGGATATCAAAGTCCCATGCTCTGTTGAGTAAAAGGAATGAACTGACTATTTGCCAATGGACCTGCGTTGCAGGCGTCCAATCGTGGAATTTTCCGCGATTCTGCTGGCAACTCTAGCCGGCGAGGCATCCAAGCTTACACCAAGCCACCAGTCAGCTTCATTGGCCTTGAGTGCCGAATGCTCAAATGCAAGGCTGACAGGAAGACAATTGTGCGGCTGTGTTGTGCGACGCAGCTCTGCGTGTGCTGTCAGCCGTTCCTACATAAACCAAGGTGTACCTCATCATGTCTGGTCTGGCTCGCAGACAAGCCGGAGTTGAGCGAGCGTTGAGATAGGAAAAATGCGATCTGTGTGGATGATGCTGGTATTGCAGCTTGTTATATACCTCACACTTCCTACTCAAGCCGTTGTCCGACCAAAACTGCAGGTCTGGTTCCCTAAACACGAGGCCCGCTGGATCGAACAGGCCGCGGCCTGCCTGCAAGAAATTAGAAATTATCTGCACGACAATCAGACACCGGGATGTACCGCCCCCTGCGCATGCGCTGCTGATTGTATTTTGAAAGACCTTCCGCCTACGATCCAATCGAATTTCGCCTCCGCCCAGGTGCTTCTTGGTCTCGCCCCTGCCATATTGGTGTACTTTGGCCCTACTGTGGCAGAAGTCGCTGCGTTGTCGACGTACAGACCTTTACTGGCAGTCCTTCTGTCCCTGGGACCGCCGGCTATTAGCATTGTCGGCTTGTTCCGGTACGTTGATCTTCGTGTACCCTTTACCCAGCCTCTTTCGTGGAATGCAGGGCTGTGGTCGACATGGTTGGGTCATCAGGGCGCCAGGGCTCGCAGAATTATACAAGTATCGAGCTACGTGGTTACCCTTGCAGCAATTGCCAACAATGTCCACAATTCTGTGTACACAGATCTTCGCACTATCTCCGGCTGGAGATGTTCAGCTATGTTGATGCCGCTAGCCTGGAGTCTTCTCGCAGGCGTTGTCCATGCCTGGGGCATGATCGCGATTCGAATGCAATTGGGTAGTGGATACAGACCATCCATCAGGTCTGTGATACGGTCCACGACGTTCCTAGATGTACTGAAGGGCGCAGATAACGTCTTGTCTGAAGCCTTGCTCCGGCTGTCAGCCCTATGCGCCATAATCCATATGGGTTTCGGCATTCTGGTGCTGTCCTCGTTGATCTTCATCAGTGCACTAGAAGCGATCCAGATATTCGTGATGTATGCTACCAGCGCGTTGATGTGCCATGTCGTCCTGCTCACGGAATTGGCAATGATGAGGTATGAAGTGAGTAAGAATGAAGAGACCGAACGTTCAGCTGGGCCTGTGGCGATGTATCAGGTCGAACTTTCTCGAGCGCATACACTCTAGTAGGGTATATCTACTTTGAGCGTGCAGAAAAAGTCTTCAAAATCCTGGCTTGCAATATTCTGAACATAAAGCCGGCCTGGAATATCTCTATTGAGGCATTAAAATAAAACTCGGAATGTGAGCTACGGAGGCTCCAGGAACCTTTCAGACATTGTTAGCAATAAGGAGTGATTCCAATTCCTCGCTGTCAGCTCGTCGAGTTCCACGGATTGGTCATAAAATACATCTTAGCTCCCGTTTGGTCAAGATTGACCAAGGAATCGAGCCGGTTGGAAGATTCGCGATGGTGTAACAGAGTTGAACCGATTTGAGACCTCTGCGCTCTGTCCACGTGGACACATGTACCAGGGATCGTCCCACCAAGGATTATACTCCTCGAGAGTCCATTCCCACACTGTACCATACGAATCGGACCACAATGTGACTAGGATCATGCTGAAGAGACAAACAGCTAAAGCATGTCGCGTGTTCGGTCAAAGAAACCGATTCCAGGCGCTGGCATGGCGCGATTCTCGTGATTCCTTCCGAGATAAAATGTCTTGATGCCTTCTTGGAGTCTCTTATTGGGTATATTTACCGTGCCATCGAAACAGGGTTGACAATTTACCCCTTTAGCTGTGGAGGTTCATTGGTTTGTCCAGGTCACCGTCAATCCAAAAGTACGTTTGTTCCAAAGAAAGATGAGAGATGGTGCAACGATGAGCTTTCTTGTGATTGTCGAGGCAAATCCTTCGGAACAATGTACATCACACCCACTCTGACCAATGGATGGAATATCCTCACCGTTGCTGACCGGACTTTCGGCTCTTGCCGCTTGGATTACAGATCCTGCTGCCTAACCACATTGGGAGTTGCCCCAGTTCTCAGACGTGTCGCGCCAAGCCCCTTCGGGTTGACGGCTGACAAGCAGCGACACGACTGCTGACTTTAGTCAGCATGCCAACCCGCTAGGGGCTTGGCATTTTCACTTTGAGAGCTGACGCAAATTGGGAGAATAATAAGCTATAACAAAGATACGATGCCCACGCCTTCTGACCTTACGAAATTCTGTGGGACTATCGGACAGGACTTACCGCAAGAATGCCCCCCCAACTCATCTTCGGCACCGCCACCTTTGGCATGGACATGACTGCATTCCAGGACACCTCATCCGTCCACGCTCTCCTCTCAAATCTCAGCAAAATCGGCATCCACCGTCTGGACACCGGCGCTCGCTACCCTCCCATGAAGCCCGGAAGGGCAGAAGAGCTGATCGGCGAGACCAAAGAGCTCAGTGGGAAGTTTGTGGTTGACACTAAGGTGTATACCGATGCGCAGAAAGATGGAAGTGGGGATTTGACGGGTGAGGCGATTGAGAGAAGTTTGAAGGCGAGTTTGGGGCGGTTGGGGAGGGATGAGGTAAGGGCCGTCTTGGTTTTTGAATTGAGATTTGGGGAATAGAGATATTCCTAATTTTAAGGCTGATGATAGGTAAATGTCTTGTACGCCCACCGAGCGGATCCGCAAACAGCGCTCGAGGAGCAAATCCAGGGTTTCAATGCGCAGATCCAGCAAGGCCGCTGTAAAGCTGTGAGCTCAGGCGGTCACCTAGCTTGTAATTGACGTGACTGACATGCGAGAAATCGGACAGTGGGGCGTCTCCAACGTTCCGCCCGAAACGCTCGAGAAGATGCTCCGCCTGTGCGAGGAGAAAGGCTGGCAGAAGCCAAGCTGCTACCAGGGGGACTATAATCTCATGACGCGCGGCATGGAGACCAAACTCTTGCCCCTGCTGCGGGAGCATGGAATGACATTCAACGCCTTTCGGTACGTCGCTCTCCTTCCGCTGGCGAATTTTCGCAATTCATGGCGCCACGACCAAGCAAAGATTCATAGCTGACTTCAACGCCCAAGACCCCTCGCAGCAGGTTTTCTAACCGGCGCTCTCGTCAACAACGAGCACGCTGGCACGCGCTCTGGAGACGACAACCCGCTCGGCAAGCCAATGCAGAAACTCTTTGGTGCTGAAGATCTGCATGCCGCCATGAGAAGCTTCGATGCAGGAGTTAAAGCCCAGGGTTTGACGTCGATCGAAGTTGCGATTCGATGGATGGCACATCACTCTGCGCTCGGGAATGACGATGGGATCATTCTAGGAGCGAGTAAGCCTGAGCAGGTGATAGGGACGGTGGAGATGATTAGGAAGGGGCCGTTACCTGGTGAGGTTATGCGGACGACGGAGAAGCTCTGGGATGCGGTTAAGGTAACCAGAGGGGAGATCATATGAAATTTTCGTCTAGAGGGCGGTTGAAAGGCAAGGAAGGACTAGCTATGCGCTAAAGCTTCTTCGACTTTCGCAGTGTAAAGGTTTCGACTGTCACGACAGCCAACATATATTAGTATAATCTTCCCGTTTGCACTTTCTTTAGGCGAGGCAAGCTTATCGAATGAATTTCTCAAGGGCCCAGTTGTAAGCGCCGAACCTGTTCGCATCCCGCCCACCAAAAGTAGTCAGGACTGTTGGGGAAAGTCGGCCTATTTGGACCACACTCAACTCGATCGTCTTGTTAACGCCTATCTCGTTCATTCCAATCTTGTTTAAGCTCGTCTCTTTCGAGCCCATCGCGCTTATTTCCCACGCTGGCAAGCCCCGTTCATCTTCCGACGGCAAAAACAGGCCGGATCTCAAACCTGTGGATGTGGTGATAGGTAAGCTCTCTGCCCAGCCCTTGTTTGTTGGCCTCCTCTATCAGCCTGTAAAGGGTTTTATCTCCGATGTGCTCGCTATTTCCTAAGTCAAAGCCGCCACTATCGAGATTCCAGAGAAACGACCCTCCCTGTGTGCTCTCGAGCTCCCACCGCCGCTGCACCTTGATGTCATTATCCGCGCACTGCAGATCCGGCGGTGCATCAACAATAATGAATAACACTTCGATGCGTGAGAAAAGCCAAATCATCTCGTTTAGTGAGCTGGTCTCGCTCCGAAGCAGAGCCTCAGGCACGGCGATATACGTAATATTCGCTTCAACGTTGACAAGCTTTTCAAAAAGATCCGGCTCAGATTGTCGATCATACTGCTCGGTGAGAAAGTCGTCCCACTTGTCAAACGCAACATAAAGCACATCGCTTGTTGGGTCAAAAGGACGCACAAAGACAGGGTGCTGTCTATCCTTGCGGGGGCGTATCTCGATACCCTGCTGGCGAACCCAGGCCAGGGCGATGCCACAGGCCTCGCGGTTGACGAAGACTAGCGGTACGTCATACTGGACGTTGTCCAACAAGTCGTGGCGGAATTCCAGATTCAGATTGAGCTCGTCATTATTAGGGTCATATCCCTCGTCGGATTCTATGAGACGTCGGGGGCACCAACAGCCCTTTTTGTAGGAATAGAGAGCTGTTCCAATCCCGTCAGGCAGGGCATCACGCCATATCTGGGTGCGCAGCTCGGGACAGAGGCGCGGGAAGAGAAGAAACATGGAAGAGTTGGTTACTGCTGCTGCCATATTCTTAGGAAGTATATCTCATGCGGGTACATGTGAGTAAAATGATCCTTCCTATGAGGATGGATCCCCTTTGATCGTTTTAGATATGGTGATTTGGTGATGGTACAGGTGGTGTCGCAAGTGTAAGATAGTTGATTCATGGTCGTGTGAGAAACAGCTATCAGCCCTACTCGTACCCGCCAGCCCTTGAAAGGAAGGGGCACCTGAAAAAATGTATTACCGGCATAACGATGGCCCGAACAACGAGTGACAACCCGTTCCTAAGAAAGCACTCATTTTGGGGGTGGATTTCGTGGCATACATTAGTCAAATCACCCAGAACAGACAACAGTAAGGACGGACGCGTTCCACACGTGCCTTAGGACTGGTAAGCGGATTAAGCCCACTTAGGCCAAGTGCATCAGATACCCCGCGATTGCGTGGACTGACTTCCTTAATATATTGCTGCCTAAATTATACCATTAGGCAGCGCAGCCAGCACATTGAAGACCATTTGCAAGCTATAGTGACATCGACTAATTGGTAGGGAATCATGGGGCAGACATACTCTGAACTGTGGCCGCCGACTGCCAAATTCACAGAGAAGAATCTGCCCGAACAAACCGGCAAAGTAAGCGTCCACCTTCCCCTATTTCTCGGATGTGACACTGAAAAGCACTAGGTCTTTATCGTTACGGGCAGCACATCCGGCGTAGGCCTCGAGCTTGCATATATCCTGTATCTGCGCAATGCGAAAGTTTACATTGCTGCACGCTCAGAGGACAAGGCCAGAGCCGCTATTGAGGAGATCAAAACCAGAGTGCCCAAATCCCAAGGGCAGATCATCTTTCTGCGTCTTGATCTAGGGGATCTGACTACGATCAAGAGCTCGGCCGAGGAGTTTTTGCGTGGGAATGAGAGGCTGGATGTGCTGTGGAACAATGCGGGTGTTATGGTTCCGGTATGGCACCGATAAGTATCGCTTTTATACGTTAATCCTTACGTACCTCTCCTTTCTTCCATTTCGAGATTTCAACCCATCAGCTATCCCACGCGCTGGCACCGATGGGTGCTGATTGGCCTAGCAAGCTCTGTGGAAGCCTTCTCTTGTTGCTCCTCTAATCCCTCTGACTACCTGAATGATATTTTTGAAGTTGTATCGCTTTGAATATATTTCAATGGTGGCCATCTAATTCCTCGTTGTTTCCTCAATATGTTTTTACCACAGAATGCAGAGCAACTGTTTCTTGGCTCAGCCAGCCCCTTGAATTAGCACCCTGCTAGCGCATGTGGTAATCTGCCATCTCAGCAAAGACATACTTCTAAGCAGCATCTCATTTCTTTAAACTTCTTCTCAAAACCTCAGAGCTGATCTTCATCCCCACAACAGCCTCAAGGGAGCAAAACCGCTCAAGATTACGAACTCCAGATGGGCACCAACTGCCTCGGACACCATCTTTTCACCGCTCTGCTCCACCCCATGTTAACACGTACCGCCAAAACCGCACCCGCAAACAGTGTGCGCGTCGTCTGGGTGAGCTCCAACGCTGCCTCGCTCTTTTCCCCCAAAGGCGGCGTGGAGCTGGGCAACATGGACTATAGCAAGCCAAATAGGGCCGCTTGGCCCAGGTACGGCGCCAGCAAAGCAGGGAATGTCTTCCAGGGCAGCGAAGCGGGGAGAAGGTGGGGTAGTGAGGGCATTGTCAGCGTGGTGAGTCAATATCAGCCCTGGCTTTTCGATCCATCGTTGAGCAACGATCGGGAGAGTGGAAGATGGAGGCCAGGCTGACACATGGCGCTCTGGCTCAGAGCCTCAACCCTGGAGGACTGAAGACACCACTTCAGAGGAATCTTCAGCCCTGGCTCATGACACTCACGGTACGTCTCAACCCATCCTCGACCGAGCCTGAAGCGGCCATTAGGAAGTTGGGCAATGTTGACGGAGTCTGCAGGAATGGCTTCTGTACCCGCCGATTCAGGGTGCTTACACCGAGCTCTTTGCTGGCCTCTCGCCTGACGTTACAACGGCGCAGAATGGCGCATTCAGTATGTCGATTTCCTGCCTTTTAACTTTTACCTTTGCCACCCTTGTCTAGAATCACCCACGTATTCGTTATCGTTGAGACGTCGAAGACTATGCAGAGACTGACCGAAGCCTCAGTCCTCCCCTGGGGTCGCTTCGGGCCCGAGATCCGCAAGGACCTGATGCTTGCTCAGAAACCCGAGAAGGAGGGCGGGACGGGCACAGCGGAGAAGTTCTGGGACTGGTGCGATGAGCAGGTGAAGCCATATATGTAGGTAGGTGGTCAGCCGGCATGCAAAGAAGGGCGAATGCAGACTGCGTAAGTTAAGCCAGTGCAGAAGCAAGCCTATTCAAGGGCTTGTACCACATTCAATCCTACATCTTCATTACGTGGTCAAGCAGCTTATTGGCAATTGCTCACCTCCGGTTATATGGCTGTCTTTAGTGTCTTTTTGGCAAGATCTCGCTGGTGATCAACCGTGACACGCGACCGGTGCGCGATCGTCACCAAGGATTGTGCATTGATGGCTTCCGCTCGACAGGATGATATGGTCTATCTATGGTCATCTTCGTGCTGGTATGTCAGACAGGCAGCAGTACATTTCTTATATTACTTCCAGGCCGTATCAGTGGCCTTGACCACAAGCTTCACTACAGAAAACGGAGACGAGCAGAACAGCAAATGTAAGTGGGCTGAAGCCATCTTAGCCTCCGAACGGCGTATCCACACCATCGCTTATGACACCATTGAAGTCTTCGAGACATCGAGTGGTCTCCACCGGGTAGCCAGACTTCTTGGACATAGGCTCAGGTAGTCAGATTAGGTGGAGCCTGCTGTATACTTTTGCAGCATGCATGCGGCAAAGCATCCTTCGAGCTGCGACCTAAACTCACAGAGAGATTGATTGGTTTTATTCCTGTATCGAGGAAGGGTGGAGGAGGGAATCGGCCTGCGTTGGTTCCTGATCGCTTATGTTGGCGGCAGCAAAGGGTACACTCAATGATTCGCTACTCTCGCACGACTGACTGCATGGACGCCGTTGACGCACGTTCGTTTCAGGCTCCACGAACGGTGATTGGCCCGAGCTGTAGGATTCGCCTGTTGCATGCCTCCTGCAGCTCGCGCCTTCGAGCTAGAGCGCCTGGTGTAAGGCTGGGACAAAAGCTGAACAGCATGAGTACACATGCCGTGCCTTATTTGCGTTTTCTTCGCCAATCTGAGCTTCTGACTGGTCGGTACCTGAAAGCTTCTTTTGCATAATTTACGGCTGAGTGGAGTTCCGATAGCTACTGGTTCCGTGGGCGAGTGGTGAGCATACAGAATACTGTGTACTCGTACCTGCATATAGCATGTGATGGAACCTCGATCAGATAGAGGCCTTCCACGTCTTAGTTTCATAGCTTATCTTAGACTTGGAACACGCTTTCACTCATCTACCACTTGTCGAGCTGAGCTCTTCCACATCACAGCGTCTATCAGCTTAATCGTACAGCAGGCGCACTCTATCTGGATGGCTGGCACTGGAGAGTACATGCTCCGAAGGGATCCAGAAGAATCAAGGAGGCTCGATGCTCAGCATGAATTCATGCGCCAGCTGTCCAATAGACATTTAGTTCATCCTTCTATACCTTGCGCCAAGATCAGATCTGTTGCGGACGTGGCTACATGAACCGGAATTTGGCTTCGAGAGCTTGCCGCAAGCCCAAATTTCAAAAACCCATCTGATGGCGGGCAAAACCCATTTGTCGGCTTCGATATCTCACCACAGCAATTCCCACCTGCCGAGGAACTCCAGCCCGGAATTAGCTTTATGGTTCATGACATGACAGAGCCTTTCCCTTCAGAATACCATGAGAAATTTGACTTGGTCAATGTTCGCTTCATTAGTTATGTCCTCAAAGCACTAGAACTGGAGAAGGTTGTGGGAAACATACTACAGCTGCTAAGTAGATCATTACTTTCAACGTTCAATTACCACGAGAATCTAACAGTTCCCGCAGAGCCAGGAGGCTATCTACAATGGCAAGAGGGCGACGCCTGCGATAATTGGTCTCTTCCGGAAACACCAATGGCAAGGGCCGTTATAGACCGTCTCATCGCGGAGAAGAGAGCTCGAGGATTGCTGCCCGGGTATGCTTCGTGCGTCGTGTTGATGTGTCTCACTGATAATAACGCAGTGTGGCTACTCCGTTGCTCAAGACAATTATGTCGTATTCGGTTGCAATCCCGAAAGGCCACCAGAATCCGATCAGCCGAAGTTCCGATCTCATGCGATTAACACATCTGGAAATGATTTCAACTTTGAATCATCCTTCTCCCATAGTTCAAGCAGGGAAGAAAGCAGGCGTGATCTCTGCTGCTACTGTGCTTCTTGAGTCGAGCATGTCGCGCAAGAAGGCTGCAACGCTAATCTTCTCGGCTTCTACTGTCGATGCACAGATGTTGTGCAAGGAAATAAAATCGATGGAAGAGCTGCTGGAGGCGGTCAAGAGCGGTGAAGCTGTGAGCAAAGATTGGAACCTTGAGTTGATGTGGTTGGTGGCAAGGAAAGCTATCGTGTTAAAGAATGACGAAGCATGGATGTCCATTAAATATGCATCTTCGTAGAGACCGTTTCATGCTAGAGCTTGCCGTCTTTATGCTTTGCACTCCTGTCAGCTACCTGCACGCTCCTGATCGCAAGGCAGACTTGGTGGATGAGGGCTATGAGATGCAACTTCTCATCCATAATCGTGATTTACGTGTCGATTCGTCCGTTCCTGATCTCAATAGCTCGCGCTCTGACGAACAATGATTGAACTCCGTCCTTAGGCAGGCATTTCTTGATCTCGAGATTTCTCGACTGGGTAGGATAAGCCTGGCATAGAGTGATCCACGATCTGCTTGCCCTCGGCAGCCGCTCGTAAAGCATTTTGAGCCATCTGCCTGGTGCTCCACACAGATCCAGGAATATAGTTTTCCAACATACGATACCAATGGTCAGCCACGGAGCCAAGCATCTCGGTGGTAAAGCTTTCCTGCATGGATTAGGATCCCATTCACACGTCCGTAATATTCCTTTGCGGCACGGCCAGAATCGGAGAATAGAATTGAAAGTGCGTGATTGGCTTGAGAAAGCTGTTGGAGTGTCAGAGAATTGCGTAGCCTACCCAATGAGGATCCTTGTCATCTTTCAGCTTTGCGATATCCACAGGTGCAGGCTCAGGCGTCAGTGGGCTAGGTACCGGACAAGAGATCCGCTCTCCGGATTCCAGGGTCGTGTTCCTGTACCTCAATAGTTGGGAAAGGATGTAAAAACGTCATGGATCCACAGACATTGCATGTCCGACAAGCGTTTTGGTATTGTTTTGAAGGGAAAAAGGTGGATCACCGAAATTTTGGATCCCAATTTAGTGTGTTCGAGAACCACGGTAGCCTTGCCAGCAGCTGCAGAGCGCAGAAAGACCGTGTCGTTGTTAAACGTGTCTGGTTGGTCACACATTCTCAACGTAGTCCTGATGTGCTGCTGCTTCGCGGTGATAGTCATGGATACCAGGAGACCTCCATGCGCAGCTGGAAAACATAATCAGTGGAAATTGTAATATCGCTGCTAACTTCGTACTCTTTCCGTAGCAATGATCTTCTACCACGCTTACAAGATATTTGTAAGAGTCCAGCGCGTTGCTGGCAATCATTCTTTAAGTGGACCTCTTGACGCTTCGAGGCGGTCCTTCAGTAGGATGATTTCGTGTCGTATTCAAAGGCAAAGTTAGCTTTGAGGAGGACAGTTCCGAATGTTTGAGCAAACGCTCATCTAAGGGCCCGTGTGGCACAGCATGCAAGCCAGAGAGGGTGGCTTTTATCTAAGCGTCAGTTTAGTCAAGGCTGAGGTTGCCCAAGAGTACGTCAATTCGATGGATGCCAAGCAGGATAAGATGTGCGCGCGTAGCGTCCATTACAAGTAGACACTAGAATCGATTTTGGATGCTGCCGAACCGACAGTCGAGCGGGTGTATTCGTTGTCGAATAACCGGTGATAGCTCACACCTACTGGTGCCAACGCCTATCGCGAGAATGATGAATTAGGGCACTTTTAAGGAATCACCTTCTGTATCATTGTCGCCTACACTGGATCCTCTGATCACTTATGCCACCCATACCCTCCAACATTCTGCTGCTTTAGCGATGGTTTCTCCTCAGACCATCGTCATACCGATATACGATTTCTGGGTGGCCATTAAGCGAAGCCCCGGAATCAGTGCATCAATTCATCTTTCAGTTTTGGAGAGAAGCCGAAACGTTGCGAGAAATCAAGCCACTTACGATCTTCCTTCCTATCTACCCCCAAATCGCATCCTTCCCTCTGCTCCCACCTTCCAGGGCCGGCGGACTGGTAACAACATAACTCCACACCTCCTCCCCATCCACAAAGAGCCTGAACCTCATGACCCCTTGCCCACCCCTCTCCCTCTCCACCTCGACAGCGCCAAACTTACTATTGCCATCAGGCACATATTTGATGCAAACCTCATCCTCACCCTCCTTCTCGCTATAGGTCCTCACAGGCAAATAGAACATACTCAATGGGCCAGTGCTGAACTCATGTATTGTGGCGCTTAGCGGCCACTTGTCGTCCTTTGGTGGTGGGAAGGCAGTGGCGGCAAATTCGTGCCTATCACCGCTGAGAATCACAATACCGGTGCCAGAGGACGAGAGCACGACATCCCACATCGCTTCGAGGATGATCTGGCGCTCGTGCAAGTAGGCGGCCCAGGTGTCTGCGTCGCCGAAGCGCCAGTTGCGCGTAAAGGGGATAGATGTGATTACAAATTTCCACTTCACGCCTGATGGGGGTCGGAAGGAAAGGAAGCTAAGCAGCGTAGAAAGCTGTTGAGCACCGAGCATAGTTTTGTTTGGAGAGTCGGCCGGGTGCGCGGAGGAGGGAGAACGATAGCGACGGGTGTCCATGAGGAAGAATGAGGCAGGGCCATGGGTGAAGGTGAAGTAGGAAGCGCCTGTATCGGCTGGTGGGGGGTTAATAGAAGTGTGGTAGATATTCCAAGGATCAGCGGCGGCTGGATAGGGAGCTGTCGTATTCGCATCCCAATCGTTGGCGATTTCGTGATCATCAAGAACGTGTAGCCATGGGAGGCTGGCGGAGACGGAAGGCCAGTCAGGAGATGCGTAGACTTGGCGATATTCGCGACGATAGGTTTCTGTATCGAAGCCTAGTCGGCGGGGCACATCGACATAGATGAAGTCACCTAGAAAGAGCATGAATGAAGCTTGCAGCGATGGCAGCCGCCGAGCCAGATGCTTAAAGCCGGGTACAGACAATGGGTGCGCTAGCGGATTGTACGGGAAGCGCGGCTTGATGCAGCTTGAGGTTAGGAAAGTCAGCTTGTCCGTGCCCGGTAATTCCTCACCAGTAGGAGGTGCGGTAGTGAGGAAGCCACTGTGGTTGTTGGACGCTGCGTACTGGTAACGGCTTGAGGGGCGAAGGGATGGTATGGTCACGGTAAACGTGTAATCAGTCTTTACAGAAAGCCAGAAGACCTGTCCAGCAGACTTCCAAGAATCGTCGTATGGCGAGTCACCTTCCCTGGGTGCGCCTCTGTACGATACGTACAGTGGCCACTGAGCAGAGTCTGGCTCGCGAACAAGGATCCTTGCGCTCGTGTCCGAAACGTATCCGACCCGTGCGAAAGACAGATCATGGCTTGGGTATGACACAGGGCCACGATATACCATATCAGCCGTAAATAAGGCTAGTAGCACGTTGATAGCTACGGTAGCTGCGGTCCATATAGTGGAACAAGGACTCGGGAGTCCTGATAGCAAAGTCCATGCGACTCGTGGGTCGCTCTCCCTCTCTGGAACAGCATCCTTCTCTCTATCACTGGGTTCTGCTGATCCATCCAAATTCCTCAGGCTCTTTCCGCTTCTTGCCCTTGTCGCTGGCGTACTGGTGGAAAGTTGTCTAGCAGGATCCGGGTCCGCCAAAGGACGATGATGTGTAGGAGGAATTGATTTCGCACGGAGAAGGTTGGCCAAAGCTACGACGTAGATAATTGAAGAAAGAAAGACAACAGGCGGCGCGTGATGTCCAGGTATCTAGAAACAAGCTGTCAGTCAAAGTTTACTGGTTGCTGGAAAAGGCGTGCTTGGTTTACCCATCGAAGAAATACATACGCAGCTATGCGCAGGATAGCACTAGAGGTAGTAACCAAGATAGCAGAAGTAGATGCCATGTGCGTTCGGGGCACTCGGTCTGGCAGTCACATACCTGCCAGTAGGGCCCAAAGATCGAGCGACGAGCAGTGCTTGCGCGCGAAGCATGGTCCATCACTTCATTGGCCCGTGCTCCCAGCCCTTCAGGGCGCGTTCGACGTCAATAGGATCAAGTCAACTGTGAGACTTTTGGTCTCACATTCCCCTTTGCCGCTCAAACAACAGGTCTATCATAAGTTGTTCATGCATCCGCATTTAGAGATAAGCATGGCTGCAGCGCACGACAGTGCGCAGCTGGAATCGATCTTTGGGCACAGAGACAACGCTTTCCTGCTTCCCTAACATCATTTCTTCACATCTCGACATCCCTTCAATCCCGCATTCTCAGTCATCGCTGAGTCGCACCGTTTCTTAACCTAGACTTGGTCATTGCCAGCGCATCATCCTCTACCTGCACCTTCCCGTGCCCCCCACTTGTGCAACCCCATTGATTCTACGCCAATGCTTTCTTCCCTTGTCCCCAGAACCTGCAACGTTCTATTCTAAACTCATGCAAGAAGTGCGTAGCGCCCTATCTATTCGACTAGACGGCAGTACTTTGCATGCCGCCAGCAGTTCGTCATGGCGAAGAATCAGGATTTCAAGTTACCGCATGGCCGCGGCGCAGGTCCTGCTGGCGCTGCAGACAACGTGCATGATCGTGCGAAGGGCCACGAGTCCGCGTCGGAACTGAGAGAAAATGTGAATGCAAAATCCGCACCTACTGCTTCCAAGTCCCAACCTTCAGGATCCACCATTGGGGTGAACAGCGCAGGCTCGGCAGGTCAGCAAAAATCTGCCACCGAAGCCAACAAACAACCGGCTCGCCGGTCAACCTTTCGAAGGCTCACCGAGTCAAAAGCGAAAAAGCTCACTCCTGCCGATTCTGCTTCCACAGCCAGTTCTCAACCTGTGCTTGTGCGCGCCTATCCCACCGCCGCCCCAGAATCAGCCGTCATGCACCGCTCACGACGCCAACCCCCTCCCGAACCCCTTCCTAGCCTTCCCCCTCTTTCCAGCTTCTCCTTCCAAGATATCCTCAAAGAGATCGATCAAGAGATCCAACCTTCGATCGACGCCATTGCCGAGATCTTTGGCCGCAGCAAGCTGAGCCTCGCGGACGAGTATAGCAGTCACCTTCCCCCACAAGGGGAGCTCTCGTTCCCGGCCTCCCAAAGTCAGAACGAGGTGCTCGAAGCGATACCCACAGCGCGACTTGAGCCCGTGGAGGAAGCAACACCGGAAAGTGCGCGCAGGCAGAGCTTAGCGCTCGTTGGCGCGGGTGCGACGCTCCAACCAAAGAGCGGGGCTCTTGCGGCGACGAATACGGCGTCTGTGGAGTCGATTGGTGGGAGCATACCGCTGGAGGCGAATGGCGAGGCAGATACCGAGGCATCGCTGTTGCCGTACGTACTCGGTTGGCTACGGAACTCCAATATGAGAAGGGAGACGCCATCGAGACGCTCGTCGGTGGATCCAAGGGCGGCGGACTCACTGCAGAAGATACTGGGAGATTGTCAGGCCAGTCATACGCGGTGACATTTCCAAATGGCGATACATGTAGTACTCAAATGGCCACCAACTGCAGAAGCCAGGGTCGACACGTGCGCTACCGTGTTCTGCTGGTGGGTCTTAGGGCCGCGGAGACATCGCGAATGGTACGAGTATTCTCTAACCGGCTATGGGAAACCAAGGCTTCGGAATAGAGACCACCGGATCAACGGCCAGGCAGCGCTCATAAGGGCATCTGTGACAAGCAGCAAGCTCGTCCACAGAAGCCTTTCTTGTAATGCGAGATGACCTCCGCTTCGATGAATACCAGGGAGGAATTGCAATAGGATGACTATACTTCAGTAATGCAGGTACCTTAAGAACTTGCGCTCACTCAGACTGTTCCGTCAAGAGGAGCATTGTGTGAGAACCGGCCCCTTAGATGAAGGATCGTCTCCACAACGTCTCACACTCATTGGGAGGCTGGATTCACAACAGACTTTCGGATTCATTCGCTCTGCGAACAAACAGGCGATGTCTCAACGTCTCTCATCATGACGACACAACGGTGAGCGACCCTCCTGTGCAGTACCCAACATTGTTCCGGGCGCGAGGCAGGCCCGAGAAACTATCAAACCTGACATGAGCGAAGCAGCGGCAGAGTCTATCTTCGGCAGCGTGGGTTGGTTTTGGGCGGAATGGGAACGGCGGGTGGGGGGTTTCGATACGGGCAAACTTGAACGAGTGGCTCAACAAGCGGGAGAATAACGTGGGAGAGGTGAGGACTGGTTTTCAGTTACGGATCTCTCGTGCTACAAGATGGTTCTTTGACAAGTACAATACGTCAACATTCCACTCAGGAGCAGACACGCCCTAATTTCTGATCAATTCTCAATGCTCAAGAGATCTGAACCGGCTGAAAGGGCATGTCTCCCAGATCACAAGGTTGATACCGGAGTATAAATCAGACATTAGAGCAGCTTCTTGCTCGCTTCGGCTTGCTCGTGCCTTTCGAGGTCGTGGGCATCATAAGCTCTTGTGTTGTGTCAGCAAAATATTTGAGATGAGAAACAAAAGCCGGAAAGGCGCTGGCGACTGTTGTTACGATGATACGCTTGGTGTGCCAATGATTGCGATGGATGTTTCGACACTTTTGGCCTGCCATGCTCCCATGTCTATAGGATATATGAACGAGGAGGAGTATTTGGGCATCTCTAACAGAGCCCCCTTCTTCCAATGGCTCGATAAATCGGTAAACAAGGGTAACTCCTAGAAAATTAGGTCCAAAAAAACATCGGAAAACAATTTCCGGCATCCTTATTCGAGGTTTGGGTAAAAAATGGGCACATTGCACACTGCATACAGTAGTATGCTGCCGAATTGATGTGGAACGAAGTAGGAGTAAAGTACCTGAATGCAGGCCCCAGGGCAGAATCCTAGAGCGATCTAGCCGGCTTGGCAATGACCAGCTAGCTTTGCCACAGATGCGCAAATGATGAGATTGATCTTCACATTCACTTTTCGCTTGCAACAAGAGCCCGTTCCCACGCAACTTACAAGCATTCACATGAAAGAACCTCAAGGTTCTCCCCTTTGCTAGAAGTCTCGATCACAAATCCTCCATGTCCAACAAAGACCTATTGCGATTTCTTTCCAAGCCCGCAAAGTGAGCCTGACACTCATCCCCACACAGTACCTCCAACACTTCACATTCAGACTCTTGCTAATCATACGTCCTTTAGACCCAGATAACATTCGCTGCCTATTTTGGGAGTGCTCTGCACCCTACTATCAGATTCACTTAGCAGAAGCAAATCTACTCGTCCACCGAATTCGATACCTTATCCTTGCCAGGTATCGAAATCTTCAGTTGCGACGACTCTACATATAGTCAACATTCCGCGCTTCAAGGAGTTCTTCGTGCCCCTGTCCGCCCGGCCTCCCTAACGACCCTCGAAAACCTCCCCCAGAATAAGCTACACTGCTGCTGGCAAAAGCCAGCCTCCACCGCCACCCACTCATCGTGGGCCCTCTCTTCTCAAGCGAGCACTGCAACTATTCGCATAGGCTGAAGGGGTGTGCTCTCCAAGGCTACCAACTAGACCGAGCCCGTAAGCTGTACCTCGATCGGTACTGTGTCTGTTCATTTCGCGGCAAAAGATTAAGCCACACGGTCAGCATCAGGCTTAACAGCTCGAGCCCAAGCACCCTTCATAAGCCGAGGAAAGAGGGAAATATTGCAAGCAGCAGGAAAGACTGTCATATCTAGGATCTAGGACGGAGATGGTCAATACTGAAATTCCAAAGAATTACACAGCATCACCGTCCTCTTTTAGTGGGACGCCCCACCTGACTATCAATCGGGATGTCACCATCGACCTTGACTCCACGAATTCTTTCGAAGGACCAGAGAAGCTCCTAGAGGTATGGTTCAGCGCCTCTCCAGCGTCGCTGCCAGCGGCCACTGCCCCCGCAGGGTTGAAGATCGTATCTTCCGAGACATGGACGACCATGCTGGATCTTGTCAATTGCAAGGTTCTCTCTGTCGTAGAGTCCGAGGATGTTGACGCGTATTTGCTCTCGGAATCGAGCATGTTCGTGTTCCCTCATAAGCTGATCCTGAAGACATGCGGCATTACGACCTTGCTGAGAGGGCTACCGAAAATACTGGAGATTGCAGCTTTGGCTGCGGGATTTCCCCATGTCCTTGGGAATGCATTCCTCGGGACCGCAACCACTGCCATTCCGTACCGGGTCTTCTACAGCCGTAAGAACTTTCTCTTTCCGGACAAGCAGGTCGGACCCCACCGTAGCTGGAGGGATGAGGTCAAGTCTCTCGACAAGCTCTTCCTCGGCGGCAGTGCTTACCTGATTGGGAAGATGAATGGCGAACACTGGTACTTGTATCTCACTGAGCCTAACACTATCTTGACCCCACCTGCTACGCCAGAGCGGCGTGAGACGGAGACCAAGCTATTGGATCTTTCGGCCTCTAGGGCTGCAATTACCAACTGTGGTGGAATAGAAAACGATGAAGGAGACGAGACTCTGGAAGTGCTGATGACGGACTTGGACTCCGAAAACGCTAAGCAATTCTATTTAGACCACGCGACTGGGGTCGCGGAAGGTCTCTATCGCCAAAAAGCCCACGATGCCCGCCTCGATGCGCAGGAGCACCTTGGTAATATTGCAGGCAGCTTACCCGGAAGCGTCATCGGAAGGCTTGATACTCTGGACTCCGACGACACCCTTGACATCTTCAGCAATACTTCGTCCGACACGGCGGACTTCTCCTACACAAAATCCGAAGGTCTCAACCTACCGGAGGAGCTCTCCACAGAAGGCCACGCCCTTGGGACCGTCATCTCCGAAACCTGCGGTCTAGCCGAGCTCTACCCCGTCGCCAACTACCCTGACGCCCGCATCGACGCCTACCTCTTCACGCCCTGCGGCTTCTCCGCCAACGGCGTCATCCCGGCCCACTCCGGCCCAAACGCCACGCACTATTTCACCGTGCACGTCACGCCCGAGCCGCACTGCTCGTACGCCAGCTTCGAGACCAACGTCCCCAGCAAGCAGACGGGGCGGGAGACAGCAAATGTGATTGAGCAGATCGTCAGCATCTTCAAGCCCGGGAGGTTCTCGGTCACGCTTTTCGAGGCTAAGTCACCGATGGAGGATGATCTGGATGAGGGGCTCAAGATGGAGGAGAAGCAGGCCAAGAGACGCAGTGCGGCGAAGATGGAGATTGTGAGGGGGTATAGGAGGGTCGATCGTATCGTGCATGATCTGGAGGGGTATGAGCTGGTGTTCAAGTACTACGAGCGCCTTGACTGGGAGGGCGGTGCACCGAGACTGGGGGAGGTGCCTTTCTGACTCTGTGGACTGGCATTCTCTAGATGGCTTATTGTCTGCCATCAGGTCACCTCTGCCTCTGAGCGAGGTGCTCTCCTAGTGGGCTGATTCAGTTACGGTGGTTTGCTCTTCTCACATTCTTCCGGTATGGCTCAAGTACCGAGCACGCTGTTGGGTGCTTTCTCTATGCCATAGACCGAGCTGGTGGTTCTTTACTTTGCCTGCAGTACTTACTTCACTATCCAATCAGTCAACAAAATAGTCAATGTCTTTGCAGATCCCGGACGTGAATTTGAAGAGCGCCCAAGCTCGACACCACACCTCCCGTGGCATCAGCCCTGGTAGGTTGCGTCTACTAGAGTAAACCACTACTCGCCCCTTGCCCAATTCCCCTGTGAGGGGCATGGTGCATTCATAAATCTCTATCCAGCGCCATCTTCGATCCCTCTTCCCACGCGTTAGGTATTAGGAACGAACAAGATACATGCCTCTGTAGCCATGCGTCAGCATCAGTGCATCTGCATCAGCCTATCGTACCCAGCGTAGGTAAAACCATTGGAAATGTCTTTTGCAGGCAGTGCCCGTCGGAGGTGCGCCACCGCTGTCTGCCCTTCGATTGCCCATCCCCATCCTCCGTGATCCATCCCCGTTCTGCCTGTTGCCCATCCCCATCTTTGCCGTCATCCATCCCCATCCACATCTCCAGCCCTGTAAACCTCCAAACCCCCCCCTCTCCCCTGCCCTGCCCTTGCAACCGCCATCCCCCGCCCCTCCAATCTCCTAGAGTCAGCATCCCCTTCTCTCACTTAATCAGTCCTCCCCCCTTAATCCCCCCCTTCCCATATCTCCCATATCTCGACTCCTGTTCCCATTCAATGCACACTACTTCTGCCAAGGGTGGAAGATGCCACTCCCGTTATTGCTCGACGACTCATCGACCAAAACAAAAAAGCCGCTGTTGGAGAAAGCACTCTTCCCCAACTTGTTGGGTGAGCCCGACCTCGATATGCCTTTGGAGTTCTATCCCGATCCGGTGGACCATGACCATTTATCCTTGCTCCTGTGCTACGCTCACACGAAATTGAGGGTGGAAGTCATACACGCCGTTCACCGTTTGGTCCACTCTTTGGGATAGAGATATGAGACTGCGAGATGGCGCAGAGAGTGGTTTTGGTTGCAGCTCTATGGTTCGTCAGGTTTTGGCTCTCTGAAAGGGTCTAATTAGGGCAGTGCAGTTCATCGACGGAACTCCATGGCTGGCAGCGATAATTCAGCACGTATGTTGAGTTACCCTGGCATTTTTGGACATGAGGTCAGTGGAGTGCATGTTGTTGTGTGATGAAAGAGAAATGCGTCCTCGGCTGCCAGATGGTGCTGGTAGAGAGAAATTTTATATGAACAGCTATTGTCGAGAGGAAAAAAGTCGAAAAGATTTACGAAGAGATATGGTGAGGAGCTGGGATAGTCGCAATGCATCCAAAAATCGTAAAATACTGCTCGTGTGATAAGAAATTCAAGACTCGGTTCCAAGGACATGGTCCTCACAGAATACATAGAATGGTAGATGACAAATATGATGCAATCGAAAAGAGCTTCCAAATCCCTCCAACCGATGTAAGTGTATGCTGTAAGCAACAATGAGATATACGATTAAATTGCTTATGCGTCAACGATAGCCACCTGACTGACGACTGTTGAAGAAAGCTTTGCAAATAAACATTATCAGCGTACGCGCTTAGACCTCTTGGCCTGTACAAATGTCGTGTGCCGACTAGGATTACCAGTCATTCGCTTTTCTCAATCAGCCACCAAGGTCAGTATGGAGTGACCGAATCAACAGCTGCTGGGAGACTGGAATTCAAGACTATCGTTCGTCCATGGTCTGTTTCGTGGATGCTGCGTTGACATATGCTTCAATACAGCGGTAGCCCAACGGTAGACATCTCCAAGTCAGCGTAGTTAGCCTACCCGTATGCTCGATACGCATAGCTGTATAAGCCGTGACTGGAGCTTTATTGGTCTCGGGCTGGTTCGAACTAAGACTGCAGATTCTGGGATAGGTATCTTAACAATTTTGGGCCATTTCGGCAGTATTTACCTCTACACCAACGGCTGTAAGATGTGAAGGAAGAATCTGAAAAAGAGCCGAAAGAGGATAAAATGCACTAATTGCCTCACCTTCAGACCTCGTGAACTGTGCCACGTTACCAATGTAACCTTTACTCTGCATTTACTCCGGAGGTATCGCGTCTGAGTGGTTGTTTATTATCGCGCTTGAAAACGCTAGAGAATCAAAACAAACCAAGAAACGAAAATGCCAAAAAAGCAACAGCAACCAAGCGGATTTGAACCCTGGACCAGCAAAAAGCTCACGTCCCCATAAGGGCCGTTACCAAACCCCTCCTGGTATACACATGTGTCAGCGGTGCAGAGGCCAGAGTTCAGGCTTCATTGGGGTTTTTGGGAGGGCCGTGGGCGAACCACTAAGCCATTCCCGCTGTTAGATTGTAGAGGAATGGTTTGTGTATATATTTTGGTGTTTTGATCATGTTGATGTCAATAGACATTGATGAGAGACCATGTCCTGGGGCCGGTCCTTCCATTTCGAGGGGGGTACCCGGGGCTCGCCTAGCATCAATCCGCCTTCCTTTGCTGCTCTTCCGAGTATCCACAACAGACACAGGCCGGATGCGAAAACCATTTGGCGCAATCAAGGGGAGATTCGGAAGGACTTAGCTGGGTAGAGGACGGAAATCAAAGATTCTAGAATAGGAAGTACCTCTCGATCAGGCAGTCCTCTGTAAGCTCTCAGACAGGCATTAACAATTTGCACCTAAATCCTGCACAAGCTATGCAACCTCAAATATTCCTTTATGAGTGATACAGAGGCGTACCTTGATGTGTCCGGAGTTGCTGCTTAAGACTGAATAAAATTAACTCTCTCATGGTCTTCTCTAGTCAATATTTTCCCTTTGTGACCCTGTTGTCATTGTTGTAAGACGCCTTAGCAATCTGCTAGACCATCAGAGCTTTCAATAATAGGAGACATCAGCCACGCTTTCGTATTGGCATACTCTAAGCTGACATTAAGCTGTCCGGTCTAAAGCTTTCGTTAGGCTCTTCATCGAAGGACAAACGTCATTTCATATAGGAACATCACCGGATTCTGACATATGTCCTTCCTCCCTGGGTAGTCATTTAAAGCGTTGGCAGAGTGCTAATGATAAGGAGTAGCTGGACCAAGAACAAATAGATTGCATTTTGAAAAAATAAATTAGGGAAATAGCGATGAACCGAATATTCAGTGATGACCCGATGCCAGAGCGCCACGAAAACAAGAGTATCCCAGTAAAATAGTCCGAGGATCCTCAGAAAGCAACAAGGGGAGGGTTTTTGTGACGACTGCTATGCCATCAAGAAGCTACTGGTGCCAATGTATGAAATGCAGCCGTGATTTCTCGGGCGATACTGACGATTATGACGCTTGTGCTCCAACCGCCTTAAGGAAGACAGGGCTATTTCAGGCATGGTAGCCCAGCACATGGCCGTTACTTTACTGGCTTGCTCGACTTGAATCCGTGCTATTACATATTAGGAACATGTGCAGACTCTATGGGTCTAGAAGCTGTTTGGCGGAGACTAGCAGCCTTCAAGATTTTACTCAGATGAACGCTCAGCCGGGCGTTTCTCCTCGTATCGCAGATCAATTTCCACCTACTTCAGCTTCCCTCCTCTTCACGTTCGCTTTCTACCAATGGAAGCTCCCAGATCATGTTCAAATGCACACAAATAGTCCATACGTCGTTTAGACCCTATTCGTCTTGACACTCGTGTAAAACCTTCATGCTTCGTCACGACCTGCTTAACATATTCCGCGTACGCAGATTGACATCAAATGCAACGGACCCAGAATGTCATGGAGTGGATCTACCGTTGCTTGACAATATGTCATAACAGTCTCAACAATAGAAAGGCGATCGAACCTTGAAAGGTTGCCGGTATCTATTGGGAGCGGGCTTTTGGTGATTCGGGTGCGCAGGGGCGGAAGGTCGGTGATGCTCGGCCAGGCAGGGCGGCAGGTAAAGCGGCGATTAGATTGGAGATGAGTAGTAGGACGAGGAGAGTCGATATTTGGGGGATTGAACTGAGTGATTGAGAGGGTCCCGTCTCTTGGCTGATCGAGCGGCATTTGTTGAAGAGAAACCAATAAATCACATGACTCTTGGCATTCGTGCTTGGCTGACTCATACTGAACGCAATTGATCGCGGGACTGAGGCAGACCACGTTCAAATTACGCGAATACGGTGCCACTTCAACGCCTCTTTGATGCGCCTAGAGTCGAGCATGGCCTGCGCTCTACATATTAGTCACAGTATCATCTTGGCCAAGGCCTTGGTTGTCCTCGCCGTCTAGACTGGGGCGACCATTCGGTTCTCTTTACCGTAATTGGCGAACCTCAACCTCGTGTTTGAGATGCCAAGCCATCTTTCGATATTTCTTTGACTTTGACATTCGACTCGTGCATGGCTTCCATCGTCAAGGAGGGTCGACACATGGACTCCTCAAGGTCAAGCAGGCTGGGGAATTTTCGCAGTATAAGAACTCTGCCTGTCATGACTTATGTGCTACCTGTTCAAACATCATATCCTGCACATCGCAGCTCTACTTGATACTGAACTTGTATCCCTGCGATTTCTTGAACGCTACCCCCCTCGCAAGATGAAGCTCTCGGTCTCTGCCGTCGAGCTCAGCCTTGGACTTTGCTTGCTCATTAGTGGTGCTACAGCGAACAACCCGGGATGCAACGCAGATAAGTACGTATTGACCGCGATGTATCTGTTAAGAGCGTGACTCTATACAGGCAAGGTGTATACTGACCAGTCTGTGTAGCTGCCTTCGCGCCCTATTCCCCACCGGGACCCCGGCCGCCCTCTCATCGGCCTCCGCCTTCTGTGCCACTTACACCAAGACATACAACACCGCAACGACCGGATTCCCGACACGTGCAACAGGCGGCTGCGGCACTGCAACTGCACGATACAGCTCTGCGTGTTCGTGCCAGCCCACTCAGACCAATCCTCCCCCAACCTGCACGCCCACACCCCCCAATAACCTGGTCCAGAATGGCGGCTTCGAGTGCGGTGGCCTTGACCATTGGGTTGCCACAGACGAAACGAACACTTATCACTCCTTGACCGCCGGCGACAACTCTCCAACCGCCTATCAATTCTTGGAACATGGAGAGCCGCAATCCAGCACTGATGTGGCCAGCCTAAGTCAGGACGTCAGTGGACTTACGGTCGGCGCGGCCTACACTTTGTCCTTCGGTGTGTACTTCAGTTCCTGTACGACTACCTTTGGCTTCGTGGGCATCATGTTGAACCATCAGGCCGTATCCACTTTCGATGCGTGTGATTACGGGCAGGCTGCTGTGGGCAAATTCTATCATACCTCCATCAGCTTTACGGCAACGGCGAACCCGACGAACTTGCGATTCGAATTTGTGATTGGTCAACCGAGTGCTATTGTCAGACTTGATAACATCGCCATCACGCCGGCTTAGATACGAGCCACCATTTCCGGGGTTTATGATGGTAGAGTAAAGGAGATCAAAAGGTCAAGTAGGTGCATGATTTATCTGCTATTTGAGGGATGTAGCGACGGCAAGTCACTCTTTGTGTTCGGCCATGGTACGAAAGTCCTTGTTTATATCGCAAGACACACACGCAAAGTCAATATTTACTGCATGGGGCCACATCATCCTCACATTGATTCCTCGCGAGTGAATGACGATGCCTGCTATTCCGTCCAGATGTGTCCCGAAATCGTAGTCATCTCTCTCAGTCACCCCAGGCTTCGAGCCTGTTAATCTACGCGGCGCTCTTCGATTGTGTCAATGAGTCTACCATGCTTGTTCCAAAGCCCTTTGCAGGACAGACATGGATACCATACGTTGAAGTTGTATAGTCGTGTTATTCTCTTGAGCTCCAAGTTGGGTGCCGTTGGAGAGGGGAAGTGGTAATGCCCCTGATTCCCTGACGATGAATCAAATAACACGGGAACAGGGAGGACAGTCTTTCTGTTTCTATCTACAGTAACTGAAGATTTCCGTCTAGGTTATATAAGAACACGTCGAATCCAGGTATTTAATCACGATACAGGAAGATCACCGATTGTGACCGTATATCGCCAAAAATTTCGGTCAAATTCGAGCGAGATCCGCTTGGAATGTGGCGCACTCTGTCGATGCATCGGCCGGTACCCAACTGTCAGAGTCCACAAGTATGCACCATGTTGTGGTGCACAGATCTCGCTGATTTCTTTTACCAGATTTCGAAGACGTCGGCGGACATCGGCTGCCGTCGGCTACCGTCGGCATTACTCATCAACGACTGTGGGTTCGCAACCAGCATCTATTTTATTCTCAACACTCCTTTACTTTATCATCTTTCCCTCATACTTAGAACCTTTACCAACAAGTTTGCGAATGGGTGGAGATGGCTCCTCAGCGATAGCCATTCGGTTCTTATTACGAGGTGTCACGACTCTCAACAACTATGGCTTCAATGAATCTATCAGCAGTAGTCCCAGCACCTGAAGATGCTGAAAAGCAAAATCATCCAGAAGACAACACCACTGTTGCCCTTGAAGAGGAGCCTTCTAGGCCCAATTCCCGCCCTTCAATTTTCCGCTCGACAGCGCAGGAGATTCTGTTCATCTTCACAGCGACGATGAGCGTAGCTATGCCAAGCTTTCTTCAAGGAAGCACTCTTGTCGTATCCTCGTTCATCAAAAGGGACCTTAACATGACCACTTCACAATTGACTTGGATGACAGCTTCCTCGGCGTGAGTCCTTCCGGCCGCTTTCCCCCGGCTTTCAATGGACTAAGTGGAACAGCTTAACTTGCGGCTCGTTCCTGCTCTTCTTTGGCAAGGTTGCAGATATGTTCGGCCGAAGAGGTATATTGCTCACAAGTCTATTCGTTTTCGCAGTCCTCGCACTGGGGACGGGTTTCTCGCGCGATGCGCTTACTATGGACGTCCTGAACGGAGTCATGGGTCTGACGTCCGCGTCAACCATACCTTCTGCCCAAGGCATCCTGGGTAGCATCTACGACAAACCATCCAAGAGGAAGAATTACGCATTCGCTTGCTTCACCTCAGGCAATCATCTTGGCTTTGTGTTTAGCTCCATATTCTCCGGTATCGCGACGCAATTCTTCGGATGGCCCGCATCGTTCTGGCTTCTTGCCATAATTTACCTGGTCGTTGCTATTGCTGCCTGCTTCACAGTCCCTGTGGACGACAGCGAGAAGCTCCCTCTGTCATTAGAGTCGCTGAAGCAGTTCGATATTCTTGGTGCAGCGTTGACGGTTGGCGGCATCGGTCTCTTCGCAGCTGGTATCAGGTAAGGAAGCTTCTCTCAATCCAGAGCCCACACACGCTCACTCAGATTTCTTCCAGTGTTGGTCCTGATGCACCGCAAGGCTGGAGAACCCCATACGTTCTTGTGTTCATCATGCTGGGTCTCCTGATGATTGCCGCCTTCGTTTGGTGGGAGGTCCACTTTTCATATCCGCTTCTGCCGATGACGATCTGGCGCGATAAGGAGTTCTCTCTTGTACGTCAGCTTTGCCCTGTGAGAAGATGATAGTGCTGATTTTATCCAGCTTCTCACAATCTTGTTGCTCGGCTTTCTCTCATTTGCGGCCTTGTTCTTCTTTTCCGCCTTGTATCTCCAGGAGCTATTCGGGTACTCCGCTTTGATGACGGCAGTGTGCTTACTACCTACGGCTGTCAGCGGAGTAGTTGTAAATGTAAGCTCCCAAGTCTGAGCAACGCCGGTCATTGATATTAACGAACCATTTTAGTTCATCGCCGGACGACTATTACACCGGGTTTCCAACAAACTGTTGATGGGCCTAGGCGCTGCTGCATTCGCCGTGTCATTCCTCCTCGTTGCGGTACAGCGCTCGGGTGCCTCGTATTGGGAGTTTACATTCCCAGCTCTGGCTATTGTTGTGGTCGGAACCGATTTGCAATTTAATGTAGTCAATGTGAGTACGAGATCACCCCAGCTAGGTCCCGCCGCATTGCTGAATTGGTATGTCATAGATGTACGTCGTATCCTCCTTGCCTAAGTCGCAACAATCCATAGCCAGCTCCGTTTTCCAAACAACCATCAAGCTCGCAGTTACAATCGGTCTCGGTGCCTGCGCGGCGATTTTCGCAAGTGTTTCCAAGAAACCTGCGACGACTGGCTACTACGCGCATGATCCATACGAGCCATACGCTGCGCTCTTTTGGTTTGCCACGGCAATGAGCTTCATCAGCCTGCTTCTCGTTCCGTTCCTTAAGATCAAGACTCAGGGTCATGAATGATAGGCTCAGGAAAAGTCTCGCTGCCAGCATACAGCAGAGATGTAGAGCTGCACCAGGCGTGAAAGCAGTGTTGAAGCGAAGATCAAGAGAAGGGGCCAAACTTGATGTGCTCTTTATCATATGCTCAGCTCCGGGATAATTACCGGTCAATTGCTGCTGAGAGAGCGAAAGAGCAATGACCATTCATGAAAAGTTCTTTCATGCATTCACCATGGCTCTTGGAGCGGGAAATGTCTTTGGCCTAATTGCGGTCCGGTCCGTTACGCGGTGGGGCACAACAAGGCGAATAACCTCTGGCCCAAACCTGCACGCCGAATTTGACGAGTCTGAGACTGTGGAGTATATCCTGAAGTAGATGGGCAGCAAGGCGGCGGGTCGGTGATTCAAAAGCTGCTGGCGCAGCTCAGAGCAATCCAGCTTGCCAGGGTATAGAACAAGGTTAGGTGGCGCTTCGAGGTGCAGGCGAAGGATGAAGAGCTTGGAATGATTGATGAAGGATCCAGCGTAGTGGATGGTAGGGTCTGGACTACCTATCTATATACGGTGGATATTCAATCAGTCACTGATCTATCAGTATATCAACACACTGCGCGGTGCACTGCGCACTATGATAGATGAACATCAAAGGATTTCTTCGAATGGTGGTGCGGAACATCGTAAGTAGGTTTTGATAGAGATTAGGTTCTACGGAGGAGTTCCTTCAGGCTAGAGTAGTCCGAATCAGGCCTACTTTAATAGCGTAAAGCCTAACTAGAATAGTGATGGACGAGCATCAATTACGCGATTTAAGCGCGTAAATTAACGCCATTCATACGGTACTCTGTCAATGCCACAGTCTCTGACCCGTCGTTGGTGAGTCTGGTAATCACGCTGTAACGTTGATTTGCAATGATGGTGCACGGGTATAATCTCGACCAAACCTTCATCCATAAAACCACGACTCATGAATATTGCATTCGATGGACACGTCTTGGCCAGGCTACCTCACCGGCTCTTGTCTTTATACACGGTACGCCGTGGAGCAGCACTGTGTGGCAGGATCTCGCGACAAGTCTTTGCACGCACTATAGTATCTATCTGTATGACCATCCAGGTTTTGGCATTTCACCTCCACCGCGCCGCTTGGTGAATGCAGAGGATCACGACAAAGTGGACCTAGATGGGTCTCTCGTCCTTCGTGCCGAAGCGAGCGCTGCTCTTTTCAAACATTGGGACATGGCAAGTCCACCTCACGTGTTGGCCCACGACAACGGCGGCCTGGTCTCCTTACGCCTGCTTCTGGATCATAGTATCAAATTTGCGAGTTTGTGTCTCATCGATGTTGTGCCGATCGGTCCTTTTGGGTTGCCATTTTTCAAACTCGTCGCCGAGAACGAGCCTGTCTTCACTGCAATCCCGGCGAACTTCGTTGAAGGCCTTGTGCGAGCCTATGTGAGAAGTGCGGCATGCAAACCAATGCCCAAGGAGATCGAGGATACGCTAAGCGCCCCTTGGCTTGCGGGTGGAATGCAAGGGTCCGCGAGGTTCCTGAAGGAAATGGTGCAAGCTCATAACCGGGATACTGGTGTGCTTGAGAAGCAGTATGCTCGTGTCGGAGGTCTGGCACCGACTAAGATTATTTGGGGGCAAGATGATGCTTGGATATCAGTTGAAACAGCTCAAAGGTTGAAGAAGGCACTGAATGCGGAGCAGCTGGTCACGATTGAAGAAGCAGGGCATCTGGTTCAGTATGATCAACCGAGCAAGCTGGCTCTCGAGGTGGGACTGTGGCTCAACAAACACGGCAAAAACGAAACATAGTACAGCGTATGCATGAGGCCAGCACCGAATCTGCAGATTCAGAAACAAATGAGGTTGATATCGAAAGACAGACTCGAGATTTCTATATATGTCTTATAATCTTCTGATATTACGTTATCTTCGTTCCAGCTATAGATAGTGTCAGTGTCACTATTGTTCAGAGTGGTATATATTGACGTCGGAACTTACGTTAAATCCAAGTCCCGCCCAGATACATTACGTTGGCTTCGATAACGACGAGAATAACGGTAACGCTGACACGATAAGGAGCCGCACCTTTATCCTTGAGGATCTGGATAGTGCTGGCTAAATGCTGCCGGTAGAGCGAAAGAGCAACAAGAAATCTTTGGAAATTTGGGTCACGCTTACAACGGCTACCTCGCTCATTCCCGCTATTGACATACCTCCAAAGGCAGCACCAAAGTCTGGCGGCGTAACACTGCTGTCACCAACTTCTTTCATTATTAAGTCAGCGGCAGTCTTCGCTGTCGAAGTTGTGACTACTCTCCAGTTCGTCTACCTAGTCATACTCAGGTAGATGTGAAGAAAGCGACGAAGCTTAGCTAGAAAGAAATTACATACTGACATGGCTTCTTGACACGGAGATTGTGAGTAGATGAGAGATTTCCTTTCTCAACGGTCGCCGCAGTTCGCTCTCATATCCGAGATTCACTGATCCAGAAGCAAACCTGGCAGGAGGCGCTGGCATCACACCACTCTGTTTCCTATGAACCACCTCACGCTGCTAAGCCATCTCTTATGAGAGGCTTTATTTTTCACCAGCGGCCAATGTGCAAGAGCTGGTAGGAAGAGTGCCTTGTTATGAATCTATCAGCGACTGTAGTAGTGGGTGTAGCGATCTCGCACTAGGTCATCGCCGGCTCAATTCTTCTCACTAGGGAGAAATGGCATAGAGGCACAGGATCGCAATATCACACCGAGATAAGGCATGGTGCTGGCATATTCCCAGTCTATGATGAAAGAGACTGACGATCAGATTTGTCAAAGCCGGCAACAGTACGGACATACCCTCGACCGCATGGCTTAGATTTAAACAAGCTGCGTGCATACCCATCTCTTCGATGCTCGAGCTGAATACTGACACGACCTTCTCATAACCGCCTTTACCCCGGATTTTCGACTCTTCGGGCTACCACCAAAGGAATTCAGAGATCGCAAATTCCGCCTTGAAGCTTTGCGAACACACTGCTGTCTTCAAGTTGCGCACGCATCCGAGACCAGACTGATGGTTTGCAATCAGGATTCAACACCTTGAGGTAGGTCAGATTGTGGCGATGTCCGAAAAGGAATTTCTTTAGCGCAGTCCAGTCCGTTATAACATTTTCAAGGTGCAGCCAAAGAAGCCTCGGATAATTATGAGGATATAGAGCCCCCATGACGTCGATGTTGTGCTCTCCGCTGGACCGCTGAACAAGTTTGAAAGCTTCGAGATTTGTCAGAGCTGACACCCAAGGAAGGAAGTAGTACGGGCCTCCTTCTGGTGCAAGAAAAACATTCATGTCTAGCTCCAGGCGCTTCAGATTTGCGAAATACAAAGGCATGCAAGGTTCGCCCGTTATTTCCGTTATATCGTGAAGGCGCAGCGTGGACAAGGCAGCCCCTGAGTAAGTTTCGGAGTCAGCGTTCCTCCTTTCAGTCAATGCAATGAGCAGAGGTGCATGCTTTGGGAGCGGATACAGCTCAGACATGTTGCACGCCTCTTGAAGACCTCAGAAAGGGGTAACAGATGCTCCAAAAGTTACTCACCGGTGCTCATGGCCGCGTGGAGGAAGAGCTCAAAGTGCGAGTTCTCCGGTACGCGATACTCTTCGCCGTTTACACGACTTTCCTGCGTACGACGACTGATCGGATGTCCCCAGGAGCGCGTCCAGTTAGGATTTGTACGATGAGCTAAGCTATTCGTGTTCATCCTTGCAAGTGTCGACTCCTCTACCGTCTCCACGGTAAGGTCTTGGCCGAAATGGCCAAGAAGGAAAAAGTTCTCCCTCTTCGAGCTGATCGGCAAGTCTTCCTCGGCCTCAAGCCACTTGAGGTATCCATCATAGTCTTCCCGTTTCTGTGCGCCCGTGGCATTTTGGTCTTCAAGAGTGGTCAGTCTGTAATCTGCCCTGTTTTCCGGTCATTCGAATCTCTCCTACCGATACTGAAGTCCCACCACCTCCTTCGTGTAAGGTTCAACAATGGACTGACCCTGGCCACCTTAATGCATTTGACTAATATCGCCAATTCTGGGGTTTTTGCAATTGAGCCAAGCTTCTGCCAGCTATCGTTGGTTCGCCAGAGAACAAAGGTCTGATAGAGGTATTTCTTGGTAGGTGGCTCGTACTTCTGTGACACTAGACGAAAGTTCTTCAATGATTCGAAGGTTAGGTAAGCGCAGACTTTGTCTATCATCTCGTTGGGTAGGCTGTGAAGAGCAACGCCTCCATCTTGTGTGGCTATATTTCCAGTTCCTGGAGCAGTCAGAATTCGGCTTGTGGATTCCAGTAAGTACTATGGCTTACCAGCCCCTGATGCTGCTGACACAGCAGACTGCTTTGACAGGGTCATACTGCTCTTCTATGGAGTATTCCTGCTGATTATCATCATCGTTGAGTCTATGAAAAAAGTTGTTGGAGCAAGGTGGGAATGTGAGTGCGATCTTGACGCGTGACATATCTACTAGGCTGGTGATCGTAGCTAACCGAGGCACGTGCAAGGACGCCATAGCCATACCAAATACAACACAAGAAGCTGCAGAAACCTTCCAACGTGCAGACCCATAGTCTCATTTCCCCCCCATCGCTATGGATGTCCAGGAAATAAGATATTCATGGCTCCTCACCCTTTCAGGGATTCCTCATAGATTCCTGATAACTTTTGGTTTCCTAACATACGGGCTTTGAAATCGGCTATCGAGTAAGACTCTGCACCTCTTGCCTCCATCTGCATGTCTGCACATCCAAGAATGGCGACTAAAGAGAAGATAACAGCTGATATAGCAAAGAAACCTCGAAATACCATCGACCAACGGCTAATATCAGTCTAAGAGCCCGAAATCCATACATCCTAATCAAAGCAAGACCTGCAACCACCCAGTCTTGACAATCCATCACATCTGGATCAGGATTCTCCCAAACCCTCAGCATAATCGTCCACCCAAAGAATAGGCCTACAACTCAACGCCTTTCTAGATGCTGCGGCACTCCAAGATGGGAAGCCCCTTGTCATGCTCTCGCATGAGTAAATGAATGAGCTTGGTAATTGCGAGGTTGGGATACACTCCTTCCGTCACCTTGAAATTTGGCAAAATTGGCTCTGCTTCCTCTTCGCAATCATCGTGTTGGCCCGTAAAGAGACCGATCGAAACCGAGAGGACAGTAGCCATGTTCTCCTATCGGTAGTCAAAGCTTGAATGACTTCCTGCAGATTGGTCTGAATCCGGAATCTAGTATGCCACACCACTATCTGGTTGAAAAATGCCCAAAATCTTGAGCTGGAACAGCCTGCGCGAGCTGCTACATCCCCCCACTGACAATGAACCGGCAAAGCCGGCGTAGTCTGTCGATCTGCTTCTTCGAGTTGACAATGATCTATCCTACTTGCGATACTTCGGCTTCAAACCTCGCAGTCAGTCATATACAAAGCAGGCACCGCCGTCCTCAATCCCATCTGGGCTGATACGAAGAGCCATACCACTTACAAGCACCGCCTACATAGCATCTCCCAGCTAATCAAAAACAATCCGCAAGAGGTCTTCCCCAGCCCTTTGCCCAGGCCTACAAACCAAGAGTGCTCTTAACAACAGCACCCATCACCCCTCCTCCCTCCACCCACCATTCCCCCAGTACCTCATCAAGTACGCTGAAGGAGCTGGAAACCTCGACCGGTAATGTTCTATTCAGCAGAGCCAAAACGGAGGCGGCGTAGAAGTTGTGAAATCATTCACAAGGGCAGGAAACGTGTAGGTTCATAGATGACATACCGTACCACTGCTAGATACTCGCTTCAGGTAAATTACACCAACGCAGACAATCGAGGTGATGGCGTCAAGATTCCTTCTTGAATCGGTGATTAAGAAATGAGGGGTAATGTATCAGCACATGATAGAATGATGTATGGGCTTTGAAGCCCTTGATCTTCGAATGCTAGACGAAGCAGATGAACAAGTTGATTGAGTCGCAGACAGAAGGAAAGAAATGCATCTACGTAAAGTGACAGTAATGGGAAGTTGCCGTCTAAGGTGCGGCTAAAGGTACCTGCTCCGTGACCAATAGACCATCCCTACAATACCAAGACCGTCATCAGAACGGCCACTCATTGAGCGGGCTCCTCGCATATCGTTCCCACCACACCCTCCTCTTCTTGCCCCTCCTCCGTTTCCCAAACCTTGGTTTGAAAGGCCCCGAGAGCTCCAGCACCGGGGGCCTTGGATCCAGCAGCTCCAGCTCCCTCTTCAGGAGCGCCCAGTCCTCGGGTATGATGACCGGATCCTCGATAACCAATTCATCGAACGGCAGAATCTTAAACGAGTACATCTCCAACAGGAAATGGCGCAAGGATGCTGCGCTAGACCTCACCATTTGGAGCCGAACAACACGGAGCTTGGGCCAGTGCGCGTCGTGTAGCGTGGCGAACAGATCGGCGTTATCGACGCATTCCCGCGTGCGATAGACTTCGAAAACTCTCAGTTGGGGGAGAGTCGTTACCCAAGTTGCTAATCTCAGGGGCATGCCCACATCACCCGTGCCTATTGGTTTTCCGACTGTGGGCGGACCGACTACAAGGTGATGAAGGCTGGGTATGGTGAACGGTCGGTGGAAGCGGTCCGACAACAGCTCCGAGAAATGGCTGATTTGCAGCTTGCTGAGCGCGAAGTCTGACTGATTGATTGCGAGCATGAACAGGCTCAAATGGGTGTTGTCGAGGCCGTCAAAGTAGTTGGTGCCAGTCTCGAGCACTCGCCGACTGTAGGTGTATCTGCGAGGGTCTGAGCTGTGCGAGAAGCGAACATTGAATTGAAGGCGGGCATCGTGAGTTGTCACCGCTCGAAGATTCGGCAGTTTGTGGAGGTCCAGTGGTGGCGCTTTTCCCTCTCTGAGGAGGTCGACTAGGGCGCTCTCGCCGTTGTACCAGGTTTGATATCTCGAGTATGCGGCCTCTTGACTAGGCGATGCTCTTAGCTCAATATATGTTCTTGCCATGGTTGATCCAACGCCCTGTCGTAGCTGTTTTGGAGGTTCGGCCACTGAAGGCATGGGAAGACTTCGTGAGCACGGCATCGCTGCCACCGATTGTAATCGTAGAAATCCCGCGTCAACTCGGCGTTGGATATCTCGATCCTGTTGACGTGCCGAGCTAGATACGGCGTATTGGCGATGTTGTTCAGTGCTGACCAGCGGTCTGTGTGCATGTAAATGAAGAGGGTAGAGAAAAGGTAAGATAACGGGAGGCAGTTGAAGTGTCGTGATACAAGTCGCAAAGCTTTCAAGCTGCAAGGCCCATCATCGGGATCTGATAGATCGCAGAGATAATCGCAAATTTCGAAAATGATTTCCGTCGAAACAGTATCGAGCCGATTCCGGCTTGTGGTCTCGATGAGCATCTCCCCTTGGCAAATGTCCTAATTGGAAACCCTAATATTCGAGCTCACGGAGGCGGCTGCGGATGGTAGCCTACGAACTCTAAAGCTTCGAAAATGCTCTCAGCGATAGTAGGGCGGTCGCTTGTCCCCGTAGGTGATTAAAATTCCCCTTACCCGGTGACTAGAAGGGCTTGAAGAGACTTTTGGTGTTCTTGGGCGAAGAAAGTGACTTGAGGGAAGGGACACTATATGATCTCAGCTGCTGCGAAGCAATGACCCGCTCCATGTCCATGCTCGCCATATGAATCATACAGTGTAAGCTGAATCGTTGTGTTTGAAACGTAGAGTCAGTCCACGAACTAGTGACGAGTTCTTGGCAAGCATTCAGTGTTGAGCAAAGAGGACTAACACCACAAGCCATACACATGATTCAGTGCTTCAAGGGGACGTTGTTTTCAGCGTGGTAACATGGTGAAATCGCAAAGCCGTGAATCAGTCTCTCGCAGGCATGATTGGTGGTGTCTGCGAAACTAATCGATCGAGGACTATTGAGCAATCGGGGCTCAGTATCGTTAAGGCTGCCTCTTCTTGACTAAAGTTCGACTTTCTCTCCTTTGCGCCGTCCGCTTCTTCGATCGCGGATCTCGACGATCATCGAGGTCCAGCCACCGAGTATTCAGACGGGGTGGAGTCGGTTCTCTACGTCCTTCGCCCTTCCTCAGGCTCTCGTACGACCTTCTTCGGCCAAGTTGCCCCCTCGCGATCCTGCTCTTATCGGGCGTCAACGATTTAGGAGGTGTTGTGGGAAGTATAGGGTAGCGACACATCGATGGCTCGCGTTTAGTGGAGTCAGTCATATCAGTCCAACTCGTGGAGCCTCGTAGAGCTGGAAATCCGGACTTTTGTTGTTCGGAAGCGTACTCCCAAAAGCCAGCTGGTGGCAATATTGGCCTGGAGCCTGGTCTCCCAGGTCGGGCAGTCTTGTGCAGACCAGGAGTTGTCCGCCGCCATTTCCATGGTATCGGCGGAACATCTGGCTTAGATGAGGTCATCATGATTCGTCTTGGGGAGTCCTGCAGTGGGCGACAGCGTGAATGCTCGCTTGCTGAGCTCATTGCGCTTGGCTGGCGGGTGACCGAGAAGCTTGAGGGCGAAGTTGATCCGCTGTAGAAGGACGACGAAGCTATAGAGGGAGAGCTTGTTGCACTACATATGAGAAGAGGTCGGGTAGGTGTATCTAGAGATGGCATAGTTGATGAGGAAGTCAGAGCAGATAGTGGTTTCTGAGGAAGCTGGAAAGCAAGTGGCGGGAGCCAAGAGATTCTTGAGCGTGCACTTGTAGGTAAAGTAACTTCTTGAATGTCGGTAAATGGATCGCAAGACCCACTCAATGTGTGACTATTCTCTTTTTGGTTCGATTCTGCGAAGTTGGCTACCTCTGGAAGGCGGCACTCGATGTCCTCTTGCGGGATGAAGGTACCAGCGAAGGAGGCAGAGAACGGACGTTCGGCACGTTGGTGATTGTACAAGAGAATTCGTGAGAAAATACTTCACGACTATCAGCTTCCACAAGGGGAAAGTCGAAGAGCCTGGTGATTGCTAGACTGACATCGCTGCACCGCATAAACCAACTTCCGCAGCCTGGATTCCAAAGTCGACTGGTGAAATGCGCCGTAGGCTGCTTGAAGAGAGGTCACCGCGAAAGACCTCCTTTAGTATAGTTACGACGCCCAGGGCGAAACCGACGACGCACACCACGGTGGTCAACCATGCGATTACGGTAAGACGACCATGCCGAGTTTTGCCGATGGGGTTCCCTTTGCGATAGCGTCTAGCACATAATTCATGTTCTATCGTTAGAGCAAGCGACATCACACACTGTATAAGTGTTTGTCAATTTGAGATTTGCTTGAAAGAAATATGATTGCAAACTTACTCCTAGAATCACAACGCTGGCCCACTCGACTTGCAGAGATAATTGGACCCTTTTGCAGAGAAGGTAGGCCATTCCTGCGATTTCAAAGTTTGATATAACAACCAGTCCGTAGAGAGCCACAACGGCGACATGATAGGCCCTTCGACCCCGAACTTGTGCTTTCATCTCGATTGTGTAAGTATGAACGGCTGAGCTATACGTGCTGGAAATTTGCACAATTATAACCGTTCTGGTGGCTGGCAGCAAGCGTGCTGAGACAAGCTGGAATGTTCGTGTGACGTCGCTTCAACAAGGGGTCTAAAGCATTCCTCCCGAGTCATGCTTTGCTACGCTTGCGAGTCCGTGTGGAAACATTGCCATCAGCTTCTTGAGAGGTGTGCTCGGATCTCGGTCTTTTCAGGCTGTCCTTTGGCCTTGGAGCGACCTCTTTCACGGCTCTAGGAATCGGTGGTTCTGAGCCCCAACCTGTCCATTCCACTTTTCCCTCTTCATTGCAGAATATCCTGCCCTCTCGACGAGTGCTATCGCTATCTTGAAGCCAAGCAGCAACAAGTTCCCCAGATTTGTTACCGGCCTCCGTTGTTGCATGCTTTGGCTTTACCTTCATCCCGTGATCAGCGCCTTCAACGACGATTCTCCAAGTCAAGCACCGCATCTTCTTTCGCACTTCTTCCAATCTGGCAAGGTCACACATAGAGTCATGGTCACCGCTGACAAAAACCACTTTGACGGATTGATCGATGTCTAACAAAGCCTGATCTCGCGTGTCCTTGTTGGTATGCAGAGGATAACTGGCTAATACCAAGTGCTGAGTCTGGTTCGAAGCAGCCAAGATGGCAGCTCGAGCGCCCATACTTCGGCCTCCGAGACTAGTAGAGAACGACTGGTTTTCCACGACTGCTGAGAACATCTTGGTGCGTGATTGAAGATTCAGGTTGCCTTGAAAGCAAAGTATGGGCAGACGTCGCGCGAAGCCGGCAGTAAAATTTGCGATTGCGCCTGATGACAAAGTCCCGCTTGCACCATGAGTGAAGATCAGCAAGGGCGTGGGAGGAATCTCAGTCTCTTTTTGCGAAGTCTGCTCCGGATAGGTAAGTATACATCGAATTGGTTTGAATTGCCAATCTACGTCAATGATGTGTTCTGCCATGACCAAAATGTGCTGTGCTTGCGAACGTGTTCGATAATGTGACAATGTACCGAGTGTCTGAAGCCCTTTTTGTCAACGGCTGCGTGGAACCGTTCAAGAAGAAGTACGATATTGAAGGAAGTGCAGTGTTTTAACCCCGGCAACGCTAGTCTCAATAGAACTAGGCTGCTTTCCTTCCATTGACGCGTTTCACGCGTCACACGGAATCATTGTTTGGGCCAGTTGAGTCACTCGTTGTAATCACAATGTGATCAAGCATCCGTCGACTCACCAGCTGTATGGATCTCCGAAGCCCTTCGCGTTCCATTTCTTTTTCAAGACGAACAATACCCAATGATTCGGGTAGAGTTGTGAGGCTCCTAGCAGTTCCCATTCACCAAGACAGCATACCTTTGTATTCCGCCCCTAGTATGGTAAGCGTGGCCAACTATTTGCGTCCTGCGAATAGGATCTTCTACTACTACGTGCATGTATTTGCGTCTCTGATCTCTGCCATCCCACTTCCCTATCGGCTCTAAGACTCATATTATTTGACCTCGTGCCTCGTATATTTGGCTTCATCGAGCTCCTCTCGATGCTCAGTGCTCCAAGCAGTGTGTTCTGAGACTCACGCTATGGATTTGAGGTCTTCTTGCTTTCTGGCGAGCCCCTAGAATTATCGATGGCTTCTAGGATAGGGTTGTCACGTGTCTGACATGGGCTTTGTATTTATGTGCTCTATCTGAGTATACGTAGAGCTCTCTCTGGGCTGGAGTGCCTGGCCTTTTGAAGCAAGCTTATCTTCAAACCCGGACAGTCCGAGATACGCGGTATCAGACTTGTCAACCAACACAATTGGCTTTTGGCATCCTCAGCGTTACCTTTAATCTCTTTTCGAGTCACTCAAGGCCTGTCTCATTGAGCAAGGCCCAGTTTCATATCGCCAGCAAACAAACGGCTACTACCGCTCCTTACATCGGAAAACCTCGCGCAACGAATGGCTGGCATCTAGTATAACATAGAGGCTCGCCAACGAGATATACCCAAGGCTCACATAGAGCCCTCCATGCTCGTAAATGCCCCGTTCATCCCCGGGGAGTCTGGCTATCGGTCCCAAATCGGCTCAACGCTCGAGCACCTACGAAGAGTAGTAATCTCGGAGCTACGCTGGGCTGTTGTGGAGTTGGAGGGATTCGCAGGACTAGGAAAAGTGAACGGGTGAATATTGAAGGTCGATACTGAATGGCATGGAAATGCTCCTGATCAAAACCCGGAGGGCGAGACTGGTCACCTGATATCATTCCACGGCTCAGATGGTCTGTCAAATCCACAATATTGGTATCAGAAACAGAAGAGAAGCATCCTTGGAATGTTGTCCGCTATGATGTTTCTTGTGTACACTCCAGCGTCCCCTGTCCTTATCCGTTTCATACTCGGACCAGAAACAGGAAAATCGCCACTTTAATATGCGTCCCTACAGCTGAATTGATCGTTAAAGAACCTCTTTCTATAAACAAAGATATGGGAACCTCTTATCTCGCTTTGGGAGCTGGGCGAGGCCTCTGGACCACTTTCGATCATACCCTTGTGTAAGATTTTGGGCTGAGTGTCTGTCCCTAATAGTGCATATTGCAGCTAAATAGTACTTCAATAGCTTATTGCATCTAATTGGTACTCCAACAGCTTGCTCCACGTAGCCTTCTCTACAAGCAGACAGCCAGCAAAGCTCTTCCGCTCTATGCCCTAAGTTATCATGCAAGAGTGCAATCCACGACTACCACCATCGTGCTATTCAAGCCATACAACCATCTGGCAAAGTCGGTACACCACTCACCCACAAAGATCTCTGACTGTTCCCGTCTCTTACACGCTTTACGCCTAAGTAGTCTCTTTCATAACCCACCGCTTCTGACTCTCCTTACCGCCTATTCGTTCGGCAACCAGCGTCAATGTATCTTGAATTGCACTCTTGCTCTGTTTCGGGAACCTGGCAATATATGAGCACTCAGCGCGAGGATCTTCAAGAATGACTTACTGCTTCTTCAAAACTTCCACCAGCCCTAGTTTGGTAAGATCACTCCCCTTTACCGCCGCTTTGAATCCCTCTAGAAGGTCCGGTGCTACATAACGCTTGATCTGAGCTTGTTTGGCCGTTTTGGCTGGAGTCGCTATGCTGGGTGGTGTGGAATTCGGTTTCGTACCGTCCTGGGGTAAGGGATTAGGAAGTTGGAGGTTCAAACGATTGATGGCGTTGAGGGGTATGCGTGGAGGATCCATGCGGGAGGGGGATGCTTCATTTTTGACGATCGACGAAAGAGGCTGCCAGTAGCTGGTTGAGTAGGGGTCGATGGGTAGGGAGGGGTTATCTAGATGTTATTAGTGTGTGAAAGGAGAGGAAAGCAGTCCCCTTACCAAGTATGATATCGAGTCTAAAGGGTGTAAGGTCCAACGAGTGCCCTATAGTACCAAAGCGGTGAATGTTTGATTGTGAGTCCTCCCAACAAAGGCCCGTGCACGTTGGCTCAAGATCACCGATGATGGGCCGCCGCTTCTTGACCTCGTCCGCATCCCTATCATCAAGGAAGCCCTCCATGTCTTCCCCATCATCTTCTTCCACCTCCTCCTCACCTTCCGAGTCCAGATCTTCCCCTTCCTCTGGCTCTTCCCACTCGGCTTCTGAATCATATTCGTAGTCCGTCAAAGGAAGAGCTCGGAAGAATGGATTTCTGCTCAGTTTTGTAGTAGTTCGGCCTTCTAGAACCTTTGTGTATGTCCCTATGTACGGTGGTCTGACGTCCTCTGGGAACTTTAGAAACTTGGTCGGTATCGCTTTCAGCAAGTTAATGGGGTTCTGCACCACCTTCTGAGGAACCGGATTGGTGAGATCGACGGGGTTGATGGCGGTTCCATTCAGGCGAGCTACAATCTCTTTGACTGGAAGCCGAGCACCCCTCCGTGGTAGCCGTCTCCGAAGGTGAGTATTCAGCAACTTCAGATCGAACTCGGTCCGTAGAGCTGATGTTGTGTTTGCAACTGATGATGAACCATCATGACTCAGGAACCTATCAAGTTTCGCACTTGTGTCACCTTTGCCTCCCTCGTCTTGGGAGAATCGATTCCATAAAGCCAGCCTGGTGTGCGCCTTTACAAAGAACGAGGGAAACAGCTTCTCATAGTCGGGCATCTGCACCTTCTTTGGGGTTGTTGATGTCGATCGCTCCCCAGAAACGGCGCCAGACCCATGAAGAGATGCTATTGAGCTACGGCGGCTGCTCGAAGGACTCTGCCCATCGCGGGTTGGTGATTCTCGAGAGCCATCAACAGGCAGGGAAGGGAGAGCGAAGAAAGCGTTGAGACGTAGTTGCGACTAGTAAATGTTAGCATGAGCATCTGTCACCTAAGCCTAGCGGCATGTCCTTACCTTCACCTTCTTGTTTTTCTCTTCCTCTTTCCTAGCCTTTTCTTCGTCTCTCTTCCTCTTCTCTTCTTCCTTGACCTTATGTTTCTCCTCCTGAATCAGCCGCTTTGTCTCCCTCTCAAGATCCTTCGACCGCTTCTCTTCGTCCTTCTTCGCCTTCTCCTCCACCTTCTGCCGGTCTCTAGTTTCCTTCTCTTGTTCCTTCCTAGCCTTTTCCTCTGCTTTCTCGCGGTCTTTGAATTCTTTCTCCATCCGCTTGACCTCTTTCTCCGCAAATGTTAGCTTAGGTTTCTTCGATGTGGGTGCAGATACTGTCGAGTGTTGTAATGCCGACACGGTAGCATCTCTGACTGCGGAAGAGCTGGCATGACTAGGCGCGGGAGAGGAAAGCCTTGAAGAGTCTACCGAAGGAGCATGGTCATCCCCTTGGTCCGCAGGCATCTCGGTCATCGGCACAACGGCTGGCTGTTCATAGTTCTCCGGACCAACTTGGGGTTCTGGTGGGAAGTTCTCTAAATTGGCATCGTCAAAGCTACGCTTCAAAGACTTTGGAGAAGCCAATGGTAGCGTCAGGGTACTCATTGCTTCTTTACGGAGAGCGTTCTTTGACACTTGTACACCTAGACCAATATCGTGGAGAGACAAGCGAAGAAGTCTCCTTTGTGGATGTAATTCGACAATGGTCCGTCCGGGAATCAATTGTATTGGCTAGCGGTGGCAGTCGCAATTCAGAGAACTCAACGCGTCTCTCGCGCTGCGCTAAGCCGGTTTGGGGAAGTCCTGCTGATCATCTGGGGTTTCTCTTGACGGTGCCTTGACACTTTACGGTAAATTCCTTCTCTCTGCATCCAATGTGAGGAATCTAAGGTACTCCTATCCTTGTACATGACCAGGTCATAATATTCTTATGGTCGAGTCCCACCTCATCAAGCTTTTTCTGTGATTTTACCTAATCATGTCTTCCTTGGACTCCAGATGACAATAGAGACCATGGTGTTAAGGATCGTGTTGTACAATAAATGTGTAGGGGTAGGAAGGTTCAAGACTCAATAATATGTAAGGTTCGTGCCGGAAAGATATATGATCCAGCTAGATCGCCCTTTCCTCTATCTCGAACAGGCCCGTTACTGGACCTATACGAACCACTCTCAGCAGACGATTCATATCTTACATCTCCGCACTCCTGGTTCCCGCTCAATCAATGAGGGCTATCAAGGCAACCGGGCAGTACGAGGGACGGAATCAGCGGCCTAGTGCACATTACAGCATGTTGAGCGCACCAGACATTCGGAGACCATTTATTGAATTTCGCCGCAGAATTCGTGATTCTATGCTCCGAATTCGCACACCGACATGATAGCCACCGCTATCCTATTCTAGATCTGGGCAGGGAAACACCATCCAAATCTTGACACATGAGACGCAGGTGGAATGTCCCACCAGCCAAGTCCGATCGGTCACCTATCGGCGTGGGGTTGAAGCTGCCACCCAGAGCCAGCTTCGACCAGCGAGAATCCCTGGGTTCAGTGTCCCTTACGATTACCACACGATCGTCTCAGAGAACGATCCTCGGGCGAATTCCAAACTACTGCATTGACGGCTATATAAAAATGTAGATTCCGTTTTCATTGCATCAAATGACGCTTAGACATCTGATATTCTCGCCCAGTCTGATACGTCTTCGCAGCGTTTGATCTGACCGAAGCCTCTTCCTACGATTGTCACAATTATCTCCGCGACCGATGCTGCCATCTAACTATCCAAGATACCTTCCTAGCGTAGTGCTGATCTAAGGACTACAATCAAACTGCGTCAGACAAAAGCTTCTCGGCATTTTTGGGCGTGAGTATAATGGTCTGACTATGCTGACATCGAACGAGAAGATCAGGTTGCCCAACGTTGCAATGGAATTATCCAAAGGGACAACAGACTTCGCAAGGGCCACAATCCCTTCGCCTTCCGGTCCTAAGGAATCCCAGATGCTTCGGTCCGTGAGCATGCCAGACGCTGGAACGCGTAAATGCATCGCCCCTATGCGTCAGTGTTTCAAGACTAGCTAAGCTCTGGGATTGACTTCATCCCGTTGAAGATAGCCTTCGGGTTCTGCGCCAGCATAATTGGTTCCTTTCTTGTAGTGACGACAACCAGGCATAGCAATGGAACGTGGGCTGATGTACTCAACAAAGCTCTCAAGTTCTTGATTATTGGCACAACCTTATGGTTTTTGATGACAAGATGGATGTGTCGAACATGCACAACATCGAATGAGCCCACACATTCCATGGGTAGAGGCTGGAAGATGTTCTATCGGTGTATGCCTACGTTGGTTGGAAGCCATTCCTGGCTAGAGGACTGAGTCAGACGAATATCGAAGCCGGTACATTGGATTGTGCTTGGAGGGCGCTCGGACGAGGCAAAAACCTAGATGCTGACAGGTAAACACACTTTCTCAGCCTTCAACGACAACATGGTAATGCTAAAGGTTGGACACGTCACTCACCCGGATCCGGTGGCCACATCTGCAATACATGACGTTCGTGACTGGATAAGAACATCAAGGTGGAAGTCGAAGCCGAGAGTATAATTCAAAAGGAAATATTGGAGATTTAACATGATGATTTTAGACGTTATCTCAGCAGTAACCCAGTGACAAACTAGAATGAACTGCGACAAACCGTGAACTCCCCTGATATGTGCAGCTCAACGAGTATGAGTCCTTGTCTAAGGTTTTTGCTATCACCGTTGAGGGCGAAAGCGCTTGAGGAGAGGTATTTAATGGTATCCGAGGGTCGGCTGACCGGGATAACCACGACTGACTCGGGAATATCACCGATATTTGCAGTCCCCCCCACCAAAAATTTCGAATATCTCACAGATATCGCGAGACGATTGATTTGCACCTAATTTATATCGATAATTTGCAAAGATTTGGTAGTCTACTTAGTAAACAACATTTAATAGTAGAAGTTTAGAATATAATTTAGAATTATTGTTATTTGCACGAAAATTTTGTCTTTACTTTTGCATTTTCGATTTGCATCTTCTTATATATTTATCGTTTTATTTATATCTACAATCTTATTTAGCCTACAAATTAAGTTAGTTTCTTGTTAAAATAGTTATTAATTGTATATAGATTAACTTAAACAACAATACAACAAATTTTCGAGCTTAACAAGTTGTCTTCGCTTTTGTACAAATCTATTGCTCTAAAAATATTACAAAGATCTACTTATATATAATATATTGAAAAGAAATCACAAGTTTAATATTTAGCTTATAGTTTCGACAACAATAATCTTATATATAAGACAAAGCTAGTTTGATTGTTTAATTTCTAGCATAAAAGATAATTAATAAATTGCTTAAAAGTAATTGTAAAAAATACAAGCAAAACAAGAATTTGTCTTTAATAGAGATACAAAAAGAGAATTTTTTTTGTTGAAGAATATTATTAAGCAACATCGCAATTTCGTTGCTAATCGTCGCTATAAGTACGCTTTTCTCACAATGCATTCTTGTCGAATTTGTGTTGCATTTGACGTATCTTATTAAGTAAATAAAAAATATCTTAAATGTAAAAAATGTTATTAAAAGTATTGAAAATGCGATTTAATTTCTAATTATTAGGAAATAAATGAATCTATTTAGAAGTCTAAAAAGTTAAATGATAAGATAACAAAATTGCGTCTAAGAATTGCGCGAAAGACGAAACAAAAAAAACACTAATTTTGTCGTTTAAAAAATATGAATGATGCGAAGTCGAAAAATATTCTAAAGATCAAAAAGAGTAAGAAAGAGATCAAATATATTGAAAAGACGTTTGAAGCTCTATTTAATACTTTTATTAATTTTTCATTGTTCGCTCTTTTGTCTTCTAATGCTTTGTCAACTCTTATAAGTGATTTTGTCGTTAACGAAATCGTCGTAATTTGTTAAAACATTTCTTCAAATTCTTGAGTAACTCTTATATATTTTTAAAGATAAATTTTTTTTTTCATTTAATAAAATATATTTGATTTTCTTGTTATAGAATTTTCTCAACTTTATATTGTTTCTCTTTTTGTAAATAAAAATAAAATGTGTTCTATAAAGATGTAATTGAATTCGTTGATTTTAATAATAAGATATAAAATGTTAAAAATACTTTAACGTTCTTAAGTAAGTCAAGTTCGTAGTTGATTAATCTCTTTGTTTTTTTAACGAAAAACGATTTGACTTTAATATAATTTAATTTCTTGTTTAACTTTCTTGTCTTAAGATTTTTCGTAAAAAAATATGTTTTATTTTTTTTCTTTAGCTAAGATGTTATTTTTCGTTTTTTGTTTTAATATTTGATCGACTTCTTTTGCATTTTTAAGATGTTGTCATATATCTTTTTTAATGTCGCTACTCTTTTGATAACTAATTGTGTTAATAGATGTTTTCGCTCTTTCTCGAAGAGATTAAATTCTCTATTATAATTGACGAAAAACAAAGTTATTTTAATGATATTCGAAATCTTTGCATTTAGTGTTAATTAAGTTATAGATAAAAGTGATACTTAATCGTTGTAAGTATTGTTGACGTAATGTCTCAAATATTGCTTTAAACTTTAATTTGTTCGCTCTATTTAATTATTCGTAGTCGAATAATAAATAATAAACATTCTAAGTCTCGTTTCTAACTTTAATAGAAGCGTCTTTTAATAGTTAAACGTAAAAAACTTGTCTTTGTTATTAGTTAATTCTTTAAATATATTGTGATATCGTATAAGTCGATTCAATACAATGTATCTTAATTGTTTTGTTGTGAACTTTTATTTGCATACAATAATATATAAATACTTAATAAATTTATTAATTATTATTAATATCGAATTATATTTGTTTTCAATTGCTAGATTCGTCGGTTTAAGCAACTTAATAATAAAGTTTATCGTAATTTCTTTTCATAATGATTTAAATAATTTTAGATATTGAATTTCGTCATAATTCGCATGTGTATTATGTTTGTTTTGTTAATAGTTAAGGCATCGTTTAATGTATATTTTAATCACTTGTCTCATCTAAAGAAACTAATAATGCTAGCGTAAAAATTAAAGAATTTTGATTACTCTCGAATGCTTTTGCAATAATTTGTCATAATAATTTTTTATATATTCGTTAATTTTGTTGATAAATATTTGAAGTTTTTCTTTTTTTATTGGAAACTCTTCTTTATTGTCTCTAAATATTCGTAAAATAGCATTTAATTCGTATTTATTTATTAATAATGATTCGTTTTTGTTGATCTTAAGTATGTTATAATTAAACGATTTCTTCGTTTTTATATAATTACTTTTTTTATTAAGTGCGTTTGCTTTGTTATTATTTTTGTTCAATATATATTGTATTTTAAACTTGTATTGTTCGAATCGTTTTAATTATCGCATTTGTCTTTTATTAAATTATTTAATAGTAGTAAAATGTAAAAGATTTTTGTAATTTATAAGAATCGTAAGTTTTAATAATTCTTCGATGTATACTTTTTATAATTTTAGAAAGATTACAATAACAAGTAGCTTCTTATTGTAAATATTATAGTTTTATTCGATTAACAAGAGTTTTCTTAAGAGATATATTATTAAATGTTATATGTCTTTATACTTTTAATTAAAGTATACATTAATAATTAAATTTAATGCGTTAATTTTAATTCTATTTAACAATCGTAAATTGTATATCTTTAATATTGACTTTTTTAAGCATTTTAATTTAAGATTTTAGAATGATTTCTCTTTAATTAATTCTTATTTTTATAACATTTTCTTTTTCGTAAAATTTGTCAATAATATTGCGTTAACAAAGTAATTTTTGAATAATTTTTTATTATAATTTATGAAATTTAAGAAGAATTAAATTTTCTTAACGTTAATAAATAATTTTTATTTTTTAATTGTTCGTAACTTTTTAAGATTTATGCGTATTTTATGTCGTTCAACGACAAATTCAAGAAAATCAATTTCTTTTTAATGAAATTCGCACTTCTTTAATTTAAAATGTAATTTTTTTCTATTTAGACATTTTAATATTTTGAAAACATAATTCACATGTTTTTTCAAAATATTTAAATTTCTAAATTGTGTTGCTTCAATTAAGGCATTTCTAGAATAATATTGTAAGTAATTATTCTCACTATATTAAAAATTAGTTTCTCGTAATGTTGTTAAATAGCTATCGATAATAATTTTGTCTCTTTGTTTACTTTTTCATTTTTTGCGAATAATGAATTTTAATCTACAATTATTAGATTGTAAGCGTTAGACTTCTTTTAAATAAAATATTCTTCTCTCTTTACAAGAGCTTTAATTATAAAATTATTTATTGCACTAAAATCGATCATTATTGTGAGTCGATAATTATTAATCTTAATTAATGTGATAAAGTGTTGTACGTGCGTTATTAAGTTTAATTGCTATTGTTGAACTAACATATTGCATTTCTTTGATATATTTTTTATTAAAGAATTTGAATTTTTCTTTGCTCTTGTGTTGTAACTTTTGCTTCAAACGTTTGTTTACGTTAAGTTTTCTTTTGTTATTAAATTGCTAATTTTAACTTTTTAAAGAATTAATTAATTTCGTTCTTCTCTTTTAGATAAGTTTAGCATAAGTCGTTGTAACAAATTGTTCAATTAAAATCTATTTGTGTTGTAAAATTCAATTGTCTCATTGTAATGTCCAATATGTTCTTTTTTGTAATAACATTATTTTTTAGTTTCTTTTCGCATTCGTTTATAATCTTCGATGAGCTAATTAAAGTTTCGAAATAATTCGTAATGTCTTCTATGCATTCGTGAAAATTTTTTCAATTATATTTTTTGTTTAAGTTAATAATTAAGTTATAAGATTTAATAATTTTCTAAAGTGTTTAATTAACTTTTTGCGTAAATGCGAATGTCTTGTTTAATGATATTTTATCTAGACCTTTCTATAATTGATTTAAATTCTTTATCAAATAATAATCATCGTTCGATTTAGTTTTAAGAGTGTTCATCTTTATGTCAATTTGCTTCTTAATGTCGTCTTGACGATCGAATATCTTTCTTAACATAACATTGATTTGTTAACGATTTATTAAGTTTCGTGATTAACAATTTCTTGCGAAGTGACTCGATTTATGTTACGAGTCGCGTGCTAATAAGTATTATTTGTCGCACATCGTTCTTTACAAGACAATTAGAAAGAAAAGATTTATCAATAAGATTAAGATAATTAAGATAATTTAACTCTTAAATATCTTGAATTCGAATTAAGATAATTAAGATGATTAAAATCTTAAACATTTTAAATATCTTAAATTTCAAATAATAAAAAGATATATAGCTTTCGAATGCGACTCTCTTATGAATTGTATTTAACTTATTCTAAGTCTTTACTTATTGTTACTTTGATTTATTGAATCACTTGTAAAAATTTATTGAACATAAAATTGTTTATAGTTGCAAATCTTGTTATCAAATAATTGTTTACATTACTTGAAGACGTTTATAAATCTTTTTAATAGCATAACTCGCTTTAATATTTTTTACGAAAATATTAGCGTAACACTTTAAATATTCTAAGAATGTTTGTATTAGATTAACGCGTCTTTATTTCGAACAATAGCTCAACAATATCACGTTAACTCTTTATTAATAAAGACGACAAAATAAGAATTAACAAATCTAACGTTTATCATGAAGATTGTATTAATTTGAAGAATTAATTTATGCAAATAAATATTTATTTTATTTTTTATCTTGTTTTAGCGAATAAAAAGACGATTTTTGCATCAACGTTTCTTAGAGAAAAAGCTCAACATTGACTCAAATTAAATTTACGCAAATATTTGAAAAATTATGACGAAAATTCTCGTGCGATGTTTACGAACTTCGATAATTTCAAAAAGAACTTCGAAGAATCTTCAAAACATCAAACGAAAAACAAATTGCGAAAAGAATGATTTAGCATTTAATTTAACGAATTTTTGCAACGAATTACGTAGCAAGATTCTAAAAGTATGTTAATTTTATCAAATGAAATGATGTCGCATTTATGACAACATTTCGACGAAATTTTAAGAACAATCTTAAAGACGAAATATGCGCGATGACAAATTTATTAGCAATATGTTTAATTTTATTAAAGTAGTTATCGATTTCGACAACAAGCTATATAAAAGAGTTATGAAAAAGCGATACAATTAATTTTACGAAAGAGTAGAAATCTTCTTTGAATTAACGACCAAATATTAGTAGAGAGAATTTCGTTCTAATCAAAAGTATAATAATTCAAATTATTGTGAATTTGTATTTATATAATTAAATTTTACTCAACGACGCAAAGAAAAAAACTTTAGAGAAAAGCAAAATAACAAATTCTAAAAAACGAGCTATTCATGTGACAAATTAAGTTACTTCGCAAGAAATTGTCGATTACGAAACTTAATAAATCGTCGACAAATCAATGTTATGTTAAGAGAGATACTTGATAGCTAAAACGACATTAGAGAGCAAATTGACACAAAGACAAACACTTTCGAAATTAAATCAAACGACAATTACTATTTGATAAAGAACTTAAATCAATTATAGAAAGTTCTAGATAAAATATTATCAAACAAGACATTCGCATTTACGCAAAAAGTTAATTAAATACTTTAGAAAATTATTAAATCTTATAACTTAATTATTAACTTAAATAAAAAGTATAACTAGAAGAACTTTTACGAATGCATAAAAAACATCACAAATTATTTCGAAACTTTAATTAGCTCATCGAAGATCGTAAACAAATGCGAAAAGAAATTAAAAAATAATGCTATTACAAAAAAAAATATACTTGACATTACAATAAGACAATTGAATTTTACAATATACGCAAATCTTAGTTAAACAACTTGTTACAACGACTTATGCTAAATTTATCTAAAAAAAAGAACGAAATTAATTAATTTTTTAGAAAATTAATGTTAGCAATTTAGCAATAGAAGAAAGCTTAGCGCAAATAGACATTTGAAGTAGAAGTCACAACATAGAAACAAAGAAAAGTTCAATTTTTTTAATAAAGAACATATTAAAGAAATGTAATATGTTAGCTCAACAATAGCAACTAAACTTAATAGCGCACGCACAATGTTTTATCACGTTAATTAAGATCAACGATTGTTAATTCACAACAATAATTAATTTTAATGCGATAAATAATTTTATGATCAAAGCTCTTGTAGAGAGAAAAGAATATTCTACTTAAAAGAAATCTAACGCTTATAATTTAATAATTGTAAATGAAAACTTATTACTCGCAAGAAATGAAAGAGTAAATTAAGAAATGAAGTTATTATTGATAACTATTTAGCAACATTACGAGAAACTAATTTTTAATATAATGAAAATAATTATTTACAATATTATTCTAGAAATGCCTTAATTGAAGCAACACAATTTAGAAGTTAATTAAAATACACAAGTACTCAAATTTGCGCAATATAATTACGCAATTCACATTTAATTTACGCATTAATAGCGTTCGATAATAGATAAAAAATTAAATTAAAACTTAATCGCAAGTAGCGAATTTGCATTTTCGCAAAAAAACGATTTAATAAAGTTTAATTCAACAAGCATTAATAAGAGTTAATTAAATTATAAAGTTAAAGTAAATAAAAAAAATTACGAATTTTTTAAGAGCTCTAAACTATTTAATATAGTCAAAAAATCGCTAAAGCACATATTACGAATATACAATAGTTAAAAGCATTTATTTTAAAAAAAGAAAACGATCGAAACTTTATTTAAACATTAATCATAAAATTACGAGATTAAACTTGAATTAAACAAGCAATTTACGTTTGAACTTATATATGTTTTATTCGAAAAAAAGCTAGAAACACTTTACGAATACTTGACAAAAAACAAGAAAAAAGAATTTATAAAAAAAATTTAATCACAAATAGAATATTCGATTCTCTTTATATTTAAGAAAAACATAATTCTTTATTTATGTGTTAATTATTAAAAGCTAAACAATATTACAATAAAAAATCGATATTTATTACTTAACATTAGCGAGTTTCAAAATTAATTGTTCGAAGCGAAGTATTTTACTAAATTGAATTTACGAAAAGCGTACAATTAAATTAAAATAAAAACAAGAAAAGAGTAAAAAACAACTTTTCGTATACAATATAAATTATATAAATATACAATAATGTCGTTTGAACTTACGAACGTTTCAACAACGTATTAAGAAATAATTAATAATGCATTACGACAATATTTGAATCGATTTGTCATAATATATTTGAACGACATTATAATTTACTTAAAAATTTTAAAAAAACATGTGAATTATGTTTTCAAAATATTAAAATGTTTAAATAAAAGAAATCTACATCTTAAACTAAAGAAATGCGAATTTCATTAAAAAGAAATTAACTTTCTTAAATTTGTCGTTGAACGACATAAAATACGCATGAATCTCGAAAAGTTACAAACAATTAAAAAAATAATAATTATTTATTAACGTTAGAAAAGTTTAATTCTTTTTAGATTTCATAAATTACAACAAAAAATTTATTAAAAATTACTTCGTTAATGCAATATTATTAACGAATTTTACGAAAAAGAAAACGTCATAAATATAAAAATTAATAAAAAAAACATTTCAAAATCTTAAGTTAAAATGTTTGAAAAAATTAATATTAAAAATGTACAACTTACAATTGTTAAATAACATTAAAATTAACGCATTAAATTTAATTATCGATGTATACTTTAATTAAGAGCATGAAAACATATAACACTTAATAATATATCTTTTAAGAAAACTCTTATTAGTTGAATAGAATTATAATATGTACGATAAAAAGTTATTCGCTATTGTAGTCTTTTTAAAATTATGAAGAGTATACATCGAAAAATTATTAAAGCTTACAATTCTTACGAATCACAAAAATCTTCTACACTTTACTACTATTAAATAGCTTAACAAAAGACAAATGCGATAATTAAAGCGATTCGAATAATACAAATTTAAAATACAATATACATTAAATAAAAATAATGATAGAGCAAACGCACTTAGCAAAAGAAGTAATTATATAAAAACAAGAAAATCGTTTAATTACAACATACTTAAGATTAACAAAAACGAACCATTATTAGTAAACAAATACGAATCAAATATTACTTTACGAATACTTAAAGACAATAAAGAAGAATTTTTAACAAAGAAAGAAAAACTTCAAATATTTATCGACAAAATTGACAAATGTATAAAGAAACATCATGATAAATCATTGCAAAGACACTTGAGAGTGATCAAAATTCTTTAGTTTTTACGTTAACATTATTAGTTTTTTCAAATAAGACAAGTTGTCAAGACATACATTAAACGATGTCTTAATTATTAGTAAAACAAACATAATACATATGCGAACTATAACGAGATTCAATATTAAAAATTACTTAAATTGTTATAAGATAAAGTTACGATAAACTTTATTACTAAATTGTCTAAGTCGATAAATTTAGCAACTAAGAAAAGATATAACTCGATATTAATAATAATTAACAAATTTATCAAGTATTTATATATTATCGCATGCAAGAAGAAGTTCACAATAAAACAATTAAGATATATTATATTAAATCGACTTATACAATACTACGATATATTTAAGAAACTAACTAGTAACAAAGACAAACTCTTCATGTTTAATTATTAGAAGACGTTTTTATCAATGTTAAAAACGAAACTTAAAATGTTCATTGTTTATTATTCGATTACGAATGATTAAATAAAGCGAACAAACTAAAGTCTAAAGCAATATCTAAGGCACTACGTTAACAATACTTACAACAATTGAATATCACTTCTATTTATAACTCAATTAATACTAAATGCAAAGATTTCGAATATTACTAAGATAACTTCATTCTTTGTTAATTATAACAAAGAATTTAATCTTTTTAAAAAAGAACGAAAGCATTTGTTAACTCAATTAGTTATCAAAAGAATAACGACATTAAAAAAGATATACGACAACATTTCGAAAATGTAAAAGAAGTTAATCAAGTATTAAAACAAGAAACGAAAAACGAAATCTTAGTTAAAAAAGAAAAATAAAATATATCTTTTTAAAAAAAATTTTAAAACAAGAAAGTTAAGCAAGAAATTAAATTATATCAAAGTCGAATCGTTTCTCATTAAGAAGACAAAGAAATCGATTAATTACGAACTCGATTTACTTAAGAACGTCAAAGTATTTTTAGTATTTTATATCTTATTGTTAAAGTTAACGAATTTAATTACGTTTCTACAAAACATGTTTTATTTTCACTTATAAAAAGAAAAACAATATAAAATTAAGAAAATTCTAGAACAAAAAGATTAAAAATATCTTATTAAATGAAAAAAATATTTTATCTTCGAGAACACATAAAAGTTACTCAAGAATTTAAAAAAGTGTTCTAACAAGTTGCGACGATTTCGTTAGCGACAAAATCACTTATAGAAGTCGACAAAGCATTAAAGAATAAGAGAGCAAACAATAAAAAACCGATAATAATATCGAATAGAATTTCGAACGTCTCTTTAGTACATTTAATTTCTCTTTTGTCGTTCTTGATCTTTAAGATATTTTTCGACTTCGCATTATTTATATTTTTCAAACGACAAAATTAATGTTTTTTTGGTTTCGTCTTTCGCGCAATTCTTAGACGCAATTTTGTTATTTCATCATTTAGCTTTTTAGTCTTCTAAATAGCTTTATTCATTTCTTGATAATTAGAAATTAAATCACATTTTTAATTCTTTCGATAACATTTCTCACATTTGAGATATTCTCTATTTACTTAATAAGATACGTCAAATGAGATGCAAGCTTAACAAAGGCGCATTGTAAGAAAGAAGTACTTATAGCGACAATTAGCAACAAAATTGCGACGTTGTTCAATAATTAACTTGATTAATATAATAAAAAAGAATAAATGATTTCGAGACAAAAATTCTTGAAAAGAGAAGATAATGTTACGAGTCGCGTGCTAATAAGTATTATTTGTCGCGCATCGTTTTTCACAAGACAATTAAGAAGAGAAAATTTATTAACAAGATTAAGATAATTAAGATAACTTGACTTTTAAACATCTTAAATTCGAATCAAAATAGTTAAGATAATTAAAGTTTTAAACCATTTAAACATCTTAAATCTTAAATGATGAAAAGATATATAGCTTTCGAACGCGACTTTTTTATGAATCGTATTCAACTTATTCTAAGTCTTTACTTATTGTTACTTTGATTTATTGAATCACTTGTGAAAATTTATTAAACATAAGATTGTCTATAGTTGCAAATCTTATTATCAAATGATTGCTTACATTACTTGAAGACGTCTATAAATCTCTTTAATAGCATAACTCGTTCTAATATCTTTTACGAAGATACTAGCGTAACAATTTGCCACATAAATAGCACGTTTTTCGAAATTTGTTATCTTGCTTTTCTTTAGAACTTTTTTCTTTGCGTCGTTGAATAAAATTCAATTTTATAAATGTAGACTTATGATAATCTAAATTATTGTATCTCTAATTAGAACGAAATTCTTTCTAATAATATTTGATCGTTAATTCAAAGAAGATTCTTGCTTTTTCGTGAAATTGATTGTATCGCTTTTTTATAGTTCTTTTATATAGTTTGTCGTCGAAATCAATAACTACTTTGATGAAATCAAATATATCGTTAATAAATTTGTCATTGCGCATAATTTTGTTCTTGAGATTGTTCTTAAAATTTCGTCGAAACATTGTTATAAGTGCGACATCGTTTCACTTAATAAAATTGACATACTTTTGAAATCTTGTTGCGTAATTTATTGCAAAGATTTGTTAAATTAAGTGCTAAATTACTCTTTTCGCAATTTGTTTTTCGTTAAATGTTTTGAAGATTCTTCGAAGCTTTCTCTTGAAGTTATCGAAGTTCGTAAACATCGCACGAAGATTTTCGTTATAATTTTTCAAATACTTGCGTAAGTTTAATTTGAGTCAATATTAAACTTTTTCTTTAAGAAATGTTAATGCGAAAATCGTCTTTTTGTTCGCTAAAATAGAATAGAAAATGAAATAGATATTCATTTGCATAAGTTAGTTCTTTAGATCAATACAATCTTTATAATAGACGTTAGACTTGTTAATTCTTATCTTATCGTCTTCATCAATAAAGAGTTGACGTAATGCTATTGAGCTATTGTTCGAAATAAAGACGCGTTAACTTGATACAAACATTCTTAAAATGTTCAAAGTGTTACGCTAATACTCTCGCAAAAAATATTAGAGAAAGTTATGCTATTGAAGAGATTTGTAGACATCTTTAGGCAATGCAAGCAATCACTTAATAACAAGAAATTGCAACTTAGTAGTCGTAACAATAAGTAAAGACTTAAGATAAATTGAACACGATTCATAAGAAAGTCGCGTTCGAGAGCTATATATCTTTTTATCATTTGAAATTTAAGATGTTTAAAATGTTTAAGATCTTGATCGCCTTAATTATTTTAAATCGAAATTCAAGATGCTTAAGAGTTAAGTCATCTTGATTACTTTGATTTTGTCAATAAATCTTCTCTTTCTAATTATCTTGTAAAAAGCGATGTGCGACGAATAGTATCTATTAGTACACGACTTGTAACATATTAGAAATTGTTAAGATATCGAAATATATAACTTTGCATCTTTAATATAATTACTAATTACTTTATATAACAATAAAAGCAATTTAACAAGAAATTTCTCTTGTTTAAGATTAATAAAAACTAATATAATACTTAAATATTAATCGATAAATAAGTACTATTTATCGATTAATTTAGAACTTCGAAACAAGTATATTTAAAGTCTTTAAATATTGTTTTCGATTGTTCGAAGAAGATCTTTTTTATTTTCTCTAAATTGTTACGTTTTATATCTATATTATTTTATTTCTTTATTTCTTATAACTTCGATATATCTCTATTATTTTACAAAAGCGTATACTATTATTTCAAAGTTTTATTGTTGTAAATTTTGTTGTTAAAATAATTATTTTTCAATTAATAATTTTTTAAGTTATAAAGAGATCTCGAAAATTATTTTTCTCAAAAATTTTGCGTTTGAAAACGCAATTTCGAAACAATTATATTATATTTACAATATTGCTTTAACTATTATTATAACTTCAAAAAATAGTTTTAATAAAATTATCTATTAAGATTGCAAATTATATATAATTAAATAATATTGTTGTTAATTTATATTTTGTTAATGCTTTTGTTTTTAAAGAATCCTCATCTTATTTAAATATCTTTTAGTAGATTATTAAAGAAATTTCGAATTCTATGCAACAAGATTAAATTAAAAAGATTTACAATACTTTAGATATTAAGATTTCAAAAAAAAATATGCTAAACAAGACTTTAAAGCAAAAGAAATCGAAAAACTAAATATAGATATAGATTAAATTTAGCAACAAAAACAATAAGTTAACAACTCTATATACAAGAGCTATTTTATGTTCTTATCTTGTTAATTTATATATAATATAGCAAACTTTTAATTAGAATATACAAGCGCTTATTTTATTGTAAAAGCGCAAATACAATCTTTAATAAAGCTTATTTAAATAATTTTTTTAAAGCTAGATTACTAATTGCAATAAAAAATTGACAATATTGTTATAAAATAATTTCTAAAATTTCTAAACTATTTACGCGTTATTTTTTTACAAAACTTTGTTATTCTTTATAATTAATATTCTATTTACTCTCTTTAATATTACGAAGTTTTTAAATATTCTTTATGTTTTGTCTTTGTTGTCGATATTGCTATCTATTTAGAGAACAAAAATCGAAATCTTGATATACGAATTAGACTAACAATATTGTTGCTAAAACAACAAATATTTAATCTAAATATCTTGTTATTAAGTTTAATTTTTAATAAGTTTAATTTACAATATAAGTAAGCAACAAAAATAGAGAGAAAACTAAATAACTTTTTAAATAATAAATTTATCTTTCAATTAACTTTTATAAAGAAATAAAAGCTTCTTAACTTAATAGCAAAAAATATATCTATATTTATTAATTCTTAATTTTAATTTTAATTGTCCTTATTTACAATCTTTGTTTTTATATCTTTTATATTATTTATGAAATAAATTGTTTTGTTGTTTGCAATAGAGCTTTAACAACTTTTTTCTCTTTTATTGTTAATTTATCTTTTAAATTGCTAAATATAAACAATTATTAATCTCTTTAAAAAGTAAATTATAAATCTTGAAATCGTTTTTTTTGTAATTTTATTAAACAATTAATACAACTATATATAATATAAGAGCTAAAACAACAAAGATAAGAAGTTTTACTTTAAATATTATATTATTATTAAAATTATCTATATTAGAACTTAAAATTAGAGAAATTTTATAAAAACTACAATAGCAACAATAAAGATAGAAAGAATTGTAAAAGAATTAAAATTAAATATGTTTGCAACGCAATTACAAAGAGCTTTTAAATTGTAAATTGCAAACAAGAAGAACAATAAAAAGAAAATTATAAAAAAGATTTTATTCTCGATTGTTTAAGAGTTAAAAATAACAAAATTTGAACAATTTTCTTACAAACAAATAATTTTCTCGAAAATATATTAGATACTTGTTTTATATATATTATTGAAAGTTTTAATTAGATGTTGATTTGCAATTGCAAAGAGATATGAGAAACAACTATAAAAAAAACTTTATTCTCGACAATTTTAAAGTTAAAAACAAGAAGATTAAAACAATTTTCTTAATTTTAAATAGATCTCTTATATGCGCAATAGATACAATTTATATAGACTCGAAATTTAAATGCTTTAAACTAGTAATTTCTATTTATACTATATACTTGATAAAGAACGTAAAGAATTCTTATCGATTTAGATAGTTTTCGTATTTAAAATTTCGAGAATAGATTTTTATTTCGAGGTTTTCCCGAAAAGGTAATATCTTGCTGGCTGACTATTTTGGCGAGGTCAGTCGCTAATTACCCATCAAATTTGCCCTCGGATATCCTCTTGATGTCCCCGAAGATCCTGCTTTCTGCGCTGACGTAACATCCCTATCTTTGGAATCAAAACATTGCAGTTTTTTGAACCACGTTGACATTTTGGTTCAAATCAACGGATACTCAATACTACTACAAAAGAAATTTGTTCGACATCGAATGCAGACGTCGAATTGCAAGCGTCGGCGAAGTTGATAAGGATCGTTTCCATATTGGGCAGGATTGTAAGCTGGACCCGCACCCTCACGTGTCATACCACACGATTTTTCGAGACTCTCTCTGATCCAATCGTAGAACATCCCTCCATGCCAGTCAATGACTAATGGTATCATCATGCAAGCTTGCAGCCGTAGAAGTTTTATCCGTACCGTGCCTTCATTCAAGACAACTACGCATAACGCCCGATACGTAGGGCGATGAGTTTACTCTATGGACATGTGGATCGTACATGCATAGAAGAGGCTCCGCCGCATCGTTCCGACGTGCTTCCCACGACGGTGAACTCAAGCGGTCCAAGCATCGGGCTAGCCAGCAATTCGTGACTGGAGCATGCCTCTCCACCGTCTTTGCCATTCATGTTGTGGGTGTGCGTCACTTGCCGCAAGGCTACGCAGATCAATAGAGTGAGATCTAAGTGTAGCGATTCGCTCACATCGAGCAGCAGGAAATAAAACCATGTTACGAGGAATATTACACTAAGATTACTTTTCACTAGCCAGTGCATGGGATAATTGAAACGAGTCTCCAGTGAAGGCTCTTTTGCAATCCACGGCACCGTTGCATCCGAAGCCTGGTCGAAGTCTCAAAGCATATTACGGGCTACTCAAGGCATAGAGCGCATAGTGGAATGATGGAGACCGCAGCAGGTCAATTGACGATGCCCCCGCATGAGAGAAAGGCATCGACAACAACCACGAATCCGTGTAGGCGGACAATCTCTCTGCATGGACATCTAAGAGGCAACAGGTGGAAATACCTATGCGGCCCAAGCAATCCTTCGACTGCCCCGGAACTGGTCTCCACACCCGTCAGGATGCCTAGTCAATTCCGTTTTTCCAGCTGCGGCGCATGCACATCGGTTGTAGAGATCTGGGTCCCCACATCAACGGCTGAAGGTTGAAACGGTGAATCGACACGAAAACCCAATGCTGCGGGCTTGTGGATGCTATGATTACAATGACGAGGGACTTCCATACCTTGCCATGAAAGTTTCATGCCGCAGTTGATGCCCTCCCCCCAAGCATTCCAAACCTCATTCGATCCTCTCCTGTGCCCTATATCTATAAGAACGTGTCGATAACCCCCTATGTGCTATCTTCGCCTGAATCCTCTCCAATCGTCGAAGCCTCGCCCCAAGCATCGATAACCATGGCAGCCCCGTCGTCCAACCTTTCGCCAGCTCAGATTCAAGCACAACTCCAGATACTTCTTAACGGACCGGCTGGGGTCCCGCCACCGGGAGTGTCACCAAATTTCGTTGATCCATCGAACCTCACCGACTTCGTGATCTTGACTACAACTCTTGGTTTGCTAGTTACAACCTTCGCTCTTATCATACGGATATATACCAAAGCGTTCCTCATCCGGTCTATTACTCTTGACGATTGTTGGTCTCCGTCTGTTAGCACAATATGTGGGGTCCATGCTGATATGTCGCAGATGCTATCGTGATTTCCTTTGTAAGCTCCATCCATTTTGGACTTCTTGCCCACTGATCCCAACTCGACAGCTCGGCGAGGTTGCGTTGATCGTCTTAACCATCCTGACCGACCACCATGGAGGCGGTGTCCATATCTGGAATCTGAAGCTAAAAACATTCTCCAGGATGCTCTACGTATGGAATCCATCAAAGTAAGAAGCAACAGAGCTTTGCTAACGATGACACAAGTTTACTGATATTTGGACGATCGTTTATGCCTTTATGGTCTTCTTCGTCAAGCTCTCCATTCTTCTACAATATCTTCGAATTTTCGTCCCAACTCGCAAAGCGAACATGCCTTTGTTTATCGCGATTCATGCCTGTATTTGGAGCTGCTTCGTGTTCTATCTAGTCTCTGCCGTCTTCCAGATCGCCATGTGCAAACCGAGAGAAAAATTCTGGGACCCATTAATCAGGTCCGGTCATTGCTTCGATTATTTCGCTTCGTACCAGGCCAGTGGAATTTTCAATGTGGTATCAGACTTCGCAATATTGATCTTGCCCATGTTTCCTCTTTGGAGCCTCAAAGTGTCCCAACGAAAGAAGATCGGGATTATGGCAATCTTTGGCACAGGCTTCTTGTAAGTACACATTAATGCATCAAATTGCTCCTGGCCTTGTGTCAGGTGCAGCCCCTACCGTTATCTTAGCTACACCGACAGAATAACTGACCACACGTCTCTTATTAGCACCTGCGCAGCATCTATCTTGCGCACATACTATTCTTGGGAGATTGCGAAATCGCTCGACATCAGCTACAACACCCTAATAGTAGGGCTTTGGACCAATGCCGAAATTGCTACTGGTATCTTGATCTGTTGCCTTCCTGTTTGTCCAAGATTCTTCCAGCACTTCGGCCCCAGGATTACTAGTGTTTTTTCATTTGTTTCTAGGTCCCGTCTTACAGGTTCGGGACCCGAATCAGATTCTAAAGAGACAAGTGGCAAGAGGAAGGGTTCGTCATATTTCAAGCAGATTTCGCTCAAGCACAGCCTGGGATTGAACAGCGTGCCCGAAACATGGGCTCGCCCATCGGTCGCGTTAACGCAGCTCAACCCCGACTTCGTTGGGTCGCACGAGTATAGAGCAAGTGGTTTTGAGGGGTCAGCTACTAAGAGGAACGACTTAGAGAACGGAATGCATGTGGCTTAAGTCCGATCCGATTACCTCGAACCATGTCCTATTACGACAAGCGCAAGGACTGCATATCAAGATTGGAAGTTCACAACGGCTGGAGCAATCGGATTCCACTTGACATGACTTTGATGGAATTTCTACGACCTTTGGTATCATCGTTGGGGGCTTCTGGGTGTGCCGCTGCAGTTGTTGTTCAGGAGTTTGGAAGTTTAGAATATCATACTTGCGACAACAAGGAGCTTTTCGGACATACTGAGTTCTCGTATCATATCTCCATTACGACCTGTAGGCGTTCGTACTGTGATTGGTTCTCCCTATGCATGGAGTTAGTTCCTGGCGGCGAAAGGTGGCGATGACTTGATGTCAAAATCTTAGTGGCTATCGTACAGCAGGCCTCCATCGGGATCGCAGCTGTCCCACCCAATCGTAACTTCCTGCAACCTAATCGGGAGCAATACCTGGTGGAGGGTACCGATTGTTACCCCTATAAACTCTTCGGCAGCACAGCCTAGGCTGCCGGATCCCCTGCGACTGCTTTCCATCGGTAAAGCCTTCCCTGCCTTCAATGCCTCCTTTTATTACCGAGCATTCATAACACCCGTTGGCCAGAGTATTTTACCTTAGCCGAAACTGCAAGCCCGGAATTGCATGCTCATTTGGCAGCTTCATTCAGCCAGCCTCGCTTCCTCCCTGCAACAGATGGATTTACAGATGCAGACACCAGCATACGGTTGAAACAGATTCCACACACACCGATGGGTGGGCAGGCGCATTGCATCACAGCTGGATCACCGATGGCAACCATTCCAATTTTTTTGGTGGTGTGCTCGATCCTTCAACAATGGCGTCAGTGCATCGATGGGCCTGGATTCATATGCAACAATACAGAAGCAATCGCGAAGCGACGAAGCGACTGACTGAATGCCCTGGAATGACTTTCTTTGCCGATGATTCGCGCGTATCCGAGATGATCGGTTTGTTGTAATTCGTCGCGAGGCAAACAGGCAACAGAGCTCAACGCCTGGATTTCCCAGACTTGGTCCCGCGAGCAGAGGAAATCCGTTGGGGGGAAGGAATACCGCCTTATCCTTTCACACTTTGCTGGCATGCTTGCAAGGAGAAGGCTTTCCTTTTGCAATCGATGCTCTTCAAGGCTGCTGGCCAATTACCAGGTCCTACCACGGTGAAAGTTTTTCAGGCAGAAGTAGGCATACCGAGGCCAGGGTAAAGCAACAAATCAAGCAGGAATAGGCCAAAATAAGGCAAAGAAGGCAAACGCATAGACGGATTAGGCATGTGGCGGAGGTCTTGAGGAAGACTTGATAAGCGCTGACATTAAGGTGGGGTGTCAGAAAATCCGGACGAGGGTTGGGAGTGCGGAGGCTTTGTTAGCTCTGCCTTATGCAATGCAAGTGTTCAAATCGGTGGGCGCTAATCCCAGACCACGCTTCCGCGTGTTTTCCAGTTGGCAGACGCAGACTCTAATTGGAGGTTTCCTTAGATATCGTACCGATTTGACCAACGACGGTATTTTGCCTAGTATAAACAGAGTGATAAAGTTCTTTAATTTCCAGGCTGAAAGGTCTGTCGGTTACGTTAAGCGCTGGGACTGCAGATATCCGAAGCCGTTTTACAGTAGATTGCTATCGATCAAACGCGGGCGGGATTTTGTACCAAAAGCCGCTACCGCCTTTGTTATAGAGCTACATCCTTGCAAGCTGCAAGATATCTTACATCTCGAGTAGGACAAGTAGTTCGTCATCGCTCTTGGAAACATGGGTGCATTCAACATTGCCTGACCCAAATCACAGGGTTGGCACGATGCCCTTAACATGGACTGACCAACCATTGCACCACAACCGGTGGAGATCTTTCTTTCCCCTTCACTTCCACCGATGACGAATGTTGAAGCACTCCTGTTATCTTTCGTTGTTCTGCAAAAATGCTGCGTCAAGAGCGAGACTGATTTGCCTTGCGTCTGCAAGACATCGGTTCGCCATTTGCTGAACAGTCAGTGTAGCGATGATCACTGGACGGAGATTACCGGATCACACATCATCCAAATGCACCGCTGGAAGTGTCTCAGTATAGGGGTAAGTGGAATCGAGAAGGATTTCGAGCGTGTCCAATGAGTGTCTGGGCAAAATGGTTTCCGGAACGACCAACCCACAAGCCTTGATCCTTGAGCTATCTCGTAATAAACGCACACCCGCAGCTTCTGAAACAGGTCACCACAAAGAAAGTCGTCTGCGCCCTGCAGATCTCTGGAAAGGCGGCGGCGTCAGGCTGCTGATCAGCGCTGGACTGCCTTTGCTATGGGTGTTTCCAAAAGTGCTACGTTTGCTCTTGCAAACGCGTCCGCCACGAATAGTGTCCTTTCAAGTCCCGGGAGAAGTTGCAGTAATCATAAGAGGTAGGATCAAGCCATCTTCCGTCATTTAGTCACCACTCGGATTCACTGGGTATCCCTGTTCCCCCATTGGCCAAAGGCGATAGCAGCATGTATATCTCTTTCTTGGCTGTGTTGATCAGAACGCTTCGCCTTGATCAGCTCTTGTGCATTGCATTGGCTGTTTCTATTCAAGTGGTGAGTCAAAATCGAGTCCCTCTAATATTTGCACATTGCCAGAGAGTATACCTTACGGGCTCTAGCTCCTCGTCCGATGTATCTATCGGCTCACATGGCACCCATACGCCAAATATCCTGGGCCATTCATAGCCAAATGTACTAGCTTGTATGGAGCCTACTATGCTCTGCGTGGAGACTTACACGTGGATATGTTGCGATGTCATCGAAAATATGGTTCGTACTACCAGGATGCTCGTTTTACACAAGATCTGATCGTTTTGTCAGGCAACATTGTTCGCTTCGGCCCAGACCGCCTTCTGATGAACTCGTCGACTGCGGTCCGCGGTATGCCTTCCTCTATGCGCAACGAAGTACACCTAGACTTAGTCCTGACTTGGATTGCAATAGAGATCTACGACCATTCGAAACCAGTTTAAAAGTCAAAGGCATTTGCCACCCTCACACGTATACTGGGGGCTCAGAGTCTTCTTACGATCATCGACAAATCTGTTCATCGTCGTAGGCGCAGAGTGATTAACCAAGGGTTTTCTCCGGAAATGCTTACTAGGTTCGAACCAGCCAAGGTAGAACACGTTCGGATATTCTGCGATCAGCTCTTAAAAGATAGGTCTGATGTTCGAGAAGGATGGACAAAGATGAAAAACGTGAAAGACTTTTGTGAGCCGTTTCTTCCCTGGATGTCTCTTGTAGACTCATATCTCATTGGCAGGTAATTGGCTGGCCTTCGACATTGGTGGAGACTTCCTATTTGGCCAAAAGTTTTGCACATTGACGACTACAGAAAGTCGATTCGTCATAAACGCTGTGTTAGCACTCAACAGAAGAAGTGGAACGTACGCTCAATCTCAAGGACTGGCCAAATTTCGCTTCCTTGATTTAGCATGGCCTCCGGTCACTGTTCAGACTTTCTTGAAGTGTCTTCGATGGCGCCAGCATGTCCTTAGGAGGCTGAAAGATAAAGAGACAACCCTCAACGGTTTGTTCCACAGAGTCCTTGACATGAAGGATCCCGAGACTGGGGAAGACATTCCCTATAACGATATAATGGCTGAAGCTCAGCTTTTACAAGTAGCTGGTAAGCCTCTGTCCCTCATGCTTTCCAAGCAAGTACTGATAGGCAGAACCTAGTTTTCGAAACCACTGCTACCGCACTTGCAGCGACTCTGTTCTACCTTGCACACTCGCGGATCGCCTACACTCGCCTAGCTCACGAGATACGAAGTACCTTCTCCGATGTCGACGACATTATTTCAGGGCCCAGGCTGAGTTCCTGCAAATACCTATCGGCTTGCATCCAAGAGACGCTGCGGATGTCCCCTACTGTCCCCGGGGCTATGTGGCGAGAAGCCGAGTCAGGGGGCATCTCTGTGGACGGAGAGCATATCCCTGCCGGGTACGATGTTGGGACCTGTATCTACGCAGTACACCACAACGAAGCTTACTTCGGAGACTCCTTCAGCTTCCTACCAGACCGATGGCTATCTGGTTCGGCTGAAGAAAAACTGCAGGCGGCGCAAAGCGCCTACCACCCTTTTTCGTTTGGGCCGCGTGGCTGTGTTGGGCGCACATTTGCTCTCATAGAGATCGGCATCACAGTCGCGCGTGTGCTGTGGTTAATGGACTTCCGTATGAGCGGTCAAGAGGCGGAACACCTGGGTGAAGGCAAACGGGGTGGGGTGGACGGCAGAGACCGTGTCAATGAGTACCAAATCTACTCGCACTTGATAAGTTACTCGTACGGTCCCATGCTCGAATTCCGTAAGAGGATAGCATGAGTAAACGTCAGGAAAGGAATGAGGGGTCCGGGGTAGGCCGTGGTATCAGTACACTAAGCCGAGCGTTGGAAGCTGGAAGGACTTGCACGAAGTGACGGGTTACAGGACTGAGAGATTGAATTAGCAAAATGCATCAATCAAAACAAGACATACTGGGCGTTGTAGGGGCAAGTACACGGCTCGAAGTGACTTATCTACTCACCCGAAACAGTTAGTCGCTTGTAGCCCGCTTACACCGGTTACCAGGAGGCTCTCGCGGTCAAAAATACGGTAGGTAAACACTGCCGGCACACCACCCACTAAACTGCTGGCACACGATAGAGATGATGCGTCGAGCACTCCCGGCAGCTCATGGTACGATAAGTGGTGGTTTCAAATCAGTACAAGGAAGGAGAGCATATGCATGGGTGACGTACAAGCCTCTCTTCAGCCCCGAAGCCAAGCTGCTCTTGATGGGCCCAATCGCAAGAGTCATCGCATGCAGTCATGTCGTGCGACATCAAAAATCCCCACACTGAAAGAAACTTTTAGAACGATTGGTCCCGTGCATAATAAGGCAATTGCGCTACCAAAACGCCAGGCGTCTTGCAGTAGGCTTTATGCAATCTGCATCAACATCAGGGGACAGCTGCAAATAAACCGCACGGCATCTGCCGCAAAGTCATGACACCCACATAGCCAAAATTATTTAAATCGAAAATCGAAAAATACCTCGATACAACAGCCTTGTGTCTCGTGAAAAAGACAAAATCGCCGCCTTTCAATGGAACGAATTATGGAAGCGTCTCTTCCAAGGTAGCAAGATGATTTTCCAATTAGGCTGGTAGTTGTACGTCCGTTTGAAGCGATTCGGAAATCTGAACATGACCAGATTTTCTCCGGGGAGAGACTTCCCACGTTATTCGCTCGCATTCACGGCTATATCCCGCTGTGGGCCTGGAACATGCACGGATGTGGTAGAGGTTTCAACTTGAGGAGTGGTTGGATCCTGGGCGTCGGTTGTATTGGTCCGCTAGCAGATGGTGGGTCAAGCTCTGCTTCGAAAATATATCAAAGGATCGATTCTGAACAGAATCCTGCTCCGTAAAGTTCTGTTGTACCTCTGATCTTGCCTGCTTTCATCCGACGATCAAGGTTGATGGTGTCCTTCGCTTTCTATCTCTGCTTAGTATGCTAGTCTCTTGACATGTTAGGTACCTTGTGTGCAGTGTCAAATGAGCGATTTTAATCTCACTCAAGCATAACTACATAATCATTAAACTTTATTCCCACAAATCCGTTGAATTCTTCGATCCTTGACTCTACCTCCCAGGCGTAGTTGATCTAGTGCAGATTTTCCGAACAGTGAAATCCTTCATGCACGAGTCTCCAGTCTCTGTATCATGGGATCGTAGTGCAGGATTTGCGTCTTCATGGAGTGGGACACTGTTGCATCCAACTTGTGGCATATAATTCGTGCGCTCTGAGCCTGCCACGATAATAGCCTGCAGAACATAGTATACGTACTTGCCTTGCATGAGTCAGACCGTGATGATGCAGCCATAGAGCTTGCATACTGAAGTGGTGATGATCTACCCACATTCTTGCACTATTATCGCGGTCAAAACGCTTGCGAATGCTTGGCTTTATTTTTAGATTACACACACCATAATAGGGAGATTGCGCAGCTTCAATTGTAACAATGATACAATTGGTTTTGCGGGAGCTAGTCGTAGGGCTATAACGTACTTTATATTAAGCGTCGGAGTAATTTTATTCCGTATCAAGTTGTCCCAATTAGGCAATTCCAGAAAAATCAAGTCGCACTCGACATTTTGAATATTAAAACTTAATAATTTGTTATTTTTGCCTATACGTTATGTTCACGCAATGCGCTATCGTACAAGTTGTTAAGATAATCGTACTATTTATACATTCGCGTTTGGGAAGGCAGATCGAGCTAATAGGAGTCAAGATATTTACAAGATTTTGCAGATCTTATAGATTTATCTATTCTACGTACTCAAATTAATATTGTCGAGACAAAACTTGCTCGAGAAGCTTGTTTTGTTTTCTCTATATTCGACAAAGTTGCGAAATCTTAATCGAATTAGACTACGTCTTGACGCGTAAAGTTTTAATATTCTTAATGCGCACAAACGTTTGCAATTGCTTGCTAGTTGCACAATTGCGTCGAACTATTACGTTTTTTAATTTAAATGTTAGATTTTGTCGATTCGAGCAAACTTTACTTTTGAGATCAATCTAATAAATCAAGAGAACGTGTGCGTATCTTACGTAGACAAATTATAATTACTATATAGAACGAACGCATCTACGAACGCAATGTTGAGAAATATCAAGATCGTCTCTCGCAAAGCTTGACTTGAACTTCTAGATTCTCGCAAGTAGTGCAAGATCTATTAGTTCTAATCTTGATTTCGCACGAAGCCCAAATATTAGTAACACAAAATTGCGACTTTTGTTATAATAGATCTAAGTACATCTAGGACTAAAGTTAGGATTTTCCAAATGCGAATATAGAGCTCGCTATAAGCTTTCTATTGATGCAAGAATTGTCAAAATCGAGTCGCTTTTAATATAGAAGTATTGCGTTTAAATATTATAAACAATTAAAGCAATTGTCAATTAAATTACTTTGAATTAAATTATTGTTTCAAATTTTGTAATAATAACACAATTGATAGATTGTTTCTTTGAACAAGTCGTATTCTTGCTTTTCAACTATAACTTAATCTAGTAATTTGTTAATTGTATTATTGTTACAATTAGAGCTGCGCAAACTTTCTAATTACTCTAATCAACTCTTACAATCTCTTGAATTTTGATATAAGAATCTCTAGAATAGTTAATCAAGCTTTGCATTTTCGACTAATAATATTTTTGTAGATTTTCTTATGTTCCTACTCCGCTTAGCAGAAGCAACTCTAGCGCAGAACATCAGAGTGTTCGTTTTCGCGCTGGATTACCATCTCGCGCCCGTGTTCCCGTATCCTACGCAGTTGGAAGAAGCGGTAGCTGCGTATGAGTATCTTCTCCACGAAGTTGCGATCCCCGCCGAAAGGGTCGTGGTAGCAGGCGATTCGGCGGGAGGGCATTTGGTGCTGTCAATGCTCGTGGGTCTTTGTCAACGCTCTTCGCTGTCCAAGCCAGGAGGGGCCTTGCTGTTCTCGCCGTGGTTATCGCTGCATCATACTCCTAGCACAAACGCAGAGACGGATGTCCTCTCCGCTTCTTTTCTGAGAGCTACAGCACGACGCTTCCTCGGCCCGGCTCGCGCAGACAGGGAGGAAACACTGGCAGATCCGTTCCTGCAATTCCTCGATCCGCACCCGCAGACGGGATGGGATGCTGTGCTCCCGTCATCGTTATGGGTATCAGCGGGCACGAATGACATCATGTTTGATGATCTTGTGATGTGGACGCACGTGTTGGAGGAGAGAGGGTGGAGGGAGAGGGTGGGCTGGGAGTGGGGCGAGGGCGAAGCGCCTGATTGGCCATGGTTGGAAACGATAGCTGAGGGGGTGAAGGAGAGGTTCCTGCAGAAGGAAGGGAAGTATGAGGGCTTTGAGGCAGTGATGGGGGTTGGGAGGATTGTTGGGGAGAGGATGGGGAGAGGGAAGGTGGGCGTGTGAAATTCGTTGCTACAGGGCTGATTGTACAAGTCAGGTATAGATACACTCTCGTCTGGAGCATAGAGCCGAAAAGGATCCGTCGAGCCGTTAATGATAGGAGTCGCTATGTCACGTTAGCAAATAGGATACAAGCAACAAGACAGGTATCTAAAGACCGCCTTCCCTCCGTCGATGTGTTCTTAATCAGATTTCGAATGGCCTTGTTGTACTGCCATAGTGCAAACCAACCCCGCACTGCATCTAAATTTGATGCAAAGATAGACCTATCTCCCATATCAAAACGCTCATGCAAAGAACCTAAGGCGGTCATGGCGTATCGAATCGCCAGATAATGATATATGGTCCATGGTACCAACCTTTCCCACAATTCAGAGCCAAAAAAACCTGACAATTGGGGCACAGTTCGTATCCTGCTCAACTCCTAATCCTTTCAATGTCCCCATCCTTACCGCACCTCGACTAAAATCCCCTCTCCCTCCCCTCCTCCTTCATTCCTTACACTGGCCACCCACCCTCCCGCTCCTCCGCCCTCCCGCCTACACACCCTTTACTAACGCATCCAAAACCACCCCGGGATCTCCACTGTCTCGCATGTAACGCTCTACGGCGGGGCCCAGTGCACCATCGACGGTGTGGACGGGAGCAGGATGGCGGTCCACATTAGCCAGACGGTCGATGCAGGTGCAGGTCAGTGGAATTCGTAAAGCTTAGGGGATGGGTGGGGGAAG